>Ga0214917_10004653_pt1 | contig 15113 bp, 7 predicted proteins | sample LL_1208_BB_MetaG_FD_177983 | JGI IMG/M metagenome (GOLD analysis project Ga0214917, IMG submission 177983) | Freshwater microbial communities from Lake Lanier, Atlanta, Georgia, United States - LL_1208_BB | ecosystem: Environmental > Aquatic > Freshwater > Lake | place: USA: Georgia | collected... | reverse complement strand
GAATGATTAACACCACCTGCTATATCATTCCATTGGGTACCTGGTATCTGGACTGGAGAGGATCTATAAGTTTTGGTATTATCTCCTAGTTGGCCATAAGGATTATAACCCCATATCCATAAGGTACCATCGGATTTACGAGCTAAGGAATGGTTACTACCACCTGCTATATCATTCCATGTGGTACCTGGTACCTGGACTGGAGAGGATCTAGAAGTTGCAGTATTGTCTCCTAGTTGGCCATTACCATTAGCACCCCATGACCACAATTCACCGCCATCAAAAGTAACATCATAGGTCCAATATCCCGATTGAACTTTTTTATAAGCATCATCAAGTATCCAAGCACCACACTTTGTTGTTGTAATTGTTGTCATGTCTGATAGAATCTTTGTTCTAATGCCAATTCATACTTAGGTACTGTTATATTCACAGTGGTTTCAATTTGTTCACCGGGCGCTTCTGGGTTAGGACGCATTTCTGTTCGTGTAGCTATGATATCCAAAGAATAAAATTCATTATAGGATCCCACAGCATCATTTACATCAAACACAAAATTATTTAACCTATCTTGAATTAAACCTCGAATACCTGCAATCTTAGTTTCTTTGGTTCTAAAACTTTCATGATTGTCTTTAATTCTTGTAGCCATAACACTTGGCAAAACACCACGAATGGTTGCTTCTTGGCGTACTTGTGGAGCTAGGGCATTTCCATCGGCTAACAATTCAAGGGCTTCCTGATACTTATAAATTCCAGCGATAGTGGCTGTTTCATCGTATTTAGAAAAGATTGATTGACGAAAGGATTTCTCTTCATCATAAATTGTGGCCTTTCGTTTGTTGATATGAAATGTAACTGTTTTTTCCAGTTCTTGTGCATATTCTTCGGATGTTATTTCAAAGCAAAGGTTGCCATTGTCTACATAATTTTGATACCTATTTGTGGTTCTTTCTGCGACACGCCATGGAGAATCTTCAGGAACTTCAGGAATAAATGGTTGATCGGGTGTTCGTTCAGGTCTATTGTTTTCATCAGCTAAGTAACTAATAGCATCTTGGTATTCCTGGATGGTGGGAATATCAGTCTCGCCGGAAATCTCACCGACGTAATAAAAAGAATCATGGTCAAGTTTAATAATATTGGTGATTCCAGGAAGGTTTGGAAACGAAGGTCCCGAAACTGGTTGAGCAAAAGCCCATGACCGTCCTGTTTCGCCGGAGATTTGTGTGAATTTGAAATATCTCATAATTGTTTTTTAAAAGTTAAGCGGTATTATTAGATTTACGAGCTAAGGAATGACAACGACCACCTGCTATATCATTCCATTGGGTACCTGGTACCTGGACTGGAGAGGATCTATTGGTTGCGGTATTGTCTCCTAGTCGGCCATTAGTAGTACAACCCCACGACCATAAGGTACCATCGGATTTACGAGCTAAGGAATGATAAAAACCACCTGCTATATCATTCCATTGGGTACCTGGTATCTGGACTGGAGAGGATCTAGAAGTTGTGGTATTGTCTCCTAATTGGCCACCAATATTACAACCCCATGACCATAAGGTACCATCGGATTTACGAGCTAAGGAATAATAACCACCACTTGCTATATCATTCCATTGGGTACCTGGTACCTGGACTGGAGAGGATGTATCAGTTCTAGTATTGACTCCTAGTTGGCCACTAACATTACGACCCCATGCCCATAAGGTACCATCAGATTTACGAGCTAAGGAATTAGCACCACCACCTGCTATATCACTCCATTGGGTACCTGGTACCTGGACTGGAGAGGACCTATAAAATATGGTATTGTCTCCTAGGCCGCCATAATAATTATCACCCCATGACCATAAGGTACCATCGGATTTAAGAGCTAAGGCCTGAGCAACACCAGCTATATCAGTCCAGGAGGTACCCGGTATCTGGATTGGAGAGGACCTACAAGTTCTGGTACCGTCTCCTAGGTTGCCAAAACCATTATAACCCCATACCCATAAGGTACCATCAGATTTACGGGCTAAAGAAAAAGAACCAACACCCGCTATATCATTCCATTGGGTACCTGGTATCTGGACTGGAGAGGATCTATAAGTTGTGGTACCGTCTCCTAGGACGCCAAAAGCATTAAGACCCCATACCCATAAGGTGCCATCGGATTTACGAGCTAAGGAATTGTAATTACCACCTGCTATATCATTCCATTGGGTACCTGGTATCTGGACTGGAGAGGATCTATAAGTTCTGGTATTGTCTCCTAGTTGGCCAAATTGATTAAGACCCCATGCCCATAAGGTACATCCCAGATTATCATTAAAAACAGGAGCTACAGATTTACGAGCTAAGGAATGGTCATTACCACTTGCTATATCATTCCAGGAGGTACCTGGTACCTGGACTGGAGAGGATTTCCAAGTTGTGGTATTGTCTCCTAGTCGGCCATTAGCATTAGTACCCCATGCCCATAAGGTACCATCAGTTTTACGAGCTAAGGAATGATTATTACCACCTTCTATATCACTCCATGTGGTACCTGGTATCTGGATTGGAGAGGATCTATAAGTTGTGGTATTGTCTCCTAGTTGGCTATGATAATTATAACCCCATACCCATAAGGTACCATCGGTTTTACGAGCTAAGGAATGCCTATTACCACCTTCTATATCATTCCATTGGGTACCTGGTATCTGGACTGGAGAGGATCTACAATTTGTGGTATTGTCTCCTAGTTGGCCAAATTGATTATAACCCCATACCCATAAGGTGCCATCGGATTTACGAGCTAAGGAATGATAACCACCATTTGCTATATCATTCCATTGGGTACCTGGTACCTGGACTGGAGATGATCTATAAGTTGTGGTATTGTCTCCTAGTTGGCCAAATTGATTAAGACCCCATGCCCATAAGGTACCATCGGATTTACGAGCTAAGGAATGGTTACCACCAGCTGCTATATCATTCCATTGGGTACCTGGTATCTGGATTGGAGAGGATCTACAATTTGTGGTATTGTCTCCTAGGACGCCATAACCATTATAACCCCATACCCATAAGGTGCCATCGGATTTACGAGCTAAGGAATTATTACAAGCTGCTATATCATTCCATTGGGTACCTGGTATCTGGACTGGAGAGGACCTTTGAGTTGTGGTATTGTCTCCTAGGGCGCCATAAGTATTATAACCCCAGGACCATAAGGTACCATCGGATTTACGGGCTAAGGAATGGAAACTACCACCTTCTATATCATTCCATTGGGTACCTGGTATCTGGACCGGAGAGGATCTATCAGTTCTGGTATTGTCTCCTAGTTGGCCACAAGCATTACAACCCCATGCCCACAATTCACCAGGATCACCATCAAGGCTATATGAAACCCATTCGCCGGCTAACAAAGCATCACGAACCTCTTGTAATTTCCATGCACCTTTTGTTGTTGCTGGCATAATTAAACCGTTTTTCCTGCAATGATCGCTTCAATACGATTAGCTTGATTTGAATAAACTTTAACTTTATAACCATTTTCAAAGAATTTTGGCTTTTCAATAATTTCAACGGTAGCCTGAGATGGTACAATTAATTCATAGGCTAAGTACCCCTGAATTACATCCGATGCGTTAGTCCAAAGAACACGAACCTTAACATCATACAAAGGATCGTCATTTGATAACAATACACTTTCAACAACAGAGTTAGCAGTCATTGCATAAAGTTGTGTGTATGTTGCGGCTGAAGTAACATCAATACCAGCACCAAAATATTTTGTATCAGTGGAAGTTTCAATAGTTAATGTAGCATGTAAATCACCGCTTACCGAAGATTGTAATTGTATATAATCTCCAGGTTGTAGTATTTTTGGAGCCTTTAATAATTCCACTGAACTACCAGCAGGAACCGGAACAGTATTAGCAAAAGCGATGCTACTGTATGACCCTGTACCACCTACAATTTGGCCCGAAACATTTGCGGCACTTAAACCATTGATATTTGTGACATGAATCGAATGAACAATGTAACGATAACCGGCTGTTGCTGCTGAGGCATAAGCATTGGCCATTGCGTCAGTTAATGAATAACCAACACCAGTGCTAATTGAAGTGTTGAAAAGACCAGAACCACCGCCACCAGCTGCAGGAGCGGACGAATACCAATTTGTTCCATTGGAGGTGAGAACATTCGCAGATGTTCCTGGTGCTATAAGTTGGAAAGATGAAGTAGCATTTCCAACAAGTAAACTGTTTGCTGTAAAAGACCCTGCGCCTGTACCACCATTGCTAACTGTAAGCGCAGAACCTAAATTTGAAACGACACGGGAGTCATCAATTACGACTGTCCCGGCTACCTTAATTGCCATTTATCGCTCCAAATTTTACATAGAGATAATGAGTTGCCATCTTCGCTCCTTTCTAGAACTCGGCATTAATTGATATTTATGTGATTTTTTATTTTTGATACATCTTTTTTTAAATCTTTTATTGCCTCAATCAAAAATGCAATCAGGTTTAAATAATTAACTCCTTTGTAACCATCATCTCTTATTCTTACAATTTCTGGAAGAATCTTTTCAACCTCTTGAGCCGAAACACCATATGACCTAACGCCATCAGATTTCCAATTAAAGGCTAAACCCGTAATTTTTTCCAAGATGTCTAAAGAATTTGTAATCTTCAGTACATTATCTTTTAGAGCCATATCCGAAGTTGTATTAATGTCAACAGCTGTAACTAAGTTAGCAGTAACATTATTAGTAGTTACAGTATTTATAACTGTAATATTATTGCCGCTAAATGTGTTGGTTGTAATTGAAACATTTGCCACAATAACATTTGCAGTAATTGTATTTGCTACGGTTACATTTCCGCTAGTAACAATCGTATTTGCATAATTATAGGCAGCCTGAGCTAAAACATTTGCAGAATTAGCCTTATTAAAAGCTCCATTGGCATGAGTAAATGAACCGTTGGCATGAGCATAAGCATTAACGATTGGTACATTTGAAGATAATCTTGTACCATCATCAAAAATAATCACATCGGTATTCATCGTTACGCAGGTCACAGTATTACCAACAGTTAAATTACCGGTAATAACATATTCTGAGGTATTCGACGTAAATGTTGTGCCTGGAGCTGAATTTGTAATTGAGTTGGCAAATGCTATGAGTGACTGAGTCGCAATCAACCACTGTTCGAAGGTGTTAGCTGTACTGATTTGATTAATTGCCATTTATCGACTCATTTTTGAAAGTAATTCTTTGATTTCTTGAATGTCTTGTTCTAACTTTTCTAATCGGTCTTTTGTTTCGTTTTGCTCAGACTTTTGTTTTTTTGCAATTTCTCTTTTCATTAGATATTCATTCAGGCCTTTTTTGTCGGTATTTAGAATGGCCTTTGAATGAATATCTCGCACATAAAATGTTTCGGGTATTTGTACTTGTTTCATATTATCCTGAAGGTAAAGCTATCGATCTAAAGTCACGAATCTTAGGAACAATACCAGTGTTTGAACTGGTCATTACGATTTTAATGGCAAAGGTTCTAAATGTCGTAAAGGCTGTGCCGCTAGTTGTATATGAAACTGAATTATTTGCGATACCATTGATACCCGGAGCAAAAGTTAACTCACGATAATCATTTTCGTTCAGCGATACAAAATTAGCATTACCAAGTTCAGTCATTAATTGATAGCTCTTGTCATTAAAAGTTTCAGGGTCGGAGGCCGAAAGAACCTTATAATAAACATAGAGGTTGGTGCCCGATGGTTTATTGGCACGAAGATAAACACGAAGGTCGCCAGAATCAAAACCATCAGCCAAAGTCACACGGCGAGTAATATAACGAGCTGTTCCATTACCGCCAGATTTTTCAGTCTCGCCAATGTAAGAAACAGCTGCATTAGCACCGCCACCAGATCCTGGAGTTAAAGTAATGGTAGGCGAACTTGAGTAACCAGAACCTGCATTTGTTATGTATACGGCATTTACAGTATTTGAAACAACATTGGCCACAGCCGTAGCACCCGAACCACCGCCGCCGGAAATTGTAACGGTAATATCTGAAGAATTGGCATAACCCGACCCAACATTTGAAACCACAATGCCAGAATTTGAAAGGCCGAGGTTATTAATTTTATTTTCCACAACAAGAATAGCTGTGCGAGAGACATCAATCACCGGTGAAACATCATTACTTAAAGATGACATAGTGCCAACAAGAGTAAACGTAATATTTCCAGAAGTATTACTGAGTATTCTTCCAACACCATCGTTAATTTCAAAATTCTTTAATGGCGTAATAGCCGCTAATCCAGCAAAACCAGAGCCGTCGGCTTTTTGTGTGTTAGCTCGATATGACAATGAAGTATTTGCGACAACAATATCCGATGTAATTAAATGAACAACTTCGTATGGAACAACTGTAGAAGGCGTAGCAACAGTAAATTGAGCTGTCACCGAACTTGTACTAAAACTACTACGATATAAACGGAACATCATATCAGAAGTTTGATCGGCATTCCATGTAGAACCGTTTTGTGATAAAAATAAAGAACCACCATAAGGTTGTTCTGAAATTTGTCGACCCGTAACTGTGTCTAGTTTACCTATTTCAGCAACATAAACTTCATATTTGTTAGAATTAGCAAGAACAACAAAAGAATGTTCACCTGGTTGCAAATAAACCGGCGAATCAAACACAAACTCGGTATATTTGCTCGAATTATCCATATCAGGACTTGCCGATGTTTTAACTTTATCTGGAGTCAATGAAACAGTCGCAAATGGATAAACAACCGAACTTGAAGGAAAACCATTAACTGTTGGACGTATTTGTAAAGTAACAGGAACAATATCATCTTTTGTCTTAAAACATAACCTAACTTTAGACAAGAATAAACCTTGCGGGTATTGTTGTGGGCTAATTAAAAATGTTTGTGCTAGAGGGTCAAACCATTGCACCTGAGGCTCTGGTGGTGGTAAAGTTAGTATGACAGCCGAAGATGCTGTTGTTCTTGTAATAACTCTATCCTCATTCACCGACCTTCTTTGAATCGTTGGAGAAACTGTAGAAACAATTACCTCTTCTTTTGTTTGAAGCAAGCCTTGAGCAAAGAAAGACGCATCACCACTTGTCAATGAACTTGGAATATCGCCAGAAATAGTATCTGTTAACCTAAATTGTTTTTCACCAACTCGGAATGTTCCTGACGGAATACTATAAATTCCAACAATCGAACCAGAAGCATCACTTGTTATACGACCAATACCATATTGAGATGTGACATCTGGAGTGGTTGTCCAAGTACCAGAAATGGTGGCTATTCTTGTTGTAGTGTCGTAAGCTGTAATTGTAGCATTTTGTCCAGCTCCAGTGCCTTGTGTAATAAAAATAACAGAACCATTAATCGTGTTTTGATTACTTGCGCCACGAGCATCAAGGCGAAGTGTTACGGTACTTGATGTGGCCGCATTAACATTTCCACCATTATGCTCGTAAGTTGCGACGTTATATGTTAAAGCAGTTTGATTCCCAATGATTTGTAGGTTAGCAATGTTGACTGTCGCAAAATTAAAAGCCGTATTAATGACCATGTTTGTTACATACACGATATTATTTGAAGTATGAACAACTACGCCATTTGCAACATTTGAAGAATTTGATTTATCTCTAATTGTTACGACTTCTGGGTTACTATAATTAACATTAAAACCAATATTATTTGATGTTAAAAAATACTTATTAACACGATCACCAACATAATTATCAACAGAAGTTTTATCGAAAAATGGGTAGAGAGTTGTATTTGGTTTAAAATCAGTACCAACAAAAAGAATGTTGATACTACGCATAAATGGAATAATCGAAACATCAACGACTCTATCGCCAATTGATTGTGTGATAGTTTGTGGAACAACTGTTGATGCAATACCAGCTCTTGTTTGATTTTGATTTGTGGTAGTTGTGGTTGTTTGAACCAAATCTCGGCCTTGCCAAGCCTGAGTTGTTGTGCTAGATGTTCCTGTCCAAATTGTTTGCCATGAGTTCCATTCATAATTAGTTGGCAATCTATCAGTAATTAATTGCCATGCGTCACGATCACCACCAATATTCACTAAAACATCTGATGCACGATTTTCATCAATCCAAATATCAGACGGTGGGCTTAATTTGATTTTACCTAGGTAATTGATAACACTAAATGGATTTACATTTATAGCTTTTGAAGATTTCGATTGATCTATAAATGATACTGATGTAGAATTAGCGGTTACAAGTGACCCAGTTCTTGTAAAATTAGAAGAGTTAGCTGAATCGAAACCTAAAGCGTGTGGCGAAATATTAAATGATGGCCGAAGTTCTTTACCCGCCGTATCAATGGATGCAGAATAATCTGAATTAGTTACATCTGCGACAGAATGTCCTTTAAATGAATCAACAATAATACCATTTTTAAACCTTTCGACGTTTTGACTATCAAGAATTGTTAAATCTTGTTTTCCTAAAGCATCAAGTTCTAGTAAACTCAATGACGTATAATATTCTAAATTTTCAATTCGTGATTCCAACTTACCAATATCACGCATCGTATAACGGCGATGATTAATTTGTTGTATATCTATATCTTTTGTGTCATCAACATATGGTGAATAACTTAAAATAAACAAAGTCATTCCAGTTGTTGTGTCATTTGGAGGCAAGGGGGTTAAAGATGGTATTCCTTTGACGATTTCGAATTTCTTAGTTTTATCTAAAACGACTTTATCAATTCTTGGAAGGTAATATTGATAATCTAAAATTATATCGGAACCGTTTTCTGGTATTTTAGGCCCAGTTGTAGACGGACTAACATCAAAAACGACAGCACTACCACCAGAGGCCGTAGCATCCGAACGAACAGGACGAAAATCTAAACAGTCTCTTAAATTGTAAAGAGAATTATTTGTCGGTGAAGAATAAATTGGAATGTTACCATAAGATACACCGGAATACGAATCGACAGTAAAGAAACCAGCACCCGAAGAAGTAAAACGATTAAACGAAACAACAACATTACCAGTAGGTGCAGTTTGATTTGGTTTCAATTTAATAAATGAATGGTCATAATAAGAATCTTTTTGACCATTATCAAAAACATACCTTGTTGTTACATTTGAGGCATATGTTGAGTTAGCTTGTGAAATACCATTGCTGCCAAAATCTAAAATACTTGTAACTTCAATGATGTCGGACATAAACAACGATTGAATTTGGCCGGGCACTTTCTTTACATAAGTGTTTGCAATATGGCATTGGCCATTTGATGGAAAAATAACAAGCGCTGAATTTCCAAAAACGTCAATTCGGTCTGAACTTGATGCTGTTTGAATTGTAGTATTTTTTGTAATGTATGTTTTATTTTTCTGTGATATTGTAGAAACATCAATTGTAGCAATGATGTTAGCTGTCATGTTGCCACCATTAGTAACCGTAACCTTTTTAGTGCCGGTACTCACAGAAAATTTATCAACTGGAATAACTTGGCCAACAGAATATGGTGAAGTGCCAGCAGTAGTTACAACAATATAATAATTTTCAGCTTTAGCTGATGATGATGTAGCTGAAGCAATGTCTTCACCGGTACCAAGAGTTAAAGCTGGCGAATCATTTGCACTAAATGACTGTGACGCATAAAGCCTCTTATATGAAAAAGATAAGTCAGCAATTGTACTGTTTGCGACATAATCTTGACCTAAACGGAAAATAAGTGGCTCTAATGCTCCATCGGAAATATAAACATCATTATAAGTTGTTGCTGCATCTTTTGAACGACTTGAAATATCAGCTGCAGCAATTTTTGTAGTTGAACTAAAATTAGCTAAAGACTCAACATCATTAAATTCAAAATCAATTGAAAAAACCGATGCGTTATTTGGTGTTGTTGTGAAAGCAGGACTTACATTAATTGTTTGTGTCGAACCTGTGAAACTAGTGATTATTTTTGGTGCTTCACCTGATCCTAAACCACTTGTAATTCTAAGTTTAGCGCCAGTGTATGCGTCATTAACTGTAGAAAACACATTACCTGCAGCTGAATTAGCAAGTGTTAAAGTTGTTGATGTTGCTGAATTTACAGTTCCAGTAATTGACCCTACATTTGCATCAAACAAATATGTGCGGTAAACATAAGTCGATCCATTAGATGTATTTGAAGCGGACTCGTAGGCCACCGATTTAACACGAATAGTTCCAACCTTCGTATTTGAAATAGTTGCTGTAGATGTGGTGTTTATTGAAGCCGTATTAACACAATGTAAATCTACAGTGGTCAAACTGTTAATTGGAAAAGAACCAAAATGATTTGTGGTAAAAACAAAGTTGCCATAATCAGATGTAAGTCTTTTGTTTGCTACGCTTGCAGTTGTTCTTGGTTTATCAGTTGTTACAGTTGTTGGGCCGTTAGTTTCAAATTCATAGCCATAAACATAAGCTTTTCCTGGAGACAATATTACATCTGTTTGGGCTGAGTTTGCAGAATTAGTATCTAAGGAAATTCTAAAATCACGAACGGTATAATTCCCTGATTCGTCGTATGTTCTGCGAGCTAAAGTATCCTCAAGAACTGAGTAAATTGGATATTTGTTTTCACGGATAATTTGACCATTTTCAACAAGAGCTAACTCGATAAATTGTGTATCATCTGTCGAGGCTAAACTTCTTGTTGCTAAAACTAAATTAATTTTATAACGGTCGGCACCTGGAGCTTGATAATTTGATGCGTTTTGTGCTGGGTCTAAAAGAGAGGTGTCGGAATTATTTGTAACTGTAGATTCTGTAATTTCAAAGCCAATTCTTGCATTAGCTGTATTTGCCGTGTACTTTGAAACTGCCACCGTTTGAGCATCATTTTGAACAAAGAAACCTTCATAATAAAAAACACCCTCGTTTACAGAAAATAATTGACCAGCACCAACACCCGAAGACGAAATGTTAGCGAATGATGGAGAAACCTCATTTGTTTTAATTGTTTCAGATGATGTAAATGTTGTCCCGTAAACTTGTTTAACCATCAATGTAATTGGATCACCGGTGCCAGCATCGGCAGAATAAGCCTTAATGACTTCAGCACGTTTTGTTTCATCACTTGAAAGAATGGTTTTACCAACAAAACTATTAGCACTTACATCGGTTGATCCATAAGTAGCATCAAGTTTCAAATAAGTTGCTGCTTGTAGGAAGAATTGGCCACCAGTAACAACTGAACCACTTTTGAAAATATGATTACCAAAGCGCTCAACTTGTTTTTGGAGTATAGTTTGAACTTGTGTTAATTCACGAGCTTGAACAGCAAAACCTGGTTTAAAAAGTAAACGAAGGTATTTTTTTGTTTCATCAAAATCATCATAATATGGATTCACATTGAAGTTGGTATTAAGAGCCATGAATTCCTCTAAAATTTAATAACGAATTTGATATTTTCAGCTTGACCATCGGCACGGTCAATCTTTTGAATATTTTCAGCATACATTATATCACCCGTATATTTTTCAAATTCTGGATAATCAATATCTGAAACTGTTCTACCTGTTGGATTTGTAGTTGTGCCTTTTAAAACAGAACCTGTAATAATTGTACCACGAACATTTGTTAATTCAATTACATTTCCATCAAAAGATTCAACATAACCACTAAATGTTGGAGAAGTTAAAGATCCCTGATACACAAATTCGTTTTCTTGATAATCAGAACCAGCAATTAAAGTAATACTTGTTGTTTGTTTGATGACAGTGTTGGAGTTTGTATAAGTTACCGGAGTATTTGCTCCGTATTTATGTGGGTTACGGACTAAACCATACTGACGGAAAGATGTGTTAGCAGAAATCAAATTGCCTTCAGTTGTATCGGTATCTCCAATTTTCACATTAATCATAACATTGTGACCACCCAATTCACGAGCAGAATTGTAACCATGGCCATATTTTGGCCCTATAATTGCACGAGCATTTGCAACATTAGCGCCAGTTGCTGTACCATAAATGTTGACATTAGCATAACTGTAATTGGAGCCATAACTTGTTAAAGTGATTTTCTGAATCGTATTACTTAAAAGTGTTACAGCCGCAACAACTCCAGTACCATCGCCATCAACAGAAACTCTAGTTTTAAATGAAAGTGTATTAGCAGTCCCTCCACCAGAAGAGCTTGTAGCATAAGACAAGTTTATTTTACGATTTATTAAATCAACAGCTGTAATGTGTGTATTTCCAGAAATCCCATTACCAGAAACTGCCATATTAGTGAGAATCAAATTAGCCATATCCACAGATGCTTCAACAGTTAAAACCGAACATGAAGTATTAAATGAACTTACATTAGCATTTGTATGAAAATAGTTATTGCCAGAATTTATTACAACTATTGTTGTAATTTCACCATCAATTGTAGCATTGGCACTGCCACTGTAATCCAGTTGTGAAATTGAAGCTGGTGCTGGTAACCAATTATTCGAAACAAACTTATTTCCTGCCTGAATATTGAAAAGGTATTTCCATAGATAACCATCGGCAGTTTCAATGATTCCTTTATTACCTAAGTTAGTTCCTGTTGGCTCCACTGTAGAATTTGAACTTAAATTATTTGACAGACACTTGTAAACATTGTTAGCTGAGTTTTTAATATACATCGAATAAACATTTGTTGTTGTATTCGATGTTAAAAGAACGTTCAATGTCGAAATGTCATCATACTGAATATATTTATTATTTACAGTCCATGTTATTTTAGGTATGACAAATTCAACGTCATTTCCAGTAACTTTTTTAGCCGCAATCATATTATTCCACAATGACTTTTCAGCATTTGTGGTGTCAGTAATTATATCTGGACTGGCTTCGTTAGCCCAAGGAATGTGTTTAGAGATGAAAACATAACCCACCGAAGCATTGGCTTCCGAAAAAGCCTCTTTAAACTGCTCAGCGTTATTAAATCTAATCTTTTTTGATGTGTATGATGATGAGGGCATATTTTCTTATTTATGCGGGTTCTTGAACAATTGAAGATTCTACCGAAGATTCGGTGGTCGTAATTTCATCGATTCTAATAATTTCAACATAAGGTATTAAACCAGCTGGATGTAGCAATTCTTTAAGAACTTGTTTATATTTACTAAATTGAATTGTTGAAGAAATAACATAAGAGTAGTCAATATAATAATCTTTTCCTTGAAGTTTCATGTATGCTGAAGATATTAAACCTTTTTGACTTGTCCATCTTCCAGGAAATTCTTCAACCGTAGGTATTAAATTAGCAGTGACTGTAGCTGTACCATCACCTGATTGAGACAAATCGAAATTAGGAACAGACTGTAAAGATTTTCCAGCATCTAAAATTAAAACACTTTGAACACCACCCGGCTTGTTGTTTCCAATATTAGCTGTGAATTGTTCGCCGTCACCCATTACTGCTACAACTTCAACATTAGCTCCAGATCCACCGGTGGAAGTAATTGTAACATTTGGTAATTTATCTTGTGTGTAACCTTGACCACCAATTAAATGATTACCATAAACACGAACTGGTTTTCCTGTTGAATTTGATAAAAATGCAGTATTAACGGTCATTAAAGTGTTTGATGTAATTGTACTTACAAGTTTTGTTTCACCATTAACCATGATTAAATCTCCAACAATTAAGTTAGCTTGAAAAAAAGTGCTAGTTCCAATGACATTTGCATTTACTGTAAAAACGTTAGCTGTTCCAGTTATTTTCGAAGGAACAAATTCAATTTTTTCAATAATACCACCAACGCCAATATCACGAACTTCAGCTGAGGCTCCCAAACCAAAACTACCAGATTGATTGGTAAAAACTAATTCATCACCTATGTTATATCCGGTCCCCGGATTATTAATTTTAATTTTACCTAAGGAACCAAAACTATTGATATAGACAGTTGTATTGGTCAATGTGGAACCAATATTTGCAATAACAAGGTTAGCAGATTCTGCATTAAAAATTGGTATAGATGAAAATATTACTTCAACGGAATTTATTTGTACTCCAATAATTTCACCGATGTTTGAATAAGAAGTATTCGAAAATGTATGACGAATAACACTATTTGAATTACCAGAATATGTACCACTTAAGCCATAAGAAGCAGCATTAATATATGTGTTAGCTGGATCAATATCTGAAATAACATCCGAAAAAATTCTGAAAACATTAGCTGAATTTCCAGATGTTGTTGATATTGAAACCACATCAATATCAACAAAAGGTTTTCCAAATCCACCAGCACTAATTGGAGCATTTAATTTAAAACCGGCACCACCATTCAAAATTGTTATTGAATCGATTACGCCTTTAGATACCGACGATACCACCGCTTGTGGTGTTCTGGTGGATCTTGGTGCGGTTATGATAACTGGATCGCCAACGTTATAATTAGCGCCCGAATTCGTTACTGAAATCTCTTTTAACTCAGAGATGGACCGTAAACGCACATCAACCAAATCTTCACCAACAAAAACATCCGTCTCTAAAATTTCACCAACATCAAATACACCAGCTGTTAAATTATCATCAACAAATAATTCAAAAATTTCTTCATTGTTTAGATAACGATTGAAAACACTTTCAACAACAGTGGTAGCTCCAGAAATTGCACCAGTTAATTGTCTGTTTACAAAAATATTTTTATCAATTGAATCATAAAATATTTCTAAGTTAGAATTGGCTGCCAAGTTACTATTGAATATAATCAAATCATATTCTTTTAATACAGTAAATCCAAAGGTCGTTAAAACACTGTCAATATAAACATCTAAATTAGCAACAGGCAATTGTGATATAATTTTAAATTGTTTTGTATTTCCGTCGGCAGTATAAAAAGAGGATACTTGAGTTGATACTTTAATAGATTTATCAATTTTCCATTGGCCATCAGATGCTCTAAAAATATTATCCCTGGGATATGTAATTGTCGGATCTTCAGCAAAAAGAAAACGAAAAAGAAGCTTAAAGGAACTTTCAGAACCTTTAGATTGATATAAAGGTAAAATATTTTTAATAAGCAAATCTTTGTTACCTTGTACATCAACCGGAATTAAAGATGCGTAAGTGTTAAAAAAG
>Ga0214917_10004652_pt1 | contig 15116 bp, 7 predicted proteins | sample LL_1208_BB_MetaG_FD_177983 | JGI IMG/M metagenome (GOLD analysis project Ga0214917, IMG submission 177983) | Freshwater microbial communities from Lake Lanier, Atlanta, Georgia, United States - LL_1208_BB | ecosystem: Environmental > Aquatic > Freshwater > Lake | place: USA: Georgia | collected... | reverse complement strand
CTCGCTGGCAGGATGGCGGCGATCTCGGTGCGGAACGCCGCCGTGAAGGTCGCCGAGGCGCAGATGCTGTCGGCGAGCAGCGTGCCTCCACGTTCCAGGAACTGGCGGAGCCGCTCCCGTCGCGGGGCGTCGTAGCCGAAGCCCTGCCGGCCATGCATGAAGACGAGGTGATGGTTGAACAGCGCCGGGTCGAGCGGGTCGATCTGGCTCGGCGTGTCGTCGACCCGCGCACCGAGTTCCCGGGCCGCGGCCCGCAGCAGGTTCGCCAACGCCGCCGGCGCCGCGTCGCACATGCCGCCGTGACGGAGCTTGGCGACGGCGATCTGGCCGCGCGAGAAGGTGTCTTCGTCGGCCACGACGACGGGGGCGGCGGCGAACAGTTCGTCCTTCCTTTTCAGCTCCCGGTTCGTGGCGTACGCGATCACGTTGGCGCCGATCGCCAGCGCGGCCTCCACCTCGCGGCGGACCGCCGGCGCCAGGGAGTGGCTCGACGCGCCGCCGAGTTCCCAGAGGCACGACAGGCTCGGCATTGCCCCCTTTTCCTCCGCGTCGCCGGGTGGGGCGTAGATGAGGCAGGTGCGGCAGCCGTAATCCACGCCCTGCAGCGGGCGGTGGAGTTCGGCATCAACGATCTGTTCCGCATGCCAGGCCGGGTGCTCCGGTGGGAGCAGGTGGAGCCGGTACTCCGGCTCGGGGAAGATCTCGGCGACGAGGTCGCGCAGCGCGCGGTCGAAGTCGCCGCTTCTCGGGCAGCAGGCCTCGGCGAAGATGAAGCCCCCCTCGTCGACATACCGCCGCAGTCGCCGCCCGGCATCGGGCCCGAGCGAGAAGGCGTCACGGCCGGAAAGCCAGAACACGGGCGCCTGCAGGAGATCCTCGAGTTCGGCGGAGGGGGTGTCGACCACGTGCCAGGAAAGCCCCGCCGGATGGTCGGCCCGCCAGCGGGACTCGACGTGCTCGACGAGGTGGGCGACGTCGTGGCCGTGGCGGTTCCAGTCGTCCTCGGGCGCGTGGCGGCTCTTGGCGACGATCACGGGCCGGCGGCCCTTGGCGAGGAACAGGAGCGCGAAGCTCGTGGCCACCACCGGATCCTCGATGCGGCCGCCGCGGAACGCGCCGGTGAGGTTGTCCTGCGTGGCGACGAACATCGTCGCCCCCTCCAGGTACCAGTCGTGTTCGCCGATGAACCGCCGGGCGGTGAACCGGCCCACGCGCTCCAGCCCGTAGAGGTAGTAGTGGAGCCAGGTCTGCCCGCCGGTGCCGGGGTTCTCGGCCACCGAGAACCTCCTGCCGAGCCACTGCAGGCCCCGTTCCAGCGCCTTGGGCGACGTGCCGCCGCCGCAGCAGGAGACGCTGCCGTCGCCGGCACGGGCGTCGGGGGCGCCGATGTGCTCCGCGGTGATCCAGACGCTGGCGATCCCGGCGCAGGTCATGCTGCCGGAGCCGCCGCTGTTGCCGATCGTGTAGCCCCAAGAGCCGTCGGGGTTGGCGCAGGTGACCCAGTACTTCTGCGCCCTCATCCACACCCTGCGGTCGACGCGGACGCCCGCCCGCTCGGCCTCGTGGAGCGCCAGGAGCGCGAACTGGGAATTGGAGTTGTCGCCCGTACCGCGGTTCTGACCGTAGGACCACGAGCCCTCCGCCGGCCCCTGCGACACCTGCGCCTTCTCCAGCCAGGCCACGTCGCGCTCGAGGATCACGCGGTCGGCATCCGGCGACAGCATCGCCAGCACGAGCACCTGCAGCGACACCGAGTAGGTGTCGTCGGGCTGCTGCCGCTTCAGCCAGTCGAGGCCGCGCTGCATCGCCAGGTGGCTGCGGTCGACGCCCGCGTTGGCCAGCGCGAGCATCACGAGCGCCGTGGCGCCGACCCGCGTGTCGTCGGTGCGCATCCCGCACTCCCACGACCCGTTGGGTCGCTGCTCGCTGATCAGCCAATCGCGGGCCCGCTCGATCGCCCGTTGGATCGACTCCGCGGAGACGGGCCGCTTGTCGCGGCCGGCCGCCCGTGCGGCCGCCAGGCCGGCCCCGTCGACCGCGAGCAGCACGGCCACCACGCCGATGGCGAACGGGATCAAACGCCTGCACGACACCACGTGACTGCTCCGCGACGAGACGGCCGGGACGGGCGATCGCACGACGCACCCGCGCGACCCGCCGCGGGGCCTGGCCGCCCGCCCCTGATCGTACCGGTTTTTCGCGAGCGACAGGGATGGATCGCGGGAATGCGGGCAGCCCGCGCGGCTGGTTTGCCGCATTCACCTGCGGGGCGGATACTTGACGACGACGCGCAGCCCACCGCACCCGCAAGGAACACAGGAAGTGTCCACCGCAGCCCGCCCCAAGACGCTCGACGAGATCCTCCAGGAGTTCGCCCAGCATCGCCGGCTCATGCAGGAGGAGCTGCAGAAGGTGATCGTCGGACAAAACGACGTCATCGAGCAGCTGTTCGCGGCGATCTTCACCCGCGGCCACTGTCTGCTGGAGGGCGTTCCCGGGCTGGCCAAGACGCTGATGGTCTCGACGCTCGCACGCATCCTCGACGTGGGATTCAAGCGCGTGCAGTTCACCCCCGACCTGATGCCCTCGGACATCACCGGCACCAACGTGCTCGAGGAGGACGAGGCCGGCCGACGGCGGTTTCGCTTCATGGAGGGGCCGATCTTCACGAACATCCTGCTCGCCGACGAGATCAACAGGACGCCGCCGAAGACGCAGGCCGCGTTGCTGCAGGCGATGCAGGAGCGGGAGGTGTCCGTCGGGCAGGAGACCTACCATCTCCCCGACCCGTTCTTCACGATCGCGACGCAGAACCCGATCGAGCAGGAAGGCACCTACCCGCTGCCGGAGGCGCAGCTCGACCGCTTCATGTTCAATATCAAGGTCGGCTACCCCAGCGCGAGCGAGGAGGAGCAGATCCTCATGGCGACCACCCGCGCCGAACGCCCCGAGGTTCGCAAGGTGCTTTCGGGCCGGGCGATCGTGAACATTCAGAAGCTGGTGGGGAGCGTGGCGGTGAGCGAGTACGTGGTGAAGTATGTCGCCCGGCTGGTGCGGGCGACGCGGCCGAAGGATCCGCAGGCGCCCTCCTACGTCGCCGAGTTGGTCGATTGGGGCGCCGGCCCGCGGGCCGGGCAGTTTCTCATCCAGGGCGGCAAGGCGATGGCCGCCATGGACGGCCGCTTCAGCGTGTCGCTCGACGACGTGCGGCGGATCGCCGTCCCGGTGCTGCGGCACCGGATCGCCACCAACTTCCAGGCGCAGGCCGAGGGCCTCACGAGCGAGTCGATCATCGAGCGGCTCGTCCGCGAGACGCCCGAGCCCGAGATCCCGAAGCTGGTGAAGTGACGGGAGCGAGCCGATGGTGCGGGCGGTCGAGGAATACCTGAAGCCTGAGGTGGTGCGGCAGATCGCGCGGCTCGACCTGCGCGCCCAGTTCATCGTGCGCGGCTTCCTGCAGGGGCTCCATGCCAGCCCGTACCAGGGCTTCTCCGTCGAGTTCAGCGAGCACCGCAAGTACGCCGCCGGCGATGATCCCAAGGACATCGACTGGCTCGTCTACGCCAAGACGGACAAGCACTACGTCAAGAAGTACGAGGCGGAGACCAACATCACGGGCTACCTGGTGGTGGATGCCAGCGAGTCGATGGCCTACACCTACCGGCAGGATCTCACCAAGCTCGACTACTCGATCTCGCTCGCGGCGGCGCTCTGCTGGCTGATGGTGCACCAGCAGGATCCGTGCGGCCTGATGCTTTTCGACGAGAAGCTGCACGCGAGCCTGCCGGCCCGGTCGAGAAGGTCGCAGATCGCCCAGGTGCTGTCGGTGCTCGCGAAGGTGAAGCCTTCCGGCAGGACCGACATCGCCCGGAGCCTCGTGCAGGTGGCGGCCATGCTGCGGCACCGCTCGCTCGTGATGGTGTTCAGCGATCTGCTGGCCGATCCGGAGCCGGTCCGCGACGCCCTCCTGCGGCTGCGCCACCGCGGCCACGACGTGATCCTCTTCCACGTGCTCGACGAGGCGGAGGTGCGGTTCCCGTTCGAGGGAATGGTGGAGTTCACCGAGCCGGAGTCGCAGGATCGGCTCGTCGTGGACGCCGACGCGGCACGGCGGCAGTACGTGGCGGGCGTGGAGGCGTTTCGGGAGGAGTATCGCCGGACCTGCTTCCACGCCGGGATCGATTACGTGCCGCTCGACACGAGCATGCAGTTCGACCGCGCCCTGACCGGCTACCTCGCCAGCCGCCGCAACCGGTTCTGACTTCACGCGAAACATGGCCCTCCGGGCCTCCGACCGCCGGATGGCGGTCCTCGGTCGGCCGCTTCGCCGGCATCCGCCGGCTGGCGAGAGCTCGGCCTCGTGCCTCGCCATCTGTTGGCCCGACGAACCCCCCGCGACGATTCGCGTGCGGTGCCGACCGCATGGTCTGCCGTCGTGCGGCACCGGTACCGTAAACTCAAGGCATGGGCCTGTCGTTCCTTTCCCCGGCGCTGCTCGGCGGCGCGGCGCTCGTCGCCGTGCCGTTCGTGCTCCACCTGCTCATGCGGCGCAAGCCCGTCAAGCGGGTGTTTCCGGCGTTGCGGTTCCTGCGACAGCGGGCGGTTGCGAACCGGCGGCGGCTCCGGCTCAATCACATCCTGCTGCTCCTGCTGAGGATGACCGCGATCGCTCTGGCGGCGGTGGCGCTGGCGCGGCCGGTGCTGCGTGGGGCCGGCTGGCTGGCCTCCGGAGAGGGACCGGTCGCCGCCGCGTTCATCTTCGACACGGCGCCGCGGATGCTCCTGCGGGAGGGCAACCGTACCCGCCTCGAGCAGTCGGCCGCCATGGCTCGGACGCTGTTCGACAAACTGCCGGCCGGGAGCAAGGTGGCCGTGCTCGACACGGCGGGCGGTCAGGCCGCCTTCTCGCCGTCGGTGGCCGCGGCTGCCGCCCGTATCGATCGGCTCGACGCCGGCACGCCGGCGGCCTCGCTCGCGCAGGCGATCGCGGGGGGCGTGCGGCTGCTGTCGGGCTCGGAACTCCTCCGCCGCGAGATCTACGTGTTCACCGACTGCTCCCACGGCGGCTGGGACGATGCGGGAGCGCTCGATCTGGCGACGTCACACCCCGACGTGAGCCTGCTGGTCGTCGACGTGGGGGCCGCCGAGCCCAGAAACTTCGCGATCGACGCGGTGGAACTCTCCGCCGACAGGGTGTCGACGGCCGCTCCGCTGGGCATCGGAGCGGAGCTGCGACGCACCGGCACCGACGCACCCGGCGCCGTGGCGCTCGAGATCCTCGGGGCAGACGGACGGTACGTGCGTCGGGCGGTGAGGCCCGTGCAGTGGCAGGCGGCGGGCAGCGGTCACGTCGAGTTCGAACTGTCCGGACTCGAACCCGGCGTCCGGCAGGGCCGTGTCGTCGTCGAGGGACAGGACGACCTCGAGGCGGACGACTCGCGGTCGTTCACCGTGGAGGTCGGGGCGGCGGATCGCATCCTGGTCGCGGCGGAGCCGCCGGCGGCGAGCCGGGCGCTGCTGCTCACGCAGGCGATCGCGCCGGTGACGCTCGCCAAGGCCGGCAAGGCTGCCTTCGATGTGACCGTGGTCGACGTATCGCAGGTGGACAAGGCGTCCTGGGACGACGTGCGGGGGATCATCCTCGTCGATCCGCCGCCACTGCCGGTGCGGACCTGGGAGATGCTCGGCGACTGGGTGGCCTCCGGCCACGGGCTCGTGGTCTGGCTCGGTCCGGCCGCCGGCGATGCCGCGCGGTTCAACTCCGCCGCGTCCGGCCGGGTGCTGGGGGGCGGGATCGTGCGGGTGTGGCGGACCGCCGACGGTGGCAACTATCTCGCGCCGTCGACGCTCGACCATCCGATCCTCGCGGCCTTCCGCCGGGTCGGCGACGCCGTGCCGTGGCAGGACTTCCCCGTGTCGCGGCACTGGGAGTTCGAGGCCACGGTGCCGGCCGGCGCGGCCGGCGCGGCCGCCGCCGATCCGCCGCCGGCACGGGCGGTGGCCACGTATCGCAACGGACTGCCGGCCGTGCTCGAGCATCGGGTGGGGCGGGGCACGGTGGTCATCGTCACGACGCCCGTGTCGCAGGCCGCCTCCGCCGCCGACGCGTGGAATACGCTGGCCACCGGATTCGAGCCCTGGCCGTTCGTCATGCTCGCCAACGAGACGCTGCTGTACGCGATCGACACCGCCGACGACCTCAACATCCAGGCGGGGCGGCCCGCGGTGCTGCACGTGTCGCGGCGCGACGTGCCGGCGGCCTTCGTGCGGTCGCCACGGGGAGACGAGTTTCCCGCCGTGGTCGATCAGGCCCGGGGCACGATCAGCGTCACCGCCACGCAGGTGCCGGGCAACTACGCGGTGCGCGGCGGGGGCGAGGTGGGCGGCATCGCCACCGGATTCAGCGCCACGCTCGGGCCGGCGGCCATCGACTTCACGCGGCTCTCCCCGGAAGCACTGGCGACGACCCTCGGATCCGGCCACCGGCTCGCCCGCACGGAGGCGGAGCTCGTGCGCGACGTCAACCTCGAGCGGGTGGGGGCGGAGCTCTACGGCTGGATCATCCTGCTGGTGGCGGCCGTCATGGCCGGCGACTGGATCGTGGCCAACCGCTTCTACGCACCGCGCGAGGGGCTGGAGGCCGGTCCGGGACTCGCGACGGAATTCGCCGCCGCCGCCGCCGCCGCGGGACCGGCCGCGGCCGTCGTGCGGCCCCGAGGCGACGAGGGGCCGGAGGATGATCCGGCGGCCGCACCGCTCGAGATCGCGGAGGCCGACGCATGATCGCGGCGACCTCCTTCCAGCGGATGACCGTCCACTTCGAGCCGGTCGGCTCGTGGCTCGTGGTGGCGGTGGTGACGGTGCTGCTCGCGGCGGTGCTCGTGGCGGTGCCTCCGGACGGGTCGCGTGTATCTCGCGGCCGCGTGCTCGTGCTGACGATCCTGAGACTCGCCTCGTTCCTGGCACTCGTGCTCTGCATGCTCCGGCCCACGCTCGTGTCGACGCGTCAGGCGAGGCAGCAGGGAACCGTCGTGGTGCTCGCGGACGCCTCGCGGAGCATGACCGTGGCCGACGGGCCCAACGGCCGCACCCGCTGGGAAGAGATGACCGCGGCGCTGGCCACGGCGCGGCCGGCCGCGGAGCGGCTCACGGAGAGCGGCGACGTCGACATCGCCGCGTGGACGTTCGACGCCGAGGCACGCCCCCTGGCGGCGGCCGCCGGTAACCCGTTCCCGCTGGCCGCCTGGCGCGAGGGGAAGACGTCCGACCAGACCGCGATCGGCGCGGCCATCGAGGAGGCGTCACGCGCGGGCGAGGGACGCCAATTGGCGGGTGTCATCGTGCTCAGCGACGGCGCGCAGCACGCCTACCCGCCGCGGGACACGCCGCCTCAGGCGGCCGCGCGGGCGCTGGGGGACGCGGGCGTGCCGCTGTGGAGCGTGACCTTCGGGCAGCAGCTCGGCGTCGGCCAGGGCCGCGACGCCGCGGTCGTCGGCCTGTCGGTGGGCGACACCGTGTATCTCAAGAACACGCTCGAGGTGGCGGGCAGGGTAAGGCTGGAGGGCCTGGCAGGCCGCGACGTGGTGGTGAAGCTGCTGGCGGAGAGTGCCACCGGCGGCATGGAGGAGGTGGCCAGCACGCGGGTGCGGCCCGCCGCCGCGGCCGGCGGCCAGCCCGTGGAGGAGCCGGTGCGGCTGTCCTGGACCCCGCAGAGCCTCGGCGAGCGGAAGCTGTCGCTCGTCGTCGATCGGCAGGAGGGCGAGGTCGTCGTCGTGAACAACGAGCTGTCGACGTTCGTGGACGTCGTCGACGGCGGGCTGCGGGTGCTCTACCTCGAGGGCGGCCTGAGGGTCGAGCAGAGGTTCCTGCGGCGCGTGCTCGCGGCGAGCCCCGACATGCAGGTCGACTTCCAGTGGATCGATTCCAGCCGGCGCGACGGCTGGCCCGTCGATCTGGGACGCCGGCTCGCCGGCGACTACAACGTGTTCCTGATCGGCGACCTCGATTCCGCGGCGCTTGCCCGCGAGGATTCCCAGAGGATCCTGCTGCGGGTGCAGGCGGGCGCAGGCCTCGGCCTGCTCGGCGGCTTTCATGCCTTCGAGGCGGGCGGCTGGGGCAGCACGCCGCTGGCGCCGGCGCTGCCATTCGAGCCCGACCGCCTGGCCCGGCAGCCCTTCGACGCGCCGGTGCGGGAGCGGCTCCACCTGAAGGGGCCGCTGCGGATGCTTCCGGACCCGCGTTTCGGCGGCATCTCCATCCTCAGGCTGGGCGCTGCGGAGCAGGATCCGCTGCAGGCCTGGCAGGCGATGCCGCCCCTCGACGGTGCCAACGACATGGGCCGCCTCGTGCCCACGGCCAAGCCGCTGGCGGTGACGGCCGACGGCAGGCCGCTCCTCGTGGGCCGCGAATACGGCGACGGCCGCGTGCTGGCCTTCGCCGCCGATTCGACCTGGCGATGGGCGATGCAGGGGGCCGCCGAGCAGCATCGCAGGTTCTGGCGTCAGTTCGTGCTCTGGCTGGCGAAGCAGGATGACACGGAGCAGGATTCGCTGTGGGTGCGGCCCGCGCAGCGCAGGGTCGCGCCGGGGACGGCGCTGCCGTTCGACGCGGGGCTGACGAAGGCCGACGGCGAGGCGGTGGCGGACGCGGCGCTCGAGGCACGGGTGGTGTCGCCGACCGGAAAGTCGCGGCCCGTGCGGATCGCCCGACGGGGCGAGACGTTCTCCGGCACGCTCGCGGACTGCACCGAGCCGGGCGACTGGCGGCTCGTCGTGACGGCCGATCGGCCGGGCAGGGAACGTCGGGAGAGGACGGCCAGATTCACCGTCGTGCGGCAGGACCTGGAGCTGGCGAGCCCGCGGGCGAATCCCCTGCTCATGCGGCAACTGGCCGAGGCCACCGACGGCGGCGTGCGGCTCCCGGAGGAACTGGCGGACATCTTCACGGAGATCGCCGCCCGGCCGGCGGCCTTCGACTCCGCGGAGCAGTGGTCGTTCGCCCCCTGGGACACGTGGCCGATGCTCGCGCTGCTCGCCGGCTGCATGTGCAGCGAGTGGTTTCTGCGGAAGCGTTACGGCCTCGTGTAGCCCGCCTGCCTCGCCGGGGGCGGCGGCCCGCCCCGGTATTCGCCGGGGGGATTCCCCTTCTGACGCCGCGGCCTGCCTGCTACCTTTCCCCGCCCGCGAAGCCTGCCGGGACCACCGCGAGCCCCGGGAACCCCAGCCGTGACCAAACGCCGCCCCATCCGCAACAAGCTGCTGCTCGGCGGCCTGCTCGTCGGGATCACGGTGGCCGTGCTGTCGGCGAGCAGCTTTCTGGGAGTCTACTCCTACCGCCGTCTCGTCCGCGCGCTGAGCTGCCGTGCGGCAGAGCTGCCCCGGGCGAGCGAGCTCGGTGCGAGCGTCGCCGGGCTGCGGCTGGTCCATGCGCGGGCGCTTTCCGGGGAGGCGGAGTTCGGCGCCGCGATCGAGGTGCCGCCGATTCCGGAGTCCGATGACGAGGACGTCGAGGAGCCGGCATTCGCCGACACCTTCCTGGGGCAGCTCACCCGCACGCGCTGGACGCTGGCCCGCTACTGCGAGGAGCTGTCGGCGGGGGAACTGGACGAGATGCCCTTCCCATTCGGCGACCGCAGCCGCGAGCGCGAGACGGCTGCCGCGATCGCCTCCTGCCTCGACGCCATCGAGGCGATCGTCGTCGAGCCGCCCGCCGACGTCGCGGAGCCGGCGGCCGATGTCGGGGCCGCGGCCGAGAGCGGCGTGACCTGGCAGCGCAGCCGGCTCTTGGCCAGCGGGCCGCGACTTGACGACCTCGCGGCCCTGTCGGCGGCGCTGCCCACGTTCCTGCAGGAGCGGCTGCACGACCTCTCCCACGAGGTGCGCAGCGGCTACCGCACCCTGATCGTCACCACCTGGGCCTCGGCCATCGCCGCCGCCGGCCTGCTGGCGGCGCTGGGGGCGCTCACGTATCGCTGGGTGTTCCGGCCGCTGCGGCTGCTCGGCCACGGCTCCCGCCGCGTGGCCGCGGGCGACTTCGCCTTCCGCCTCAAGCTCGACACCCGCGACGAGATGGCCGAACTCGCGGCCGCCCTCAACGACATGACGCAGCGATTCGAGGAAATCCGCGACGACCTCGACAGGCAGGTGGAGCAGCGGACCCGCGAGGTGATCCGCAGCGAGCAGCTGGCGAGCGTCGGATTCCTGGCGGCCGGTGTCGCCCACGAGATCAACAACCCGCTCGCCTCGATCGCGATGTGCGCGGAGTCGCTGGAGAGCCGCTTGGAAACGCTGTCGCCCGACGTCGCCGACGCGGCGGTCGCCAGGCGCTACCTCGAGCTCATCCAGGCCGAGGCGTTCCGCTGCAAGGGCATCACGGAGAAGCTGCTCGACTTCTCGCGTCTGGGCGAGGTGCGACGGCAGGCCACGTCGCTCGTATCCCTCGTGGCCGACGTCGCCGACATGCTGCGGCACGTCGGCCGGTTCGCCGGCCGTTCGGTCGAGATCGACCAGGGGCTCGACGCGCTGGTGATGGTCAATCCGCAGGAGATCAAGCAGGTCGTGCTCAACCTGCTCGTCAACGCGCTCGATTCGGTGGAGGAATCGGGGCACGTCCGCGCGGGCGTCCGCCGCAGCGCCGGCGACGCCGTCCTCACCGTCGCCGACGACGGCTGCGGCATGACGGACGAAGTGCTCCAGCACCTCTTCGAGCCCTTCTTTACCCGCCGCCGCTCGGGCCAGCAGGGCACCGGCCTCGGGCTTTCGATCGTGCATCGCATCGTCGCCGACCACGGCGGCAGAATCGAGGCGTCGAGCGCCGGGCCGGGGCAGGGGGCCACGTTCCGCGTGACGCTGCCGCTGGCCGCGGCGGTCGACGCGACCCGCGGCGACACGAAGGCCACGTCCGCTGCGCACGCGGCCTGAGCGCCGGCGGCACCGACCATCACGGAGGTTTCGATGAAGCAGCAGTCACGACCGATGCGGATCCTGTTCGCCGACGACGAGACGTCGATCCAGGAACTGATGCGGATCGAGCTGCCGCGGCTCGGGCACGAGGCGACTGTCTGTCCCGACGGCCGCACGGCGCTGGCGGCCCTCGACAAGACCTCCTACGACTGCGTGATCGTCGACCTCGACATGCCCGGCGTGGGCGGGCTCGAGGTGATCGCGCGGGTCCGCGAGACGTCGGCCGACACGGAGACGGTGATCATCACCGGCAAGTCGTCACTGGAAAGCGCCGTCGCCGCGGTGCGTCAGGGAGTCTTCGACTACCTCACGAAGCCCTGCAAGCTCGCGGACATCCAGGCGGTGTTGGAGCGGGTGCGGAGGAAGCGCGAGTTGACCAGCCGGCTGCGGGCGCTCGAGCGGCGGGTGCGTCGGGCCGAAGGCACGGGGCAGCTGGTGGGGCGGTCCGTCGGACTCGAGCGGGTGCGGCGGCTGGTCGCCCGCGTGGCGGCCAGCGACGCCAACGTGCTGGTGCGGGGGGAGACCGGCACCGGCAAGGAGCTCGTCGCCCGCGCCATCCACGACGGCAGCCCCCGCGCCGCCGGCCCGCTCGTCGCGGTGAATTGCGGCGCGCTGCCGGAACATCTGGTCGAAAGCGAGCTCTTCGGGCACCGCAGAGGTGCCTTCACCGGCGCCGACGAGCATCGAGCCGGCTTGTTCGAGGTGGCCGACGGCGGGACGCTGTTCCTGGACGAGGTGGGGGAGCTTCCCAAGCCGCTGCAGTCGCGGCTGCTGCGGGCGCTCGAGAGCGGCGAGATCCGCCGCGTCGGCGACAATCAGCCGATCACCGTTGACGTGCGGGTCGTGTGCGCCACGCACCGATCACTCGAGGAGATGGTGGCGGCGGGCGACTTTCGCGAGGACCTGCTGTTCCGCATCAACACGTTCGAGATCGCGGTGCCGCCGCTGCGGGAGCGGCTCGACGATCTTCCCGATCTGGTGCGGCACTTCGTCCGTCGAGCCAGGCCGCAGACACCTCCGGAGGCCGTGTTGGTCGCGGATGACGTGCTGGAGGCGATGGCGCGGCATCGCTGGCCGGGCAACGTCCGCGAACTCGCCAACGTGGTCGAACATGCCCTCGTGCTGTGCGACGAACTGCCGCTGCTGCGCGACCACTTGCCGGACCGCCTGGGGATCGCCCGGGTCGGCATGGCGCCGATCCGGCCGGATGTCGCCGCCGGGCCGCAGTCAGCGGTGCCTGCGGCTCCGGCGGCCCGGGAGCCGGCCGAGAGCCGTCGTCGGCCGCTGAGCCTCCGCGAACTCGAGATGGAGGCGATCCAACGGGGACTCGAGCGGAATCAAGGCAACAAGGCCCGCACCGCCGAAGAGCTCGGCATCAGCCTCAAGACGCTCTACAACAAGCTGCACCAGATCCAGGACTCGCTGCGGGAATCACTCCAGGAACCGCTGCAGGAACCGCCGCGGGAATCGCCGCGTGAGGCGGCTCCTCGCGACGTCGCCTAGGTTCTGTCTGAGAACTGGTCCAGACCGGCTGCGATGCGGATTTGTGAGCGGATTGAGGCGGCTGAGCCAAGCCGTATCAAGGCGATACGGCGGGCGAAGCCAACGAAGAGACGCTCGAACAGACCAAGCAGACGGCCGGATAAAGTTTTCAGACAGAGCCTGGCTCGTCGACGCTCGATCAGCCGGTCTTGCGGACGACGCCGACGAGCACGCCCAGCACGCGGGCGTTCTTGACGTAGATCGGCTTCATCGCCGCGTTGGCCGGCTGCAGGCGGATGCGGTCCCGCTCCGGAAACCACTGTTTGAGCGTGGCCTCGCCATCCTCGGTCTGGGCGACCACGATGTCGCCGGAATGGGCGGTCTGTTTCTTCTGGATCACCACCCAATCGCCGTCGGCGATCTGGGCGTCGATCATCGAATCGCCCATCACCTTCAGCACGAAGTGGTTCTCCTTCTTGAAGAGGCTTTCGAAGTCGATCCGCTCGTGCTGCTCCTCCGCAGGCCGCAGCGTGCCGGCCGCCACCCACCCGGCCAGGGGCAGGCCGCGGACGTGAGCGGGTTCGGCCATCAGTTCGATCGCCCGCGACATGTTCTTGCCCCGGCTGATCAGCCCCTTGCGTTCGAGCGCCTTGAGGTGGCAGACCACGCCGTTGGGCGAACGGATCCTGAACGCCTCGCCGATCTCCCGCACGGTGGGACCGTAGCCACGGGAATGGATCTTGTCACGGATGAATTCGTAGATCTCCATCTGCCGCTCCGTCGGGGCAGCCTCGCCGTCCTCCGCGGTGGCGTCGATCGAGCGGCCGAGCAGGTCCCCCTGCAGCGCGGCCACGCTCCGCAGCGCCGCGGCTGAGGCCCTCGATGTCCCTCGTGCGGTGGAAGCCTTCCTTTTCGGTGGGTTCCGGTTCGGCGGTGTCCGGTTCGGCGGTGTCCGGGGCGTGTTCCTGGACGCAGCTTTCGGCAGTGCTTTGGACATGGCTGATATCGAGCGGTTTCGCCGCTTTCCTTTTTCCGGGCCGGGTCGCAGAATGGTCGAACGACGCAAGCAGATCGAGGCCGATGCCCGTCGAGGGCCGTTGCCTGGCTGCCGACAGCCCCGCGTAGGCGGGATGCCGGTCACCGCAGGCCGCCTGACATCGGGCAGCCGAGCCGCTGGGTGTGAACACCGGTATCTTACTATACGGCCGTTCATTTTCAAGTCCTCGAGGGAGAAATCCGCAGATGTGCCAGCCATGCAGCCGCCGAGTGTCAGGATGCGGGGAATCGCGGGGCTGGTCAGGCTGTGCCGCTTGGCTGCAGCCGGCGGTCGTCGCCCTGATCATGGGGATCGGTCCGTGGGCCTGCGGTCAGACGACTGTCGCGGACAGGCCCACGGAAAAGCCTGCCGACAGCCCGGCGGAAAAACCGGTCGCCAAACCTGCTGCGGCGGCCGCATCGAGCGACGCCTCCGCCAAGAAGAAGTCGGCCGTGATCGCGCAGATCACGCTGGCGGGATCGATTCCCGACGGCGTGGGGCAGGGGGGCTTGTTGGCCGATCTGTCGCCGCACCTCCATCGGGTCGTGGAACGGCTCGACAAGGCCGCCGCCGACGGCCGCGTGAAGGGGGTCGTGCTGTCGATCGAGTCGCCGGCGCTGGGCCGGGGCCGGGCCGAGGAACTGAGGGCGGCGATCGCCAGGATCCGCAAGGCCGGCAAGCGGGTGGTCGCGCACCTGGTCGGGGCCGAGCCCGTGCACTACCTCGTCGCCACAGCCTGTGATTCGGTGTCGATGCCGCCCGCGGCCACGCTGGAGATCACCGGGGTGCGGGCCGAGGTGCAGTTCTACAAGTCGCTGCTCGACAGGCTCGGGGTCGACGCCGAGATCCTGCAGGTGGGCGAGTTCAAGGGGGCCGGCGAGCCGCTCACGCGGTCGAGCATGAGCCCGCAGCTGCGGGAGCAGTACGAGCAGTTCGTCGGCGACCTCTACGACCAGCTCGTCGAGCGGATCGCCGCCGATCGGAAGCTCCCCGTGGAACGGGTTCGCGAGCTCGTCGACGCCGGCGTCTTCACGCCCGAACAGGCCCGTCAGGCGCAGCTCATCGATGCCGTCGCCTACGAGGACGAGGTGATCAGCGGCCTGGCCGGGGCCATCGACGAGCCCCAGGCGAAGGTCGTCCGCGACTACGCCGAACAGAAGATCGACAACGACTTTTCCGGCATCGGCGGGCTCGTGAAGCTGGTCGAGATGCTCTCCGGCCAGAAGCAGGCGGCCGCCTCCGGCAAGGAGAAGCAGATCGCCATCGTCCACGTCACGGGCGAGATCAAGGAGGGGAAGGGGAAGGACGACCTGCTCGCCGGCGGGTCGGCGGGCTCCGACAGCGTGATCAAGGCGATTCGCGACGCGGCCAAGGACGACAAGGTGGCGGCCATCGTGCTGCGGATCGATTCACCCGGGGGGTCTGCGCTCGCCAGCGACCTGATCTGGCGGGAGGCCGAACGCACGACCAAGCCGGTGGTGGCGAGCCTGTCGGACACCGCGGCCAGCGGCGGCTACTACATCGCCGTGGCGGCCGACAGGATCGTGGCCGCGCCGGGCACGCTCACCGGCTCGATCGGGGTCGTCGGCGGCAAGATCGCGGTCGGCGACGCCCTGGAAAAGGTGGGCGTCCACACC
>Ga0214917_10004650_pt1 | contig 15131 bp, 11 predicted proteins | sample LL_1208_BB_MetaG_FD_177983 | JGI IMG/M metagenome (GOLD analysis project Ga0214917, IMG submission 177983) | Freshwater microbial communities from Lake Lanier, Atlanta, Georgia, United States - LL_1208_BB | ecosystem: Environmental > Aquatic > Freshwater > Lake | place: USA: Georgia | collected... | reverse complement strand
TGGCGCATGGCATGCCCACGCGCGCCGAGCACCTGCTCGTCGACAAGGCTGACCTGCTCACGCTGACCGCGCCCGAAATGACGGTGCTCGTGGGCGGCATGCGCGTGCTGGGCGCGAACCACGATGGCTCGAGCACGGGCGTCTTCACGAAGACCCCGGGTCGCCTCACGAACGACTTCTTCGTGAACGTGCTGGACATCGGCATCGACTGGGTGCCCGCCAGCAGTGACGAGGAACTCTTCAACGGCCGCGACCGCGCCACGGGCCAGGCGAAGTTCACCGCAAGCCGCGTGGACCTGGTGTTCGGCAGCAACTCGCAGCTGCGTGCGCTGGCCGAGGTCTACGCCTGCGACGACGCGAAGGAGAAGTTCGTGCACGACTTCGTCGCGGCGTGGCACAAGGTGATGAACCTCGATCGGTTCGATCTGGCCTGAATCCGATCTGCTTGGCTCCGCGGAGCGCCGCGGCGCGACGGCGCGACCAGCCAAAAACAAAAACGCAGGTGCCCGGCCCACACAGCAGGGCCGGGCACCTGTACTACGAAACAGATGTCCGTGGACTCACTGCGTGCACGGGCCCCACGAGATCAGGATCTCGGCGAGGTCGCCAGCGTCCGTCGTGTTGTCACCGTTCAGGTCGGTGCGACCCGCGTCGCCCCAGCCGAGAAGCAGCATGGACAGGTCCTCGCCGTCGATGACGGCATCGAGCACCGGGCTCAGGTCCTCATCGCACGAACCCACGAGGTGCGGCGAGAAGAAGGCGTACAGCTGGCCACCTTCGACCAGTGGATCGGCGACGGTGTAGTGCGCCTGCATGTCCGCCAGGAACCAGCCGAGGCCGAGGGTCTCGCGGGCGTCAATCACGCCTGAGTTCTCCTCGTCCACGGAGAACGGCGCGGTCGCAGAGACGCCGAAGTCGCCGAAGCGCGCCGGATCCGACTTCAGGATCTGCGTCAGCGCACCGGTCTGCGTGTCGTACATCCAGGTCTTGGCGTTCTGCGGGTGGTTGCCCGGGTCCTCCTGGATGAGAATGCGCGTGCCGCCCTGGATCGTGTTGTACACGCACATGTTGTCGCCCATCTCGATGGGGCCCGTGCCGTCGAGCAGGGCGGTGATGGTGCCACCCGCGCCGGGGTTGTTCACGTCATCGAAGCGCATGCGGAACAGTCGGCTTGCGTGCGCCTGCGAAGCGCCAGCGGAGGTCTTGCTCATCTGATCCGTGGTCACGAAGTAGAAGTCACGCGGATTCATCGGGTCCCACGCACCGTCCTCGGGCCGCAGGAACGACGTGCCAGCCGCCGTGCCGCCCTGAGCGAAGGTGAATCGCGCCGTGAAGACGGCTGGCGCGGCCGACGCGAAGCAGTACGCGCGGCTCTCGGTCGACACGTTCGAGCCATTCACCTGCACCTGCACGCCGTAGGTCGTGCCGTTCTTGAGGCCCGCGCGCTCGACCGAGGTTCCGGTCGCCTGCTTGGTGCCCAGATACATGAAGACGCGGTTGGAGCCGCCATCGGAGGTGGCCATCACCATCGTGGTGTCGCTCTCGAAGGGTCGCGCGACGCCGTTCTCCCAGGCGCCGCTCACCGAATCGAACGAGGTGAGCTGATAACCGATGCCCGAGGTCAGGTCCGTCGCCATCATGCGGCCCGGCGTGCCCGACTCCTCGCCCGTCATGAAGAACCGAGTGCTGGTGCCGAGGCCGGTGGCGCTGTTGAAGAAGGCCTTCGTGTCAGCGACATCACCCGAGCAGAAGCGCGTGAACTTCGCGAGATTGCCGCCGGTTCCGTTGGTGCTGGTCATCACCGAGGTCATGGCGTGCGCGCCACTGAGCACCTCGAAGGTCGACGGATTGACGATCCAGCTCGAGATGCAGGAGCCGCCCGAGACGCCCGCAGGCTGGAACGGGTGCTGGCCGCTGTTCATGGCGCTGGTGAACTCGTGGTCAACGACCACTCGAATGTTGTTGCCGTCGCGCATCGAACCGATGCCGTCCGGAATGCCGAGGAACTGGAATCCGCCGACCGAGTCGCCCACCGTGAGGATTGACACGATCTCGCGCACGGGGCTGTTCGTGGCGGGACGCACATACGGGTCGGACGAGGACGACGGGCCGGTGCGAAGCACGGTGCCGGCGCCGGCAGCGCAAGCGATGGCGGCGGCCACGCAGGCGCTGGCGTGAATCGGGTGACGGTTCATGGTCTCTGGAGCTCCTGAATCTTGAGATCGATTCGATCGCGATGGATGCACGCCCCGATACGCATCGGGGACTCGCCATCTTGCCCCGAAAAACTTCACGGACAACTTCGTTGCAATGAACGTTCGATCAGGACTTGGTTGCGCAGCGATGTGTGGCGCGTGAGGGCTCCGCACGCGCTCACGGGCGATTTGCGGCAGCCGGTCGCGCCTCGATCGAGATCATCGGCGTCAACATCTTGCCGCCCCGGAAGATGCGCACGGGCACGCGGGTCCCGGCGAAGTAGTAGAGAGCCTGCTGGAAGTCCGCCACGGTTGCAATGCGCTGCCCGTTGATCTCCATCACGAAGTCGCCAACCTGCACGCCCTCCCGGGCCGCCGGGCTCGGCGTGAAGAGATCATCGATGTAGAGGCCGTGCTCGGGCTTCACGATGGCGGCGAACCGCGCGTCGTCGCGCAGTTTCGCCCTCAGTTCCGCCAGATTCAGCACCGAGAATCCCACGAACGGCGAGGCCGTCGAACGCTTCCGCTGGAGCGCCTCACCCACGGCGAGCGCTGTCTGCGCCTGAAGTCCATAGGTGACAAAGGGCTCTGGCGATGTGCGCTGTCTGGGGTCGACGGCCGGTGGCGGCACGATCAGCCCGACGACCACGCCATCGCGATTCGCGAGCGCTCCTCCGAGCGCTCCCGGGCAGACGGCCATGCTGGCGTGGATGAGGCTGCCCGTGAGATCGGCCTGATAGCACGAAGCCTGTGGCAGGGACATCACGACGCCCGGAGCGAATGTGCGCGCCGCGCCGAACGGGTCACCCAGCGCGAAGAGATCGTCTCCCGGCTGCAGCTCCGACACGGTTCCGATGCGCGCAGGAGCGAGCCCCGCGGTCGAGACGCCGGTGGCATCCTTCGGACGCAGCACGGCGAGATTGATGGTGGGCTCGGCGCCCACCAACTCGACCTCAAGCCGCGCGCCCGACTCGCTTTCCACGTCGAATCGATCCGCGAACGAGCCGACCGGCAGCAGAAGTGGTGAGCGGCAGCAGAGGATCGACATCGAACCACCCATGTCCACCACGATGCCGCTTGACACGCAGGCGCGCGCGAAGCCCGGCATCGGCGACTCGCTGGCGAGTTCCCAGCGGCCCTCGGGTGCCACGCCGTCCGGCACACGCTCGTAGGCGGTCACCGAGACGATGGATGGTGCAACCCGCGCGATCACTCGGCGACGCGCGATCTCGGCCTCGGAGGGCGGCAGGCTCGCCGTGGCGCCCTCTGCCTGCGCCGCGTGGGACGCAAGCGCGCTCAGGACCGCCGAGAGCGAGAGCAGCAGGATCGAGAGCGCTCGAAGCACCGCGGGAGGCTCGCGGGCGCACGTTTGGAACGCACAAAGGGCACGCAATCAAGTTGTCAGGATTGCGTGAACGCACTTGCCCGTGCTTGGGGCGCGCGTACAACTGCGTGAAATGATCGCCGCTCTGGTCACCGCGCTTGCGCTCGCCGCCGAAGTTCCCGCTGGACTGCGTGCGCGCGTGCTGGCCGACTACGCCTCGGGCGCCGAGCAGGCATATCTCGCCAGCGCTCAGTCGGCTGCGACGCTTCTCGATCGCGTGCAGGCGCTTTGCCAGCAACCAACCGAGTCCGGGCTCGCTGCCGCCCGGCAGGCCTGGTCGCGCGCCCGCACCGACTACGGTCGTACCGAGGTCTATCGCTACGGCGGTGGTCCGATCGACGCGCGCGCGGGTGGCGTGGAAACCTTCGTCAACGCGTGGCCGGTCGACGAGGCGTTCATCGAGCCCGCGGATCGCCCGGCGCGCACGGGCATTATCGCCGACCGCGTCCGCTACCCGGTGCTGGCCGCTGCGGTGATCCGCGAGCACAACCAGCGGGGTGGTGAGACGAATGTGTGCACGGGGTGGCACGCCATCGAGTTCATGCTGTGGGGTCGTGACACGAGTGCGACCGGGCCCGGCGACCGGCCTGTCGGCGACTTCATCGATGGCGAGGCCCCCGACGCGGATCGCCGCCGAGAATTTCTGGTCGAGATCACGCGAGCCTTGCGCGACGACCTGGTGCGCGTCGCCGACCGCTGGCACGGTGAACATGGCGCATGGCGCGCCGCGCTGGTGGCATCCCCGGCTCGGGGCATGCGCGCCATGTGCATCGGCCCGGCCCTGCTGGCGGGCTACGAGATGTCGGGCGAGCGCCTCGCGGTGGCGCTCGAGACGTCGGACCAGGAGGAGGAGCAGAGCTGCTTCAGCGACAGCACCGATGCGGACTTCCGGGCCGATCTGGATGGCATCGAGCGGGTATTGCGGGGCTCGGGCGCATCGCCCGGTCTGCTGGGCCTCGTGCGATCGGTCGACGAAGCGCGCGCCACCGCGCTTGAGGCCTCGCTCGTGGCCGCGCGCAGCGCGGTCGATGCCATGCCGCATCCCTTCGACGCCGCGATCCGCGCCGGTGAGGAATCGCCCCAGCGCACGTCGCTTGTCACGGCGATGCACGCGCTGGAGAGGCTGAGTTCGGAGATCTCGGCCGCCGCGCGCTCGATGGGCATCGAGCTGCCGACACAACCGCAGGGATGAGCATGCGCGCGATCGTCTTCGTTCTCCTGATGGGGCCCCTTGCGCTCGGCCTACTCTCGAGCTCGCCGGTGCCCGGGACGGACGATCAGGCGGCGGCGCTCGGCGGGCCCGCCACGGTGCAGGAGTCCGGGCCGAACGCGTTCGACTTCCCCATGCCAGGCCTCTCCGTGGAGGACCGTCGAGCCTTCAGCGTGGGCAAGTCGCTCTTCCGCGACAACTGGGTCGTTGCGCCCGCGAGCGCGGCCTCGCGAGATGGTCTCGGCCCGCTGTTCAACGCGAATTCCTGCACGGCCTGCCACGCGGGAAACGGCCGCGGGCAACCGCCGCCTTCCGCAGCCGATGTGGGACTCGGCATGATCGTGCTCATCAGCCCGTCCGATCGAGACGGCGAGCCGCACCCGGTGTATGGATCGCAGTTGCAGGATCAGGCCATCCCCGGCGTGCGGCCCGAGGCACGCATCGAGATGCGGGAGGAGCCCGTCTCGCGCGCACGTGCGGATGGCTCGACCTGCACACTCACGCGGCTGCAACCGGTGCTCTCGGACGAGGCCTACGGATCCATCGGGTCGGTTCGCATCTCCGCGCGAATCGGTCAGCAGCTGATCGGCATGGGACTGATCGAGGCCGTCGATGATGTGACGATCGAGTCGCGAGCCGATCCCGACGACCGCGATGGCGATGGCATCTCCGGGCGCGCGCGGCGCGTTGGCAGTCCACCGAGGGTGGGCCGCTTCGGCTGGAAGGCCTCCCAGGCCACGCTCGAGGACCAGGTTCGCGTCGCGCTGCAGCAGGACATCGGTATCACCAGCGAGGCGCTTCCGGAGGACTCGTTGACCGCGCCCGAGCGCGAGGTGATCGACGCACCGAACGGCGGAACGCCCGAGATTGACGGGCATCGCGTGGCGCGGCTCGCGCACTACTGCAGGGTGCTCGCCGTGCCGGCCCAGCGCGACGCCGTCAGCGTGGTGGTGCGCAAGGGGCGCGCGCTCTTCGATGCGGCGGGCTGCGGCGCATGCCATGTTCCCACCCTCGTCTCGGGCGAGGGAAGCCTGATCGCGGAGCTGCGTCGGGTCGAGTTCCACGCCTACACCGACCTGCTGCTGCACGACATGGGCGAGGACCTTGCCGACCACCGGCGTGACGGTGAGGCGACCGGTCGCGAGTGGCGCACGCCGCCGCTTTGGGGCCTTGGTCTGGTGGGCACCGTGAACGGTCACACCCGCTTCTTGCATGATGGCCGCGCGCGGGACCTCACCGAAGCGGTGCTCTGGCACGATGGCGAGGCGCTTCGCGCGCGCCAGGCCTTCGCTGCCATGCGCGCCGAGGAGCGCGCGGCACTCATCGCGTTCCTGCAATCGCTCTGAGGGTTCCCGTCGGCACTTTCGCGCGCTGGGTCATGGAACTGGCCGATGACGAGGCGTGCCCCTGCGGGTTCGCACTTCAAGTCACGGCCGTTCCGGAACATGCGACGCTCGCGCGTGCGCTGGGGTTCGCTGACGTGCGTCATCGACGCGCGGCGATGCCGGTGATCGACTCGTGCCGCGCCTGAACACGCGGGCCATGCGTGGCTGGCGCGACCTTCGCGCGATCTTGTCGTTGCCTGAATGGCGCGCAGCCGGATCCGGGCTATCTCTCCGCCTGCTGCAGGGCGTGCGCAGCGACCCGTCCCTTCTTCCGATTCCCGAACATCGCTGGAGCGTCCCCATGAGCATGTCCCGTCCGTTCGTCCAGACCGCTGCGTGTGCGTCGATCCTGTGCGCTTCGAGCGCGCTCGCCGGGCTTCCTAGCGGCGTCGCGGCGGGAGAGACCACGATGAGCTCCGTGCTGCTCTGGACCCGATCGGATGCGCCAGGTGCGCTGCGCTTCGAAGTGTCGACGGATGCCGACTTCCGGGACATCGTCTCCACCTCGGACTGCTCGGTGCTCGATGCGCTGCAGCCGGTGAAGGCTTCCATCAGCGGCCTCGCATCAGGCACGCGCCACTGGTACCGCGCGATCGACGCGTCGGGCGCCGTGGCGGTCGGCACCTTCCGCACGATTCATGATCTCGGCCGCACCGGCTTCCGCATGGGCGTCTCGGGTGACTGGCGCGGGGAACTGATGCCGTTGCCCGCGCTTCGCAACGTCGCGACGCACGATCTCGATATGTTCTTCGCCCTTGGTGACACCATCTACGCCGACGTCGCGTCGCCGGCCGTGCCGGTGTCGCAGGCCACCACGCTCGCGGAGTACCGTGCCAAGCACGCGGAGACGCTCACGGAGCGTTTCGGCCTGAATGCGCTGCGCGAACTTCGTCAGTCGACCAGCGTCTTCGCGGTCATCGATGACCACGAGGTCACCAACGACTTCGCGGGCGCCGCTGCGGCAGGCTCCGATGCGCGGTTCGGCCCGTCCAGCAATGGTTTCCTCAACGGCACCGAACTCTTCCGCAACGGCCTGCAGGCGTTCCAGGAGTTCCACCCCATCGATCCGATCGAGTGGCGCAACACCGGCGATGCCCGCACCGACGGCAATCCGGACCTGTATCGCACGCGTCGCTTCGGCCTGGACGCGCAATTCTTCTCGGTGGACGCGCGCAGCTTCCGCGATCAGGAACTGCCGGATGCCGATCCGGCGAACCCCTCGACGTGGGCTGCCTATCTGGCCGCCACCTACACACCGGGCCGCACCATGCTGGGCGTTCCGCAGTTGAATCGCCTGATGGGCGACCTGATGGATGCGGAAATCCACGGCGTCACCTGGAAGTTCGTGATGATGCCCGAGCCGATCCAGAACCTGGGTGTGCTCGCCGCTTCCGACCGCTACGAGGGCTACGCCCACGAGCGTGCGATGCTGCTCGGGTTCATCCGCCAGGCGGGCATCCGCAACGTCGTGTTCGTCTCGGCCGACATCCATGGCACGCTCGTCAACAATCTCACCTTCCCCGGCGGACCGGGTGGTGCGCAGGTGCAGAGTGGCGCCTGGGAGATCACGACCGGCTCGGGCGCGTATGCGGCGCCGTTCGGGCCAACGGTCGCCGGCATCGCGGCGCAGCTGGGCCTTCCCGGCACGCTGCCGCTCTCGTTCTACCTGTCGCTGCCTTCGGCGCAGCAGGAGGCCTACATCACGGGCCTGCTCAACGCGCAGATCACGCCGCTTGGCTACGACCCGATCGGTCTGGCCGGTTCGGGCATCCCGTTCAAGCAGCTCGTTGGCGGCGCCACCGCCACCAACAGCTTCGGCTGGACGGAGTTCGAGGTCGACGCGATCACGCAGCGTCTCACCGTCACCACCTGGGGCATCCCCTGGTACGACGAGTCTTTCCTGCTTGCCAATCCGTCCGTGGTGGCCGCGATGCAGCCGCAGGTTCTGCAGCGCTTCACCGTGGATGCCTTGCCGACCCCGTGCGCAGGGGACCTCGATCACAGCGGCATGGTCGATGCGGGTGACGTCAGCCTGATGCTGATCGAGTTCGGTGACTGCAGCGGTTGTGCCAGCGATCTCGACCAGAACGGCGTGACCGATGCATCCGACCTTTCGCTGCTGCTGCTTGATCTCGGCCCGTGCGCGCCGTGAGGCGCAGCACGGCTCGCCCACGTGACCTTCGGGCTGTCCGTTCGTGTCTCGTGCTTCACGCTCTGCCCGAGCTCCCTCCTTTGGTCCTTCCCGTTTCCCATTCTCTCAACATGTTCAAGGAATCCATCATCATGTCCATCCGTTCCAGTTTCCTGATCGCCTCCGTCGCGTTCCCCTCCATGGCTCTCGCCTCCATCACGCCGGGCTCGCTCGTGGGCGACTCGTACATCGTTCGCGCCTCGGGCCGCGACTACTCGGTGCTTGACGTCTACATCAAGGGCGACAGCGCGAGTGACATCATCTCAAGCGTGTTCGGCGCCGCCGCGCACACCGCGGCTTTCAGGATGGTGCAGGGCGACGCGTTCGTGCACGGTGCCGGTTCGTCGAACGATGCGTGGAAGCCCGACGCGTCGGCCACCGCGTGGGACAGCTTCCTCACCGCGGGCGCACGCGACCAGGCCGCTGCGGCGTCGCTGCAGCTCGGCCTCGATGCGAACTGGGCCGCGGGCAACGGTTCGGCGATCACCGGCGTGGGTTCCGGCGCGGGCTGGTACCCGGCGGTCGGCGCCAACACCAGCACCAATCCCTACGCGCGCGTCGGGCTGTACAACGGCCAGACCGGCGCCGTGAACACCGCCAAGGCGGATCGGCTCATCGCTGGCAACGGCATCACCGTGGGTCAGAATCTCGACAACCACTGGATGCTCGGTCGCTTCACCATCGATGTCACCGGCCTCGATGCCGCGGCCGTGCGCACGATGAACCTGCGGTTCGCGATCGCTGGCAAGCAGAACGGCACCACGGTCTTCTCTGGCGGCAGCAGTGCGGCTGGCCGTTTCGATGCCGTGCTCTCGTTCGCCGTGCCGAGCCCGGGTGCTGCAGCCTTGGTCTCGCTGGCCGGCATGCTGACTCGCCGTCGCAGGGTGGCGTGACTCACTGGGCCTGAATTTCCGAAAGGGTTTGGCGGGCGGCGTCCATCGGGGCGCCGCCCGCTTTGCTTTGAGGCCCATGTCCTCCATCCGCAGAGCGCCCCGGTGCGGCTGGCGCGCCGCTCGAGCCGCTACGACCGCAGCTCACGCATCAGCGACGCGATCTCGTCCAGGCGGGCGAGCATCGCGCGCAGCAGTTCGTGCTGGCCCGCGTCGGGCGCGGTGGCGCCGTGTGTCCGCTGTCGCAGCGCGTCGCGCCGCTCCAGGATGCGGTTGCGGAACTCGTGCGCGTCGATGATGCCCGTCAGGTGCATGTCGCTGGCCTGTCCGGCGCTGTGGCCCGCGGTCTCGAACTTCAGCGTGGCCAGCTGAAAATGGCGCAGCACCGGCCCCTCGATGAAGGTGACGTCCTGGATGTTCTCGAGCGGGATCGTCTTCTCCACCTGGAACAGGATGCCCTTGCGGAACCGCAGCGCCTTCGCGTCCAGCGTGCACTGCATCAGGTCGAAGTAGTGGCGCGCCCACCACTGGCCCACGCCGCAGAACCAGATGATCGCCAGCGGCAGGCCCACGATCGACACGGCGAGAGCCAGGCCGATGGAGACCACCAGATAGGGGCGGTACAGCGGATTGAACTTCGCGTGCAGGGTGGCCGAGTTGGTGCCGACGGTTGTCGGGTATTCGTTGGCGGCGCTGTTCACGCCTGCACCTGATCTTCGCTCAGATACACGCCTGCAAGCATCGAGGTCTTCGCGAACGCGCTGTGCGTGCGGCCATCGCGGTCGCGGTACTCGATGCGGTAGATGCGCTCATGCGTGTTGCCGAACCAGCCCGGGCCGAGCAGCTTCCAGTTGCAGGAGAGCAGCTCCCACCCCTGTGATGCCGCGTACCTCGCGATGCGGCCGCGGTCGATGGCGTGGGTGATGCCGCGGCCGAGGATGGCCATGGCGCAGACCGCGGCCACGATCAGGTAGACGCTGCCATTCGACAGGTGCTCCGGGCGATGGCGTTCGGCATGTTCTGCGAGCAGGGCCAGCATGGGCGGCGATGGTAAGGGGATGCTGCGTTGCCGCTGGTCCATGGGGTCCGTCGCCGTCTTGAGGCCATTTCTACGGGGTATTTTCAAATTGACGATCTATAAACCGCGCTCTATGATGCACGATACAAATGTCGTACATAGATGAATTCGACCTCCTTCCGCGTCCTCGGCCGGCGGCCTCCTTTGAGGCCGAGCGCCTCCTCTGGTTCCTGGTTGTTGCATCCGGCGCGGTGCTGGTCTGGCAACTTCCTTGGCCCACGCCCCTCGAGTTTGCGGGGCTGGCGATCGACCGGCTCTCCGCGGTTGCGGGCCTGTTCGTGGCGGTGGTCGGTGGGGTGGTGCATCGATTCGCCTCGCGATCGATGGAGGGTCATCCGGAGCGCGGCCGATTCCTTGCGCTGCTGGCCTTCTCGACCTGCATGGCGTTCCTCGTGTCGTGCGCCTCGAACCTGCTGCTGTTGGCCGTGGCGTGGGTGCTGCTGAGCGCGTCGGTGCACCAGTTGCTCGTGTTCGGCGACGACACGCGATCGGCCTCGCGTGCGGCCCGTCGCAAGTTCATGGCGGCGCGACTTGGCGAGATGGCGCTGTTCGCAGCCATCGGCCTGCTCTGGTGGCACGGCCGCTCGTTCGAGATCGGCGCCTGCCTGGCCGCAGCCGAAGGCATGCCGCGGCATGCGCTGGTGCCGATCGCGTCGCTGCTGGTGATCGCGGCCATGGCGCGTTCGGTGCAGGTGCCGTTTCATGCGTGGCTGCCTGACACCATGCAGGCGCCCACGCCGGTCTCGGCGCTGCTGCACGCGGGCATCGTGAATGCTGGCGGCATCCTGCTCATCCGCTTCGCGCCGATCGTGGTGCGCGTTTCGGAGGCGTGCGTGCTGCTCTCGGCGGTCGGCACGATCACGATCGTGGTCGGCGCGCTCGCGATGCAGCAGCAGTTGCGCGTGAAGCAGACGCTCGCCTGGTCCACGGTGGCGCAGATGGGCTTCATGGTCGTGCAGTGCGCGGTGGCGGCCTTCCCGGCGGCGCTGCTGCACCTGATCGGCCATGGCGCCTACAAGGCGCTGGCATTTCTGCGGTCGGGCGAGACGCCTAGGCGCGCGCGTGCGATCGGCCCTGCCTGGTGGAACCTCGCGCTGCTGGGGGCGGGAACGCTGGCGGCCATCGCGTGCATGGGGCCCGCCTCGAGATGGACAGGGTTCGATCCGCGCCACGCGCCCGGTGAGACGGCGCTCGCGCTCGTGGTGGCGATCGGCGTGGGTCAGGCGTGGGTCGCGGCGCTTGGCGGTTGCGGCCGAGCCGTGCTCGCCATCGCTCGCGGGCTCGGCACGGCGATCGGCATCGCGGTGGCCGCACCGGTGCTGTGCTTTGCGGCCTATCGCGCCGCTGGCATCTTCCTTCAGCCGGTGATCGGCGATCTGCCGCGGGCGACCGGGCCGCTCATGACGCTCGCGGCGGTGATGCCGGCGGTGGCGATCGCGATGCTGGCGCTGGCCCATGCGGCACAGCCATGGCTGGGGCGCATCGCGGTGTGGCGATCCATGCAGGTGCAGGCACGGGCCGGCTTTCATCTGGGTGCCCGACTCGACCGTGTTCTCGACGCCTTCCTTCCCGCTGGCCCGAATGCGGAGACTCGCCATGCCTGAAACCATCGACCGCCCGCTCGCATGCGGCACCGAAGTGACCGCCGACATCGATCGCGTGTGCCTGCTCGTTCCTCCGCTCTGGGAACTCGACAGCTTCGTCGCGGTGAACCCGTTTCTCGGCTTCAGCGACATGCCGATCGAGGCGGCTTTGCGCGCGGCGGGCGATGCCCTTGACGCGAACACGCTTCCTTCGATGGCGCATTACGCGAGCCTCTGGCGACAGGGGGTACTCGATCGCGCCGCGCTCGTCCGCGCCGCGGCGGCATGCCGGCTCGAACCGGCGCACCTGGAAGCCATGCTTGGGGGTACCGCCAGCGTGCCCATGCGGGAGCGGGGTGGCGTGGTCACGCGCGCGGAGGCCTTCGACCGCCGTCATGGCACCCACTGGGAGAGCCGCACGCGCGATGCTGCGGCCGCCTGGTGCGCGCGGCATGTCATGCGGAACGAGGGCAGCGAGCCCGCTCCGGGCCTGTACGCGGCGTGGCTCGAGGATGCGGCGCTCGACCGTGCACTTGAGGTCGAGGGGCTTGCCGGGCTGCGGGCGTGGGTGCGTGCGCTGCCGCGCGACCCGGCGCGCGCGATCACCGACCTGCTGGATCGCCTCGAGATCACGCCGTGGGATCGGCAGGCGTACCTGTATCGCCTGCTCGCGGGGGTGCATGGCTGGGCCTCGCACGTGCGCCGCTGGGCGTGGGCGAAGGATCGCGAGAATGCGGGAATGGTGCGTGACGTGCTCGCGATCCGCGTGGCGCTCGACGCCGCGGTGGTCGCGCTGGCGCCCGTGCCGACACGTGACGTGCCTGCGCCTCGGCTTGCCGAACCGATCGAGGACGAACGCGTGCGGCTCGCGCTTCAGCAGTCGTTGGAGGATGTGCACGCACATCGTCTCGCCGCGTCGCTCGTTGGCGCGCCGGGCTGCACCGCCGACCGGCCAGCGCTGCAGGCCGCCTTCTGCATCGACGTGCGCTCCGAAGTGATGCGTCGTCACCTGGAGGCGTGCGCGCCCGGCGCGCAGACGATCGGCTTCGCGGGCTTCTTTGGCGTGGCCGTGCGTTGGCAGGGAATCGAGGGCTCGGGGGACCGGTGTCCGGTGCTGGTGCGACCGTCGATCACGATTCAGGAAGGGCGCGAATGCGCTGATCATGGATCGCTGCTGGCCTCGCTGCTGCGCTCGCCGGGAGCCGCCTTCCCTGCGGTCGAGACGCTCGGCCTTGGCGCGCTGGCCGCACTCGTGCACCGCGCCTTCCGTTTCGTCCAGCCATCGCCGCGCCATGACGAGACGCTGCCGATGCAAGGCGTCGTCGAGCGAGCGATGGCGCCCGAGGCTCGACTCGACACCGCGGCGAGCATGCTCGCCGCCATGGGCATGCGCGATCGTTTCGCGCGTCTCGTGCTGCTGTGCGGCCACCAGGGCCGAAGCGAGAACAATCCGCATGCGGCAGGGCTCGATTGCGGCGCCTGTGGCGGCCATGGCGGCGCACTCAACGCGCGTATCGCTGCGCGACTGCTGAACGACGCCTCGGTCCGCGAGGGGCTCGCGTCGCGCGGTTTCCGCATTCCCGCCGACACGCGGTTCGTGGCCGCGATCCACGAAACCAGCACCGACGAGGTTCGGCTTCTCGACGAGGTCGAGATTCCGGCGTCGCATGCCCAGGATGTCGTGCGGACGCGCGCATGGCTCGCCACGGCCGGGGTCGCGACGCGCCGCGAGCGCGCGGGCTCGATGGGCATGGAAGCCGACGGCGGGCTCGCGGGTCGCCTCGCGCGCCGAGCCGGTGACTGGTCGCAGACGCGGCCGGAGTGGGCGCTTGCACGCAATGCCTTCTTCGTGGCGGCGCGGCGCGCGCGCACCACGGGTCTCGACCTGCAGGGCCGCGCCTTTCTGCACGACTATGACGCGTCGCTCGACCGCGACCTGTCGGTGCTGTCGCTCATCCTCTCCGCGCCGATGGTGGTGGCATCGTGGATCAACCTGCAGTACTTCGCGAGCACGGTGGACAACAGCGCGTTCGGCAGTGGCGACAAGATGCTGCACAACCGAGTTGGCTCCATCGGCGTGGTGGCTGGCAACGGGCACGACCTGCGGACGGGCCTTCCGCTGCAGTCGGTGCAGGGGCCTGACGGCCGCTGGTTCCATGAGCCGCTCCGTCTGCAGGTGTTCGTGGAGGCGAACACGGACAGCATCGATCGTGTGCTCGAGATGCAGCCGGGGGTGCGCGAGCTCGTTCAGAACGGGTGGGTGCGGCTCTTCGCCATCGATCCGAATGGAACCTCCGTGCGGCATCGGCGGGCGCATGCCTCGTGGCAGCCGGTGGTCGATGCTGACGCGGCGCAGGCGCATGCGGACGCACTCGCGTGCGGTTGACGGTCGGCGGAGGATTGCGGGCCAGTGCGTGCGCTCACCCCGCCAGCGCACCGAACTTCGCGCGATATGCCTCGATCCGCTGGCGATCCGCCAAGGTGAGCCGATCGCCCATGTGCGCCACCACCTCGTCGATGGTCACGATGGCGGCCGTCGGCATGCCGAACTCCGCGCCCACCTCGGCAAGCGCCGTGCGCTGCGAAGTCTCGCTCGCGCGTTCCTGGCGATCCACCGACACCACCAGCCCCGCCAGACGCACATTCGCCGCCGCACGCAGCAGCGGCACCGTCTCGCGGATCGAGGTGCCCGCGGTCGTCACGTCCTCCACGATCAGCACGCGATCGCCGTCGCGCAGTGGCCGGCCCACCAGCACGCCGCCCTCGCCGTGGTCCTTGGCCTCCTTGCGGTTGAAGCAGAAGTCCACCTCGCGGCCGCGCTCGGCAAACGCCATCGCCACCGCCACCACCAGCGGAATGCCCTTGTACGCCGGGCCAAACAGGCAGTCGAAGCCCTCGGGAAACGCGCGCTCGATGGTGTCCGCGTACGCGCGGCCCAGTCGCGCCAGTTGCGTGCCCGACCGGTACTTGCCCGTGTTCACGAAGTAGGGGGTCTTGCGCCCGCTCTTGGTGGTGAAGTCACCGAAGGTGAGCACGCCGCAGGACACCATGAAGTCAATGAATTGCCGCTGGAATTCGTGCATGGGGCCAATGCTAATGCAGCGACGAGCGCCGCTCTCCGCAAGGCCAGCGTGCTCCCCGGCCTCCGCCGCGCCTCACGCCTTCCGCGGCACCCGCGACAGGTCGAACTGTGCGGGCGGTGGGCACTCGGGGTT
>Ga0214917_10004649_pt1 | contig 15142 bp, 9 predicted proteins | sample LL_1208_BB_MetaG_FD_177983 | JGI IMG/M metagenome (GOLD analysis project Ga0214917, IMG submission 177983) | Freshwater microbial communities from Lake Lanier, Atlanta, Georgia, United States - LL_1208_BB | ecosystem: Environmental > Aquatic > Freshwater > Lake | place: USA: Georgia | collected... | reverse complement strand
GTGTTCGATGGCAATAGTAAAATCTTGCTTATCGTTGGTTTGCACCAGAATGGCACAGCCCTTATCGTGTAAAAACTTATAAAGAGGAGATTGTTCCCCGACAACCGCCACGATTGGTTTGCCACATGCCATAATCGTGTAAACCTTGGAAGGAAATCCCTCATCTTGAATTCGCTCATTGGCAACAATAAAATGAGCATCCGCTAGGTTTGTCAAAATAGGCATTAATTGGCGTGGTTGATAATTAAACAACTTAATATTATTTAAATTGTTTATATCGATATTTTTTTCTAAGTCTTTTTTGGTAACACCTTCTCCAACAATCCAAAATTCTACCGGGGTCTTTTCTAATGCTTTCGCTGCGTTAATAACGGGCTCCCAATCTTGGTAAAACCCTATATTTCCTGCATACATCATTATGAATTTATTTTCCTTAGGGGGGAAACCGCGAAGGGCATGACAGTTCACTACTTCAAATGGTCTATACAATTGGGTATCGACAAAATTAGGAATTACCCTCAATTTACTTCCAAGTGAGAATCTCGGTAATAACCTGGTATAAAAACCAAAGTCAATTGTCGTAACTGCAGATGAAGAATGGTATACCAGTTTCTCTAATCTCATTAAAAATCCAATAATAAACTTCGATGTTATGTTACCTTGTTTAATTAATAAGTCCGGATAAATTTCTTGCACATTGTAGATAGCCTTTGCTCCTTTTAGCCTCGCCATGGCTGCAGACACAAGGCCTATGGTTAAGGGAGGCGATGGACTAATTACAAAATTAAATTTTATTGAAAACAACCCTACAAAAAATGAAAAAAAATGCCAGTAAACGAATGAAGCAATCCGCAGAATCGTGCTTCTGTATTTTTTCAATGGGATATGTATAACTTTTATTCCATGAAAAGAACTTATGCTGTAAAGGCCAAAAAGTCCCCGATGAAGCGGCTGCTTCATCATTTCTTCGGGAATTACATTATAATGAGGGGTGGTGGTTAACACAATCACATCATACCCCCTTTGCATAAGCCCTTCGGCAATATCGTTGTATAAATATGCTGTTGAAACCCCATCGGGACTGAAGACAATCGAATGAATGAGGACCCTTTTCTTCATTTCCTCCACACAACACGATTGATGTAATCGGTGTAACTCAAAATAATCCTCACCACCTTCTCCGAAACATTCGGCATGCTGTAATCGGCAACAGGGCGGAGAGTAACTATTGACGGGTGACCTGTTGCGGTTGAGGAGTTACGGGGGCTTATATCTTGATGTTGTAAATGCTGCAGGCCTTGCAGGATGCGCTCTGGATCTAGCCCCACCATCATCACAGAGGCTTCTTCCATGGCTTCGGGACGTTCGTGGGCTTCACGAATGTTGAGTGCCCTGAAATTGAGGATAGAGGATTCTTCGCTGATGGTGCCGCTGTCGGAGAGGACGGCGTAGGCGTGGAGTTGAAGGGCGTTGTAATCGGAAAAGCCAAGGGGCTTCTGCCATTGAATAAGTGGATGCAAGGTGACGGGTGACGAGTGACCAGTAACAGCCTCAAGCGCTTCCAAGCGTTTGCGGGTGCGTGGATGGGTGCTTACAATTACCGGATAGCCGTATGTTTCGGCGATGCAGTTGAGGACTTCCAGCAAACCAAAGAAAGTGCGGTCGTTGCTAATGTTTTCTTCGCGGTGGGCCGATACCACAAAGTACTTTCCCTTTTCGAGCTGCAACCTTTCCAATACATCGCTTTTTTCAATCTGTGGTAAATAATGATGCAGCACCTCGAACATAGGCGAACCCGTTTTGATAACACGATCGGGCGACAACCCTTCGCGCAACAAATACTCGCGGGCTATGTCAGAATAGGTTAGGTTGAAGTCGGAAATGTGATCTACAATCTTGCGGTTGGTTTCTTCGGGCACGCGCTGGTCGAAACAACGATTACCGGCCTCCATGTGGAAAATGGGGATTTTTCGCTTTTTCGCGGGAATGGCACACAAACACGAATTGGTATCACCCAATACCAAAAAGGCATCGGGCTGCACTTCTTCCAATATGGGGTCGATGTTGATGAGTATTTGTCCGACGGTGGCCGTTGCGGTAGTCCCAGCAGCATTCAAGAAATAGTCGGGTTTGCGAATGCCTAGATCTTCGTAGAAAACCTCGTTAAGTTCGTAGTCGTAGTTTTGGCCCGTGTGTACCGTGACGTGTTCGATGGCGGGCGAGGCATCGAGGGCGGCCATTACGCGTGACAAGCGGATGATTTCGGGCCGGGTGCCGACCACTGTCATGACTTTTAATTTTTTCATTTTGTAGGTAGGGTTTGCTGAATGACCCCTTTATGATCTACACAATCTCGAAGTAAGTATCGGGATCTGCGGGGTCGAAGGGTTCGTTAATCCAGAAGTTGGTGTAGAGGGTTTCTTCACCGATGTTTTTGATGTTGTGAGTGTACCAAATGGGCATATCAACATAGGCGGGCTCATCACCGTCGATATAAAAGTTGTGTACTTCTGTTGTGCCTATGCGCCGCAACTGTATGAGTGCTTTGCCCTTAATGACTGCAAAACGTTCGATTTTGCGGGTATGGAAGTGGTTTCCGCGGGTAATTCCGGGTACCGTGGTCGAAAAGGATGTCTGTCCAGGTATGCCATGACGCGCAATTTCCACAAAAGCACCTCGGCTGTCGGTGTGTTGCACAAATTTCCGTGGGAAATAAGCAGGAATGTCCATGTAACATCGATAGGTATTGAAAAGCCTGTGCTCAAAGGGATTGTGGAGTGCTGGAAACTCACCCTTTTCTTGATATACCGCTTTGAAGTACTGGAGCAAGGCCAAAATTTCGGATACTTTGGCCTCAGCACTATGCGCCAATACTTTTTCGGCTGAATTGTCGCCTATACGAATGGCCTGCAAAATAGCTTCAACTACTTCACCTACATAAATTAGCTTGAGTTGTCCATCAATTTCAATTTTGGGGGTTTCGTTACGAGCAATTTGGTGACTAAAAGTGGTCACCACCGAGTTGTAAAAGGGTTGCCCAAAAGGCCCGTACACATTGGGGATGATGAGTCCGGTGAAAGTGCCGCCCGATTTGCTAGCCCAATCTGCAAAAGCCAAGCGACATTCTTTTTTTGACTTACCGTAAAGGTTATCTCGTTCCTCTTGCGTAGAAGAAGAGATGAGTATGTGGGCTTTGCTTGCGGTGCGCTCCAAAGAGGCAATCAATTGCTGCACTAAGCAGGTATTAGTCTGGTAAATAACCTCGGGATCGTTGTGCCGATTGAGTGCTGCCAGGTGAACAATCACGTCACATTGGGAAACAAACTCATCGAGCAACTGCTTGTTGTCAAAAAACGACCTCTCAAAATCGACTAACTCGAATTCTTCTTTGCAGAGGGAAATAGTATGGTAGAGGTGATAGCCTACAAAACCATGCTGGCCTGTGATGCCTATTTTTTTCATAAAATAAACTGCTTTTCAATCAAATTCTTGGCCTTTAAGTCAATGTCTAGAACCCCATCTTTCGTGGTGAAAGACAAAAGTTTGAATTATTGTGGATACTGTCATCAAACCAAAAAAGCATCTACAGCCTCACCCAAAACTTCTTTGCGGATGTAAGGCAGTTTCCTCAATAACTTTTCAATTCCGGAAACATCCAACTGTTCAGTGTTATGCGAATTATAATCCTGCACCTCATTCAACTCCGCTGATCCTTCCGAAAAATACTGGGCGTAATTTAAATCACGATTGTCGGCCGGCACACGGTAAAAATTACCCATATCTTCGGCCTTCATCATTTCTTCGCGTGTACACAAGGTTTCGAAGAGTTTCTCTCCATGCCGCGTACCAATGATTCTAACATCCGCGCTTTTTCCACAAACACGTTGCAAGGCATCCGCCAAATCACCGATGGTACCCGCAGGGGCTTTGTTTACGAACAGATCTCCTGGTCGGCCATGTTCAAATGCAAACAAAACCAATTCTACTGCTTCATCCAACGACATCAGGAAGCGCGTCATGTTCGGGTCAGTGATAGTGATGGGTAAACCTTGTTTAATTTGATTCACAAACAAAGGAATAACAGAGCCACGAGATGCCATAACGTTACCATAACGAGTTAAACAAACAGTTGTCTTGGGCAAATCGCGAGCTGTAGCTACTGCTACTTTTTCCATTAACGCTTTGGAAATGCCCATAGCATTAATAGGATAGGCCGCTTTGTCAGTACTCAAGCAAATAACCTTCTGTACCTCATGCGCAGCGGCTGAATCAATAACATTTTGGGTACCAAGCACATTCGTTTTGGTAGCTTCGAGTGGAAAAAACTCGCACGACGGCACCTGTTTAAGCGCTGCAGCATGAAATACGTAATCTACCCCTTTCATGGCACGGTCAATACTAGTACGATCACGTACATCACCAATGTAAAACTTCAACTTGTCGCTTTTGTATTGAATCCGCATGTCATCTTGTTTCTTTTCGTCACGTGAAAAAATTCGAATTTCTTTGAAATGATTGGAATGCAAGAAACGATTAAGGACTGCAGAACCAAAAGAGCCAGTGCCTCCAGAAAGTAGAAGGACTTTATTTTCAATTTTCATTGTATTTGTTTAATTAAATTATATATTTTTTCGCCCTGAACAAAGCTGGACTTATTGTTCAGTACAAATTGTTTTGCTCGTTCACCAAAGGCTTTTAAATCTAAAGAATTTTTTTCACATACAGTGGCTATGGTTTTGCTTAATCCTACTGGGGTTTCCTCTTCACAAAAATAAATAAATTCATGATATTCTTCTGGAATGGCGGGTAGTTTATACATTACACAAGGGGTTCCTGAAGCAAGGTACTCCATGGTTTTGGATGGAAAAGAAAACTTTGTGTATTCGCCATCAGATGACCGAGGATTAACCAAAACGGTAGCTCTAATTTGTAACCTCAAAACTTCCTCCCTGGCTATTTGACCGAAATAGACTATCCTATGATCAACCTTGGCTTGCATTTCCAAAATATCTTTGGCATCTCCATCTCCACAAACCCATAACCTGTAATTAGGGTCTTGAATTTTTGAAAACGCTTCCAACAAATTTAATATCCCATAACGCCGTGCTAAAGTACCACTATAGAGCACTGTTCTTAGGATTTCTTTTTTTAAGCCAAGATCTCTGTTAATGGACCGGGTATTAATAACGCCTTCAATTCTTACCCAAGGTCGTCTCTCTACTTTTAAGGCTGTTGCCATATGATCAGACAGCAAAATAAAAGCATCTACCTTAGGTAGATATTTTTTAAGAAAAAATATTTCTATTCTTTTGATATACTTCTTAACAAGATTGGAGTCATCATTCATGTACTCAGGTAAATCAGGAACAATTAAGCATATTTTGGCATTCCTATTATATTGCTTATAATCAATTGCTGCAACCAAGAAAGGGACATGAATTGCATAAATCATCAAAACTGCTTCGTCATTTCTATTCAAGGTGGTGTACAATTCTTTCCTTAAATTCCAATATCTTGACCACAATTTATAAATCGGAAGATTTACAAAGCCAATATTCACATCATAAGAAGAAGTGTTATGTGAAAAATTAGTTTTTTTGATTCTAACGTCCTTATATCTTGTCGGAAATGATCCAATATAAATTAAATTGAAAATCCTAAGGGCATTAACATGACGATCTAAGCCCTCAATCAATGCCCATTGCAGGGTGTCTGCAGCGTACTGAATAACTCCCAGACTTTTGGATTCTATTTCTTTCCTTAACTCTTTGGGGAAAAGCCCACCTATGAAAACTATATTCACGACTTATGACAGCAAATATCGTACACTCCTTATATTAAATCATCACCTTCAGTCCCATGTTTCAGCACAGTATCACAAGCGCTGATATTGTACCCTACAGTTAGCTCAAATTTTGAAGGCTTAAACGCTATACAAACGACTATTTCGCACATGCTAATGAATTGTAAATTTCAATTAAACGATTTAAGTTAGTTAACATATCGTGTCTCTTTTTCGCTGTTAAAATTGCATTTTGCGAAAGATGAGCTGTCAGTTCGTGATTAGTAAAGACTTCGCGAATAAAATTTGCTAACATTTCCACTTCCTCAAAGCGATAGAGCAACCCACTTTCCTTATGAATTATCATATCAGGAGTTCCTCCCACATATGATGCAACAACTGGTGTTCCTATAATTTGCGCTTCGCCAACCGAATTAGGACTATTTTCTATACTTGACGGACATAAAAAAACATTGGCACTTTGATACTCTCTTATCATTTCTTTAGCCTCAAGCGGCCCAAGAAACCTAACATTGTCATAAAGATTATATTTGCGCAGGAGGGATTTGATATACTTACCATAACCACCCATTCTAATCCTTTCTTTGATTGAAATATTTGAAATTATGTTAGATCCACCTATCCTAATAGTAATACAAGGAAATTCATCTTTCAGTAATTGAATCGCCTCCAAAACTTTATGTAAACCTTTAAGCGGTACACCCGCCTGTGACACGAAAATAGAATAATTAGTGCATAATTCAATTTTCCATTTTTCCGCTAAGTAGAACTCATTCCTTAGGCTTTCATTACAAAAATGATAATTACAGGTCTTATTTATAACTTTTGAACGAGCATAATCCCAACTAGTTCTGCCGATTATAATGTCTGCACGCTGATAATACTCTTTTTCCAACTCGCCCATCTTCTCCCATCTCTTTTGAGCAAATAACATGGTATCTCCCCTCAAGATATCGCGAAAAGTAATGTTTTTCCACTGTTCAAGGAGTGAAATACCACCGGTTACATAGCGAGAGCATGGGCCAATCATCCCTTGAATAGAAACTACATATTTTGAGTAAGGGTGAATTTTCATGCATGCTAGACCCCACGCATATTCAGTGCCATGAATGTGAACTACATCAGGAATAAAATCTTCGCAAATAAATTTCCAGTAGTGTTCAAGTTCCTTTGGATAACTATTGTGATACCTAAAGGGAATAGTGTAATAAGTTATCCCTTCAATAACATCTTTTCTGACTTCTTTACCAGAATAGCATGAAGCAACTGCAAATTCTTGGTTACACTGGCCAGCAACTTGCTCGGCAAGACCATACATCCAGCCTCCTACAACAGGTGGTTTTAAACCAATTGCCAGAGAGGGGGCTGGAAAGATAGTGTTGGTGATCCAGAGAATTTTCATAAAACTATTTCCTTAACTGCTTCGAAAATTTTAATAGGAATTCACGATAGTATAAAGACACTATAACTTTTTCTCTTTGCTCCAAACCCACCATATAGATGGAAACACCTAGTATTATTAAAGAGGAAAATACCATCATCGCAAACCTCATCCAACCCTCTTCAAAATACTCTTTAACAAAAAAAAGCCATCCTACCAAAATAAATACATAGAATATTCTTTTGTGAACTAGATTTATATAATGTAAAACATTAAAATTAATCAATTTCTTAAGTAGCAGTAGTGAGAAAACCAAATTGATCAATGAGCTGATAAGAAAAATATATAAAATTGTCGGTGGAAAAAACCCTAACTTAAATAAAAAAACAGACACAGGAATGCTTAATAAGGATAAGGTGCTTAATACAATTTGAAAATACTTAATTTTTCCTACAGCAGCGGTAATAGCATCAACTCCACCTAAATGATGAATCATGACATTTATGATGGTTAAACGTGTTAAGGTTGCTGCATAAGGCGGCAAATCCCCTAACCACAACGACAAAATAAATTCGGTTTCTAGAAGTAATGGCAATGCCGGAATCATCATCAGAAAAAAGATATACTTGGATAGATAAATTGTTAGATTAACTGTCCGATCTGAATCGCCTCCACTGTAGCTTTTAGTTATCTGTGGAATAGTTGCCTGTCCCAAACTCATCGAGAAAACCTGTACCAGGGTACCTACTTGATTAGCAATACCATAAGACGCATTTAAAACCGTCCCGAAAAAACCGTTGACGACCAATGCAGCTCCAGAGTTTTTGGCAACAGAAGCAGCAGCGCCCAACATATTCCACCCAGAAAAGCTCAGCATTTCTTTGTATTTTTCCCTATCTTTTTGAATTGCCCATCTCACCAAGTCCTTGTGGTATTTATTACAGTAAGTGAAAAAAATATATGGGGAAACAATATTGATAAACGATATTAGTATGGCATAGAGTCGCAGTTTATTTCCCCCATAGTAAAAAATAATTAATGCAACTATTAGGCCTAAAAAACTACGCAAAACCTCAATTTTGGCAGTAGTGCTAAAATTTTCTTTTGCTACCAATAAGCCTTGATAAGGGACACTCACAACATTGGCTATGGTTGCATATGCTGAAAGTCTAAGAATAAAAAGAGCATCATTTATTTTTTCAGGTTCTAAAACAAGTTGCCTCATAACGTAATAAACCCCAAAACTTTCGGCAAGAATAAATATAAATAAACCAATACACAAATGTATAAGTAGGCTTATATTAAAGACTTTATTAACCCCTTCAAGGTTTTTGGCACCTAGCTCAAACGCAATAAATCGATACGTGGAAGCCATCATTACATTATTCAAGAAAACAAGCATTAGAACGATCCCCCCAATTACGGTGTACAAACCATAATCGGATGTGCCCAAACTTTGAATGACGAGGCGCATCGAAATTAATCCAAATATGGATGTAACAAAAAACCTAACGAACAGAATTATGCTGTTCTTCGCTATCAATTTATTGCTCTGTTCCAAGGGATATTTTTCTACATCTATACATAACAGGGAAAAAATAATTAACTATTTTAATAAACTATGCTTACCATTTTTAGCTTAATTCAGTTCAACAGAGGCGAACTAATTATGGATTTATATTCTAAAAAATATGGAGAATAAACCTTGGATTGCCAAAATATAACGTTTTGATATATAAAGTAGGCCCCAATAAAAAGTGTCAAAAAGTTAGAGTATATGACGGAGGATTCGTCATCCATTTCTTTAATTTTGTTAAGTGTATACGTGTATGCGCAGACGACACATGGAAAAATATAAAAGCTTAACCTTGAGGCCAATGGTACTGCTATGGAAATACTTACCAAAAAAAGCGCAAAAATGGTCATTTTTATTATACTATACCGATCCATGTCATCATAAGACTTCCTATTGATAATTAATACAATTAAATACATAAAAATATTTAGCGCGAAACCAAATCCCATTTTTGGTTTTTCAAATCCGGTTTCTGTATAATCTGAATAATATACAACCTCTTGTGATTCTAGCAATAGATTAATCAATTTAAAAAATTCGTCAGCATTGCTTATAAACACCAAAAACAAAGCGAATGTAAAAAAAATAAAAGGAATATGAATTTTCCAATTTACAAAATTTACCAAAACAAGAACTAAAAAAAACAAGGCCGAAGAGTGAAATAAAGAAGCCAATAAAATTCCTGCGGTGTATTGAACATATCTTTTTTCGATCAAAGAATCAATATTCAACAGAAATATTCCCACGGCGATTGATTGCCGCATGGCTGAACTTATAACTAAAATATTATTGGGCTCCAACAACAATAAAGCGATACTTAAAGCATAGTATTCTGGTGATATGTATTTTACAGTAAATCGATATAGCACAAAACATGTAAATGCTGCCATGCCTGTAAGCATAATATGAAAACCTAAATCTCCAAAAATACTTTTGTATAAGTAATTCAAAAACAGCCAACCAACTTCATTGCCTCTAAAATATAGCTCTGATCTATCTAGCGTTTGAAGTTCTAGATAACCGTCCAAATATGGCATGTAATCATTCCCAAAATCATACCTCAGTGACAAGAATAGAAATATTAGAAAATAGGAAATCTTAAGGCCATTTTCGATAGCTCCTATTTGCTGAAGCCAAGTAAAAAAAACACAAAAGACAGCTAATACGATAAAGACAAACATTAACTTAAAAGATGTGGGCGTTAATGCTCAAAGGGTGGGTCTTGATAAAATGCCAGTTCATAAGTTTGAATTATGAGTTGTAGTCCATTACAATTCAATGAACTTCTACCCACCATTTCTTGGCCAACAACCATGCAGATACAAGAGTTGTAACTAAAAAAGCCCCCAGTACTGCGGTTAATATCCGCTTTTGACCTGTTTTTTTGAGGGGCATTATCGGTGTATCTATAACCTGAATCACTGGCTCTTCCCTTTGCAAGGCAAACTTGTTTAATTCTAAGGTCTTAACCAATTCAACCTGCATGGCCGAAAGAATTTGTATTTGCATTTGTTTTTTTGCGGCTGGTACCCTTGACTGCATACTTACCAAAGCCTTACTTTGATCGGTTTCTACAGCTGCAGCGCTTATAAGGCCATCAAGTGTTCTCTTAACCGAATCGAGCCTGCTTTCCAATACCCCTATGGTTCGACTAGTTTTACCAACTTTCAAATCAAGGTACAAATCGGTTGCTTTTTTGATAATTAGTTTGCTCATCAAAAATGCCCATTGTTCATTGACATCGGTTAAGGCTAGATCAATGATTGAAGCCTTTTTATCTAGTTTATTCACTACAATAGATTTTTGTATGTCTATCACGACCTTAGCCAAGACGCTGTCTTTGGCTCGGCCAAAGGCATTCCTTTGCATATTTATTTTATACAACTTTATTTTTTTCTTTTGCAACTCCTTGGGATAGTGGTTATGTAAATAGTTATTAAGCAGATGATCGTTATTCAATTCTGGCAAAGGTTCTAATAACGCGCTTTCGATGATTTTTTGAGACCGCAACATCAACATTAGGTTGTCGGAAGAAAATAAGTCACCTCCACCTCCACTTAAATCGAGTCCAAACTGAGATGCCAGACCCATTAAACTGCCCATACTACTAGTTTTTTCTTCAATCATGAAAGTTAACCGGCTAGTATAAGTTGCCTTGATAAAATAATGCGCACAACCAAAACCAAAGACACCGCCCATTAGACCCATGAGGAGCAGACGTTGCCTGTAGTTCCACAGATAGGATAAATTTGCCTTGTGCTTTAGAATAAATTCTTTGAACGTGATTTTAGGTTTTCCTTGTTGAATCTGATTCATATTATAAGTTCATGGGTTTATTTAGTTTGTTTCTTGGATTTATTAATTGATTAACGATTCAATAGCCTATAAAACTATTGGAAACCATTATAGCCTACATTGCACTCCATAGCTTCGCCTCCTCAATCCCATACTTTGAAATCGAATGAGCAAAATTTTTATTCAAAAATAATTTGTTTAGGGTTTAAGATTTAAGTCGAAATTATTTATTAGGCCTGAGCATAATGAATCTATTTGATTCTTTGAATGTTAAATCATATTCACCATGGAACCTGTACGTTCGTCTCATGCAGGTACATCTCGGCGACACATGTGTTCGATCTTAGGAATTCCGACTAAACCAAGCGCGGAACCTCCGCCAACCTTGCACCAAATCCCCGGCGGCCCAGGCCCTGCGCGGTTGATTAGGGTTTCGAAAGGGTGAGTCGTTCATAATACCAAGGATTAGAAATAAGCTCTGAGCAAGGCAAGTGTCGTGAGAAGGGTGATCATTTTGGCGGATAATTTGTCCCAATCCACTTTCTTGTCATCCGATTTGGATTTGGGCCTCTGGGGAACCAAGATCACCGAAATTTCGTCACCGGGGCGCACTGATGGGTGCCGCATTCCCAATCTGGCTTTGCGACTAACCTCTTCGAAGCCGTTCTGCCGCTTGACTTTGTAATAAACATCGGTAGTGTCCACCTCTCGAACTCCACCTCCGTAACGATTAATATATTCTTTGGCATCGAGTTTTCCCTGGAAGGTAACAATAATAGAGTCCTGAGTACCTGCCGACGAAAAATTGGTGTTACGGGTTTTGATAATCACCATGTTCAGACGCCTGGGCACCGTTACCTGATCCCCGGGACGCAAAATTGGGTCGTACTTGATTTGACCTGCATGCTTAATGGCTAAGCGTCCATCAAAGAAAACTTTTCCTTTGATGGGGCTTTGGCGATCAATGATGGCATTGTTCAAATCACCAAACGGGGTAATTCCGCCTCCCAAGCGCAGTAATTCCGAAAAGTGCACATTTCTGCGGTTCAAGTTGTACGGACCTTCTTTGTTAACCTCCCCGGAAAGGATTACCATTTCTTGTAAATAATATTGTGGTATTTTGCGCACCACCACTACATCATAGGGTTGCAGGGCGAATTTTGGATCCATGGCCCTCCACGCAGTATCCAATTTGACTTTGAAGGTGGTCCTTACGGTGGGCTGACCTTCGGGAAAATCTACGCGGAAAATTTCGATCTCGCCACGGTTGGCTGACTCATTGAAACCTCCGGCCAGGGTGATCATATCCTTGATACGAAGACTTGGATCAAAGCGATAAATCCCTGCATTCGGCACATCGCCCATAATGCGTACGGTGCGGTCCGAAACAAAAGTGTCCTTGTTCAAAACCACCAATTGATCCCCCGCCTCCATTCGGAAAACAGCCGGCACAGGCCTCAATTGTACTTCGAAATAGGCTGTTCGTTTGGGGGTCAAGGGATTGGTTCTCAATACATACCCCTTGGCGGCTGCTTCAGGTTTGAGGCCTCCGGCCAATTCCAAGGCCTGAGCCAATCCTAATCCCTCTTGGTATGGAAAAAGGCGACGGAAGGGCTCACGAACTTCTCCAGTGATTTCGATACCAAATTCAGAGGCATAACGAGCCTGTTCATAAACCCATACTTCGTCTTCGGATTTCAAGGGCATATCCTCCTGAAGGCCTTTGGCGATAGCCTTCAGATCCGCGACCAAGACTTGTTGAGTGCGATCGTTGTTACGCCTCAAAATAAAGGCGATATCGTCCTTAGCCTGAGGATGAAGGACTGCTTTGGCTAATAACTTTTGAACCGTGGGGGTGGCTTGCAAGTCATAAGATCCGTTATGATAAAAAGCGCCCTGAGCCTTGACATAATTTCTCAAGTCAGAGGCAATAGCCTTGAATTGAATACTATCGCCATCCTGCAAGATAATTTTTTGATCATTATTCAAAACATCACTTAGATTAATATCCAGAACACGCATTTCTCGCAGATCCTTGCGGATGACCTGGGCCCAATCTTTGGACGCTTCGGCACTCAGACCGCCTGCCATTTCGACTAATTCCTTGACCCCATCGGTTTTGATTAATTCATAAACCATAGGGCGACGAACCGCACCTGTAACCACCACTTGTTTGTCGGCTACTGGTACATAGACAATGTCATTGTTCTGCAATGCAAAGTCGAAAGTCTCTGACGGATTGCGCAAGAAGGCGTACACATCCAAGGTCTTACGGGTGTTGCCGCGTACCACTTGGATATTCCTTACCGAGCCCATGGTGGTTGGTCCACCGGCGGCGATCAAGGCAGCCCACGCGCTATGGAATCCCGATAATCGGTAAGATCCTGCTCGCTGCACTTCACCAAAGACATTGACTGTTACCGAACGGGATGCTTGGAGGGTCACCGTAAACTGACCATTCCCAAACACATAATAGGATGCAAACTTGTTTTCCAGCATTTCCCTGGCTTGCTTGAGGCTTAGGCCGGTCAGGAAAATTTTGGGCATCTGATTAGGTTGTATAAACCCCGACGGATTGATTTCGTAATTCAAGTCGGCTTGTGATCTCCCAAAAATTAGAACATTGATTTTGTCACCAGGGCCCAACACATACGATTCTGGTGCCGTCAGGGCTTGGGCGCTTTGAAAATCCCCCAATGATTTGTTTCTGAAAAAATCATGACCGTAAACAGGCGATGGCGGGAGGCTGTCTTGGAGTCTGAGGGAGTCCTTGGCCATGGGATCTTGGGCACTTGAGGAATCGCTGAGGGCGGAGCGGATTTCCTTCCTCTGAAAAGGGTCGAGGGCCTTGGCCAAAGAATCGGATTTGCTGAGGGTTGATTTTTGGAGGGATTGCTCTTGTTGAATTTCTCGAACGGTTTCTTCGATGATGTTCTGTTGGAGCATAATTTCTTGGGGAGACATCTGATCGATGTCAATGCCTTTGGATTTGAGCTTATTTCGCAGAACATTCTCGTCAATCTGTTGCTCGCTTAACATTCTGCGCACCTGGGCTGCGGTGGCACTGTTGTTCGGGCTTTGGGCTTGGACCAAGCTCCATTGGAGGAACAAGAAAATCCATAGCAAGATTGAGGCGGTTTGCCGACCGTAGGCTGCAATTCTGGTTGAGTCTATCCCTTGGTTCATAAGGTTCAGGTTGTAGCGCAAAAGTACGCTAGCCCTTGGGCTTTAACCCTTGGGCACACTTGCATTACCCAGCATATTGCGGATCATGGCGGACATCATGACGGGCCTTGGACTGCGGTTCATGATGGTGATCTCTTGGCCAAATCGGCTTTGACCGTCCAGAAAGGCGAGCAAAAGAGCGGTGGGGTTACGGTCAAAGAGCCGCTCAAAAAGGGCATGACCGGGGTATTTTCTCTCCACCAGAACCCTCAGCAAGGTGCGATCATAGTGCTTAAACCTGGAAGGCATCCTTGCGCGAAAGTCAGCTTTTCCTGTTTTGGTCAGTTCCTGCAGGATAAGCTCGCAATACCGTTGAATATTGGTGAAGGTATAGCCCGTGGAGGGCCGCCCCAGACCACCCATCGTGCCGATAGGGACCAGGCCAGGCAGGTCCGGGTAGCGGCGTCGCCAGGCCCCCTCAAAATCATAATCCGTCATCGGGATCTGCCCGTATTCGGTGTGAAGGACCTGAAAATGTCCCCGAAGGCCCAGGTTTTCCTCCATGTAACGGTGCAAGGGTGCATCGTAAGTCGCATTGGTCCAGGCATCCGGCGAAAAAACCGTGTATTCCACCAAAGCATGGTGGGCATCCGTCGGCAAAACGTAGACAAAGCAGGGGTACCCATCCACCTGCTCCACCCTGAAATCCATCAGCCTTGCGGTGAGTCCTTCGAAAACCGGTTCCTCACTGGCCAAGTAATAGCCTTTGAAATGTTGGTTCAGCCATAATCCTTGGCGCGCTTCGTCCAAGGCCCCCTCCAGAGGGGTGGAAGCAAAGACCAGAGGGGCCTGAACGGTTTTTTGTTGCATATGCACCAAAATTTCAGTCCCCTTGGGGCCTGTACCCTTCTCGTATCCCCGG
>Ga0214917_10004648_pt1 | contig 15143 bp, 17 predicted proteins | sample LL_1208_BB_MetaG_FD_177983 | JGI IMG/M metagenome (GOLD analysis project Ga0214917, IMG submission 177983) | Freshwater microbial communities from Lake Lanier, Atlanta, Georgia, United States - LL_1208_BB | ecosystem: Environmental > Aquatic > Freshwater > Lake | place: USA: Georgia | collected... | reverse complement strand
CGGGAAACTCGAAGCTCTTCTCTGCACTTTTCTTCGCCTCGATCTCCTTCTTTTGGCTCTTTGGCACGATCGTGGTAAGGTCCTGCGTGGAGGGGCGAGGAGTCTCGGGTGTGCGAAGTGTGATCTTTGCGGCTCCGTCTTTTCCTTTCACTGAGTCAACTGTGTACTCGTATCCGGAAGACTTGTGGATGACCTTTAGGTCATTCCCAATGATCATCTTACCTCTAGAGTCGAACACATCGACCTCACTCAGGATTCCATTCAAGTGTGAGATGTATTCTTCTTTCATCATCCTAACGATGTCTTTCTCACCCAACTTTCTCATTTTAGCCCCGCGAGGCGCTGCCAGCGCTCGATTAGTAGTTCTTCATCACTGTCCCTGCTCTCAGTCGTGATGTCTGACAAGGCGTCTTTCATGGACTTGAATCTGGTGACAATTTCCTTTCTTTTCGAAGCGTCGAAATTTACGTTCTTGGGATCGGAGTACTCAGACCAGGCTGCAGAAAGTTCCTTGATCGCACTGTCAATGTTCTTCCCCTTGTCACCCAGATCCTTTCTCTTCTTGGTCGACTTTGGAATAAAGAGTAGAGAAGAGAGAGTCTTCCCTCCCTCTCCTGCAGCAGGACTCGGTGCTACCGCCGCAACTGCTGTAGCAACGTCCTTCGGTGAAGTGTTTGCACCACCAGAGGCAAGCTTTCCGAGTATCTGCTTCATGATCTCTACAGAGGCAGGGTCTAATGAACTGACAGCTTCCTCTTTCTTGACACCGCTTGCGATCTTCTTGAGAGCCTCGATGGCAGCAGCTGCACTGTCACCTGACTTTGCCTCCGTAGCGTCTGCTATCCTGTCAACCAATTCGGGACTGTTTGCTGCAACACTGGCTCCTTTGGTTGCGGCATCAGGTGTGACTGCACCCTCTCCCTGTGACGGTGAAGACGGTGCAGCCTTCTCTGGGTTGGAAGCAATAAATATGCCCTTGACGCTGGGTATGAACTTTGCATACTGTTCGTATGTCACGTTACCAAGATCTTTCTTGATCAAGAGCGCGAGGTTCTTGTCACCGAGAAGAGGTTTGACAAACTGCACAGTTTGTTTCGCGCTCTTTGGAGGATTTGACATGAACTTTTTTAGCAGTGAGCCTATCATCTCACCGATACCAGCTTCTGAGAGTGCTTCTTCTCCCTCTTCGCTTAGGCTGTCTGATTCTTTCTGGGTCGTTTCTTCTGGCTGTGAAGTTGTCGTAGCATCTTCCTTTTTGAAGATGTCTGCGAATTCCTTGTTCTGCTTCTTGAGAAACTTTTCTGCACCAGGAGATGGGACGAGGTTAGCCTCTATGGTCTTTTCTAGGGAATTTATTCCCTCCTTGTTGGAGAGAAGTTCTGCGACAGTTTTCTTCTCTGAGTCCTCTCCCACCTCTCCGATCTCTCCGCTGATTCCAGAAAAGAGATTGACAAGTGCAGCAATCAAAGTGCGAGAAGTCACAAATTTCCCTACCCCCTCTTCATTGAGTTCACTCTCCACAGACAGTGACTTCATCGTGTCAGCGGCAGTAGAAATAGCAGCAGCTGTCGCCTTGAATCCAAACGAGGTGAGCTTCGTAGAAAGTGCCTCCATCGCACCGGCCTGCTTTTTGACAGCATCCATTGCCTTCTTTTTGAGAACTGCCTTGGGATCGTCTTCGTCTGCTGCAGCAGGTTGCTCAGTCTCTGCCTCTCTGAGAAGCCGACTGATGCTAGAGAGCTCATGTCTCGTCTCAAACATGGCTCTGCTAAGTGAGATCTTCATTGCACACCTGCAATAACTATTCAGCGTGAACTTTCAAGAAGTTCTATCCCACTTCTGTCACGATACTCTTGCAGATAGACAACCTCACCTATCCCACCATTGACGATCGCCTTTGCGCACTGGCGACAAGGCGAAAGTGTGAGGTACATCTTCTTCTTTTTCGGGTGGTTGAAGTCGCACTTGATGAGTGCATTGATCTCGGCATGAATGAAGCCTGACTGTCCAGGTTCAGTGGACTCTACAGAGTTAGGCCCACCCTTGTGGTCTCCATTGTATCCAACTGCAAGGACCTGCGTGTTGTCCTCTGTGACTATGACAGCTCCGACCTGGAATCTGGGATCGAGTGATCTCTGTGAGAGAATCTTGGCGGTCTCTATCCACACTTGGTCCCAAGATGGTCTCTCGCCTATCTGGGGAACCCTTGCTTGAACTGCAGGATCGTTGATATTGGATACCATTGGATTGTGATCTTGTGACACTCGAGTTCACCCGTTACTTATCAAACAAGGTCTCAACGCTAACATCTGGATGTAAGGCAAATCCCGCCGCCTTCCTGTGCCCTCCGCCGCCGTACCTCTTGGCGACCTCGCTGACATCCGAGTCCTCGTGGTGTGCGCGAAGGCTCACCTTCACCTGCCGAGTCTCATGGTCGTAGAACCAGATCACTGCGAAGTCACACTTCGGGGAGAGTGCAGCACCAATCTCCGACATCCAGTGTGGAGAGTTCACCACGAGGACCTCCTTCCCGCCCATCTTCCTTGCCGTCGCGTGCTTTGCGATCTTGGAGATGACAGTCTTGGAGTAGGCGAGAATGTAGGCTCCCCTCTCCTGGGCATTGTCGACCGCCGAGTCGTCGAGGTACTTGTCGAACTCCTCGAAGTCGAAAGGCACCATGTCGAAGGCTGCGGCGAACTCCTTGGAGTAAGGGATCTCCCACTTCCAGAGGTCCCTGTCCTCGATATGACGGATCATGCGAGGGGGCTCCTTGGTGGGATGGAAGAACTTCCACGCCAGCATTGCACCGCTCTGTCCCATGTCGAAGTGAGTGCATGAGATGTCGTGGAGTTCCACCATCGCCGACTTGTGATGGTCGAGGACAAGGAATCCCTTGGCCTCCTTGATGAGACGCTTTGTGGTGGCATTGTCGTAGGAGAAGTCCACCACGAGAACGTTCTTGCCAGTTACGTCAGGTGGTGGCTCTCCGTACTTTGCAGCGTGATACTCGGCCCTATCACCGAGAAGCTTCCAGGCTGCGTATGCGGCACCGAAACCGTCTGTGCAATTTCCATGATAGATGACGAGATCAACGCTATGCGGATCCAGAAGACTTCCCATGTTGAGACTCACTTACGTGCCTCCTCAATTAGGCCGTACAAGGCAATCTCACTTCTTCCAGAAGGAGTACATGTTCTTCTCAATCTCATAGTCCATGTCTCGCAGTGGCTTATTGGGCTGCTCAACTGCCCATGCGAACATCTGTCGAATCGTGTCCTCGAGGTTTGTATCGTCCTTGAAACCGAGGAGCTCCTTCGCCTTCGTGTGATCGCAGTATGCCGTGTGAACCTCGTTTCGCTTCTCGAGGTGGACCTTGGTTGCCTCGTATCCGAACTCCTTCGCGACCTTGATGACGAGATCTGCAGCCTCGTTGATGGTAAACTCCTTGTCAGCACCGATGTTGAAGGTCTCACCATCGTGATCGAACATGAGCTTCTCGAAAGGCTCCATGTAGAAGGAGATGTCAGAGAATGCACGGACCTGGGTTCCATCGCCAAAGATGGTGAGGGGCTCACCGGCGAGAGTCTTGCGAATCCAGATGCCGATGACGTTGCGATACCGATCCCAGATGTTCTGGTAGATACCGAGGACATTGTGGGGTCGAACGATGGAGTAGCGAAGGCCGAACATAGAGTGTGCCATCGGAAGGTCCATCTCGACAGCGTACTTCGCGATGCCGTATGGGTCCTCTGGGTGGGGACGTTGTGCCTCGGTGAATGGAGGCTCTCCGACACCGTAGACAGCCATCGATGATGTGAACACGATCTTCTTGACATCGTTGTTCACGCAAGCGTTGATGACGTTAGCAGAGGAGATCACATTATTCGTGTAGTTGTACTTCCTGATGAAGGGGCTGAGACCCTCAGCAGCGTAGGCTGCGAAGTGGAAGACGTAGTCAGGCTTCTCCTTCTCGAAGACACCGTTCACGAATGCTGAGTCTGCAAGATCACCCTGGTGGAATGATGCACCTGTGGGGACGGAGGAAGCGTATCCTCCGCTTAGGTCATCGATGCCTGAGACCTCGTAGCCCTTCGAGATGAGGTATCGAGAGAAGTTTGCACCGAGGAGACCTGCGATGCCAGTGATGAGGACCTTCATTTGTTCTTACTCCAGGTTCAGTAGAAAGCTGACAACGTCAGCAACATCAAACATACCAATCTTCTTCATTGTGTCAGTTTGTTCACTGACAATTGCGATTCTTTCCCTGATATCGCACTTCGACAGTGTGAGGACCTTTCTGATTACGTCAGAAGCATCTTCGACGATCCACTTCTCACCGAGAAAATTACGGTGAAGAAGGTCACGAGGAACGAGTGCAGGTGTGGATGTCGCAAGATTCTCGAGGAAACGAGGAGAGACGAATCCACACTTCGAGTAGTCAGGTTTACTAATGTGAGTTGTCGTGACAAAGGTGTTCAGTCTCGTCATCGACTCTCTGAAGTTGAGCCTTTGACCGAAAGAAATATGTGCATTCTTCGAAATGATTGTGGAGGGGCAGGCTCTCTCAGGTGACCGCTGTAACCAGTTTCCGTGCACGGTCGTCTGGATTCCACTCTCACGGAGATACTTCGAGGCGAGGCCGTAGAACCTCTCGAACTGGTCATCTCTCTCGTAGTTGTTCCCAATGTAACCATACTCGAAACCTGTTTCAGAGACAGGAAGCAGAGTCCGCCAGTCCGTCCAGAACATGAGCCTCTCACGCTTGCGAGTGAGAAACTTTGGCTCTACGCTGGGGTCTGCAATGATGGCCTTTGGCCATCGCTTCTCGTCCTCTGCAGTGACCTTGTGGTCGCAGTCCCAGATCACAACAGGAATTTGGCCATGATAGTGCTCAAGTAGTTCCTCCTGTCTCTTTAGGTCAGGCTCAGTAGGATTCTCGCCGGAGTTCTTGTACGTCGGCCAGCGCCACTCGAGGAGGAGGACATCCAGGTTGGGGAATCCCTCGGAATCGTAGTTGTAGACCTCTTCGTACTCTTCCTTCTCACGGCGAGGCTGGAGTGCGAAGACATTGTGACCACGACGGCTCAACTCGTCTACGAGGATAGGACGACCGAAACGGTGTCCATCGGGCGTATTGGAGACGAGACTATCCTCAAACTTTTCGAGGAAGCCCCAGTAACTGAGACCGATATTCACTCAACCCTCCAAACCAAGAAACTTGCAGATTTCAGAGATCTCTCGTTCCAGGTTTTCGTCATCAACACACAGGTTGAGAGCATCGCATCGAGTCCACTTCGAGAACGCGTTGTATTCCCTGTGCAATTCGACAAGCTCCTCCTCACCAATCTCGTGGATATCATCCTTCATACCGAGATAGCTGCTGCGGTAGGGAATGATTATCTTTGTGCCGAAAGAAGAAGCAATTGTGTCTACCTTCTTGAGAGCATCGCCAAAAGTCTTGCGCTTGTAAACACGAGAGTAGACCCACTCGGAAGGATACGACCTGTCAAGAATGCAGGAGATCCCAGTGTCACGGAGGAACCTATAGAAGTAGTCATCACCGTACTTCATGGCGTTCGCAAAGTAATCAGGAGACTTTGCGAACGCGTCCCACTCCGCAGTATTCTTGAAGTAAGGGATTCCCAAGCGACGAGAAAGCTCTGTAGCCATCTCTGTCTTTCCGCACTTGTCTGGGCCGTCGAATATCACCACCAATTGCTTACTCACAGTGTTTCCTTGCATGTTAGATTATACCACAGATCCTTGTCATGAACAACCAAGTGGATGACATGACCAACACATTGGTTCGTACGTGTCAGCTCCACCAACTGAGATCTCATCGAGTGATGGCACTCGCCTGTGTGTCAATGCAGCATCATCGCCACAAGAGACACAGACTGCAGTGCACTTTTCTACCCTTGTCGCAAAGGGCATCATCTTCTCAATCTCTGGGAATGGATTGAGATTTGCAGACAGTTCAATAGAAGAGACATAAACGGGTACACCTCTCTTGAAGATCTCGATGAGCGCCTCTGCTGCACCATCAATCATAAATGCCTCATCGACAGCAATGACCTCTGGTCTCTTCTCGTTGACGTAAGTGACAATCTGTTCACCCTTGCTCACGGCGATGGCTTCCATCCTCGAACCAGAGTGTGTGACAATTGAGTCAGTTGAGTACCTGCCATCGATGTCGGGCTTGAAACACAGAACTTCTGTCTTCCTGATCCTGTGTCTCTCAACTGCAGCAGTCAAGCGTGTAGTCTTTCCACTCCACATTGGACCGGTGTAGATCACGAACTCCTTTGGCATTCTACTCTTTCTTCGCACGGCCATAGTCATCCTCCATTACAACGGGACAGTCATCGACTCTGTCACCAATTTCGACTATCACTGATTCTTCGAGAGCCTCCAGGCGATATGGGCACTCTGATTGTACATGCAACACGTCTGTACTTTTCAACACCTTTGTCTGGTATGGGTGTTTCTCACTGCTCTTGGTTGTCTTGGAGTCTCCATACGTCACTCTCACCACTCCGCTGACAACGTAGAAAACTTCGTTCTTCAGCTTGTGATACTTGAGACTTGTGCGATTGCCAGCATGAAGAGTGATAACCTTCCCGTGTATTGTACCATGCGTCTGCCATACTCTAGTTTCTCCCCAAGGCTTACTCTCTGACTTCGAGCTGGATATCCATGCGGTCTTTGGAGCCGGCATCAGAGACCCCACCATGACCAGGTCCTGTTGAGACCTTCTTCGAGACTTACTTGAGGAACGAAGGACAATAGCTTTGCTGCTTTCGTGATATCTGCCTGTGTGTGACGAACATCACCAGGGCGTGGTGGTGCATTCGTTACGCTGATGTTCCCAAACCTTCCTCTGAACATATCAAGAATCTGGTTGTTGGTGTATCTCTTGCCTGAGCCGATATTAATCGTCTCACCCTTGAACTTCTCCTCCCTGGTCGCAGCAAGAATATTTGCTCTCACTACGTCATCTACGAACACCATGTCACGAGACTGCTCACCATCTCCGTCAGAACGAAGTGATTGGCCATCTTTCACTCTGTTACACCAGGCTGTGATTGCTGTCGCATAAGCAGAGTCTGCGACTTGTCGTGGACCGTAGACGTTGAAATATCTGAGTGAAACAGCGTCAATGCCATGCAAGTCAGTAGCTATCCTGATGTACTCTTCGACGAATCTCTTTTGCAAGCCATACGGCGATGAGGGATTAGGGATTGAAAACTCATCTGTGGGAAGTATCGCGACATTCCCGTAGAGTGCGCATGTCGATGAAAAGACGAATCTTACAGGTGTGGAACAGTCTCTGACTGCCTCGATGAGTGACAAAGTCCTCGTGCAATTTACATCTGTAGTGTGTGCAGGATTCTCTACAGACTGGGCTACTCGTGGATTTGCAGCAAGGTGAAATATGACATCATATCTACCTCTCTTGACTCTCTGCAGAACTGATTCGTGCTCAATGTCTGCCTCGATGACAAGGACAGTCCCATCACTCCTCGAGTTCTCGTAGTTCTCCTCGTACTGTCCAACTAAAAATCCCGGCACGATCTTGAGTTTCAGGCTTTCAAGAAACTCAAGATGCCCGTTTGACATATCGTCTACGACATCGACTTTCCACCCTCTCTCAGAGAGACCGTGAACGAGGTTTGAGCCGATAAACCCACAGCCTCCTGTTACAAGTGCACGCTTATTGTTCATGTTTACCTCTTGAAGAAATGATAGCCCTTGTACTCAGTCGATCGAAGGTACCGCTGGGCCAGCTGGTTTTCCTTCATCGATCTTGCCCTGAAGGAACAGAGAATGTTACGCCAATCGTTGACCAGCTGGTGTGCATCAGGATCGTTCACCACATCGCTGAGCTTAGGACTCAGAAGCACAAATCCATCCAGGAATTCCCCATCCGTCGTCTTGTGAACCTGCTCCTCGATTCGCATGAGATCATCCAGCGGAAAGACCTTCGGAAGAGGAGGCATTGGATGGTTCTGCCAGGGCAGTTCCTTGTCGTTAGCAATAGCGTCAAGCATCTCGAAGTCACGCTCATAACAGTGGAGCGAGTTCGAGGTGTGGACGTACTCACCGAGGTCAACACCGAGCTCGTTCGCCATGACCTCCTGCATCACGGTGAAAGCCGGCACATCATACGCAATGCCCAGGATAATGTCACTGGACCGCATGTTGACGTGCAGGTGCAGCTTGCCTTCACGGATGAAGAACTGGAGAGCAAGGGTACAGGGGACATCCTTCACCGCATGGAGTGAGTCATCAGGAGTCCTGATGTGGATGACAGCCCGACGAGAATCGGGATCCTTCCGGAGCTCTTCCTTCACATAGTCCCACTGCACGAGACCACCACCAGCGATCCTTCCATGGGGCCGAAAGATCCGTGCACCGTATGCCGAGTTCGCAGTCACTCCGTCGTCTGAGATTCCCTTCCAGAAGGAGGCGTACCGGGAGATCCATGCAGTGGAATCGGATCCTGAGAGGTACCAGAGCGTCTCTGCGACGAAGTACGAGGCCGAGAAGTTTCGAGCCGAAACCATAGGGAGACGGTCGCGAGGATTCTTGATACGAAATTGGACACCGAGACTCTCCTTGATCTTCATTCCGCGTGGTGACGACTCAAACTCATACTCATCGCGAACGAGCCGGCAGAGGTCGACATAGGCTCGTGTGAAACTGTTGTAGGTCTTCATAATTCCTCAGAAGGTCTTGATCTTGCGAAGCTTGGTGCTGTAACCGAAGTCACTCTTGTCTACTTCACCAACGCAGATGGTGTAGGGTTCGATAGTAGTTTTACCATCCCAGTCCCACAAGTACATCCTCGACGACTTTCCACTCAAACCAACAACCTCGAGAAGGAGGTAAGACTTTCCATTCTTCGTCTTCTTCTCCGTGCTGGACTTCGTCATGAACCAGTAGAGGTCAAGATTTTCCCAGGAGTCGAGTGGTTTGACCTCGTTTTCTTCCAACTTCTGCTTGAGCTCATCAGACATAAGGCCGAGGGGATCAACGTCGCCGACAATCTCCTTCTGGAACATTGCGAACTCCTTACGTGTCCACTCTTCCATTCCGTGGGACTCGGTCATGATCTCTTGCAGATTCTTCCAGCCGAGCCACGGGTCCTTCTTCTTCTTCTTGTGGATCTCTGCACCCTTCTCAATGATGCAGTAGTACATGTGCTTGTAGGAGGAGAACTCTCGGCCTGGACCTACGATTCCCATTGAGTCGAAACCCTTGAGCTTGATGAGAGCATCGAATGCACGCTTGTTGAACTTGCTGTGCCGCCAGGTGCCTTCCTCATCATAGAGGAACTCCTTCAACGTAGTGTAGGGTCGCATCTCGAGGACCTCGTCAATGGCTGCCCTACCCACAGACTTCATAGTAGAGAATGAAGGAACGAAAGCCTTACGCGTCTTCGAGATCTCCCAGTCCCTACCGGACTCATTGATGTCAACCTTGCCGATCTCGTAACCGAATCCCTTGACAGCAGCGATTGCCTCTGCACGAGAATCGGGGTTGCCAATCATGGACTCGAGGTAGGCACACAACCATTCTGCCTCGTAGTATGTTAGGAGCCATGCGCAGTAGTATGAATCCATCGCATAGGACACTGCGTGAGATGCATTGAATCCGTAACCTGCAAAGAACAGGATATCGTCCCATAGCTTCGATGCGACAGATTCTCTCACTCCGTTCTTCACAGAACCTTCGACGAAGGCATCCTTCATGGCCTTCGCCTTCTTGAGAGCCTCTTCTGCGTTGTTACCCTGCCGCTTGAGGACATTCTTTCGGACCTTGTCACATTCCGACTTCGGGAACCCTGCAACGACATTGCAGAGTGCCATCAGTGACTCTTGGAAGATGATGCATCCGAAGGTAGGTTCGAGGACCTGCTTAATGAGTGGGTGCTTGTAGTCGATGTTCTCTGGGTTTGCCCTGGCCTCGAGGTAGATCTTGTCGACCTTGGCAGCGAGAGGACCGGGTCGATAGATCGAAGTCAGAGTTGCAATGTCAACCAAGTTACGAGGCTTGCCCTTCTCGAAGAGCCTCTGTGCACCAGAAGAAGTCAACTGGAAGACACCGGGAGAACGTGAGGTTGCCTGATGATAGACGTTCTCGTACACCTTCTGGTCATTGAAGTCGATCTTCTCAGGTGCCATGTTCTCGTCGAACCATGCCTTCACTTGGGAGAAGTTCGGATTCTTTACACCATGATGCCTCTGTAGAATGAGCTCCACGGTGCGTCGGATGATTCGAAGTGTGGCAAGACCGAGAAGGTCGAACTTTACCCATCCCAGCATCTCGAGGTGCTTGAAGTTCATGCCTTCGACCCAAGGAGTCTGCATCTCACCACGTGCAGTGATGAGTGGCATCCGTTCACCGATCCTCTCTGAGACGATAACACCTCCTGCGTGGCGACCAAGTGACTTGTTCTGCTTGAAGAGAACCTTGACACTCTCACCGATGTGTGGATACTTCTCGATGAACTCTCGGAAGGAGGGTGAATGTGCGCAAGAGTCTTCGTATGTCAGGACGAAGAGGCTCTTGTCATCGCCTTGCTTCTTGGTTGCGTTGATGACCTCCTTCTCCACAGTACGAAGGGCCGAGTTCACCTCCTCCAGAGGCACCGAATAGAATCTCGATACATCACGGATGAGTGACTTCAGCTTGAAGGTGTTGTAGTTGGAGATGGGGATGATGTTCTCCCCACCGAAGTTGTTTCGAAGGATCTCGAGGAGGAGGTCTCGGTTCTCAACGTCGGTGTCGATGTCAGGAAGACCTTCGCGATCTGGGGAGATGAAACGCTCGAAGAGGAGGTCATACTTGATGGGGTCCACGTCGGTGATGCCGAGCACATAACAGACAACCGAGCCAGCCGCAGAACCTCGACCGGGACCGATGAGCATCTGTTCCTTGGCTAGACGAATGATCTCCTTCATCGTGAGGAAGTACTCGGAGAAGTTCTTGTCTCGGATAATGCCGAGCTCGTACTTTGCACGAGCAACGTACTCAGGATTAGTGTGGAGACCCTTCTTCTTCAGGCCTTCTGCGACTGCCTGAGCAAGCCCCTGGGTTGCAGTCTTTCCGTCAGGGATGACATAGCTCGGAAGCTTCACGTCCCGGTCAGGTTGGATGTCACCGATCTCGTTGTGGGCAATGTGCCATGTCCTCTCGATTGCGTCCTTGACGAGGACGTCGTCGTAGAAAGACGCACCTTCACCAGTCTCGCGGTAGGTGTCCCAGACCTGCCGAGCATTCTTCGGGTAGAGCTCACACTTGAGATCTTCCTTCGTCTTGGGAATGGAGTCGGGATTGAAGGTCTCGAAGTTCATTCGACCAAGCTTCTTGTAGATCTCACGTTCACGCCAGTACTCAGGACGGGCATAGTGAGAATCGCAAGTGACAATGAGCTTGTCAGTGAGATTCTCACGCTTGGCGAACTCGATGAGGGCCCGGTTCACAAGATGCTGAGCAGGCAACTTGTTGAACTGCAGCTCGAGGTGAACGTTGTGCTTGCCAACTGCCTCGGTGAGGCGACCGTAAGTGTTGCCGATCCTCGAAAGAGACCTCTCCATCAAAGAGCGATCATTGAGAAGGCTCCAGTGGAGAGAATCGAACTCGATCCCCTGCATCTCCTGGAAGACTTCCCAGGCGAGAGGACCACCGATACATGCAGTGGAGACGAAGAAGTCACCCTGTGCTGCCTCCTTCAACATCTTGTAGTCGATGCGAGGGAAGCGATAGAATCCCTGCTGGTACGACTTGGAGACGAGCCCGAAGAGGCGTGTCAGTGCAGACTGCGTCTTAGGAATGACCACGAGGTGGTGACGGCGATTGAGCGGGTTGAAGAACTTGTTGGACTTCGTCTCCTCCTCGTTCTCCATTGTCAACGCTGCCGAGGTATCGACCTCGGTGACCTCGTCGTCACCATCGACCTTCGCGACGAGAGGGGTCACGATCTCCTCATCGACCTCGACCTTCTTCCCTTCCTTCGAGGCTGCAAGCTCCTTGCGCCAGGAGTCGATGTCAGGATGGAGATACATCTCGCATCCCGGAATGAAGGCGAACTTCTTACCGGCCTTCGCTAGCTTGTCTGCATGGAGCCATGCGTGTCCGAAGCCGTTCATATTGCCGTGGTCAGTCATTGACCAGCCATCGATACCATTCTCGATGCAGTAGTCTATGTGCTCCTGTGGATATCCGAGGCCATCGTTGGCACTGAAGTGAGTGTGGGAGTGAAGACCGACGAACTTGGTTGGAACCGACAAAGTCACCTCTTACATTTCTACTGTAACAAGGAGCAGAGAATTTTCACTTCTCTGAGAAAGGTTTGAAGTCAGTGACAGGTTGAGTCTTCCACAGCCTGCCTTCGGCATAGACATCTACGACAAGTGTCACGCTTGTCACGTGGTCCGAGACCTTCACGACTCCTTCTTTAGGTCCCGAGACAAGAACATAGGGTCCCTCGGGTATCTCCGGAAACCCTACTATTGGCGAACTGAACACGGAGACCCTCCTGAGGAGATCTCCCTTGCGCATCAGGACTTCATGAGTGTGAAGTAACCCGTGGGATAGTACCTGAGGGCACCTTCTACCAGAATCGCGTAGTGTGGTAGGTTCTTGTGGACGGCATTGAGATCCTTGGTGGGAATGCCTTGGCCGTAATACTTCCCTACTGCGCAGACGTTGCCACCCTCATCCAGCACCTTCACATCAGTTCCCTCTTTCATCTCGTCCTCAACATGGATTATTCTTATACCACTCGATGAGTTCAAGTATACGCGGGACCTCGTGGTCTTCGCAGTCCTTGTAGCTTCTACCGAGGCGAGACTTGAGTCTCTCCCAGATGTGAGCATAGGAGTTGCGCTGCTTGAGAAACTTGCAAGGTGGGAGTTTTCCCTTCAGGTGGTCTCCTGCGTCCTTTGCCTTCTCCCTAATCAATCTGACATTGTCTTCACTGAGTGCCATGGTTATCCATTAGATGTCGTTGTTGTTATCCCAGATTCTTCGTGTATAACTCTGAAGATGATCGATGAGGCCTTCGTAATCATCCTTCCTAACGGAGGCAGTGACCTTGACTAAGGTCTCACTGATCTCAACAGAAACATGGTCAGGGCGAGGTTCACCAAGGGTGAGATTCACTATCTCACTCTCTGGGATGGGACGATAATCCCATAGATCGACGCATACATTGACTTTCTTGCCAGAGATTATAGGACCTGCATGCCGATGACCGTGTATCTGGACGTCGAAGTGGGTGATCACAGAGTCCGGGAGTGGCTTGTGGTTGAGAAGGGCTCGCCTTCCATCAGAGAGTGTAAGGTTCTTTCTCTGCCATACCTCTTCGAACCCCGTCTCAATCATCGTCTTGCGAGACCTGTCGTGATTGCCGAGGATGAGAATCTTGTTGCCCTTGAGTCTCTTGACAAGTGAGGATGCATTTTCAGGCTTGCCAAGGAACACGTCACCCACTACGTAGACAGTATCGCCAGTTGAAACTCTTTCATTCCAACGCCCTATGATCCCTTCGTTCATCTCCTCGGTAGAGGAGAAGGGACGGTTGCAGTATCCTCTGATGTTATCGTGGTTGAGATGCAGATCGCTGGTGAACCAGTTCAAGCTAGACTCCGAAGATCTGTCGGACCCTCTCACCCTGCGTGACGTTGAGCTTCCTCATCTTCGCCTCCTGTTCAGGCGTGATGTCCTTGGAGAGCTTGCGACCGACGTTCTCGTCCATTCCCTCTACGAAGGAACTGTAGATTGTCGTCAGCATCTCCGTGGAGTCAACGTCACCGGCTCGTTCCATGGTCCTTGCCAGTCCTACAATACCATAAGCAAGCTCCGAGATGTTTACATCGTCTGGATTGAGACCGGGATGCTGTTCGAGGAGTGGGTCGGCAACGTATGCACCCTCTATGACGTAGTCCGCAATGTCCCTGAAGAAGTTCCTGAAGTCTGTCGATATCGACTGGTAGGTGACACCTGCCCTGAACTTCGAGGGGACACGTTGGCCGTCCTTGAGACGGGCCATGACGCCCTCAGTGCCGATGGTGAGGACGAGGTAGTCGCCGAGAGCCTTGTAGAGGTTCCCAGTGACGTAGCCCTTGATGCCTCGCTCTGGTGTGTACCTTCCCTTCATCCACTCTGAGTAGGCTGGATGGGTGACGACAGTGTCGACCTGCGCCAACCCACCTGAAGGGACCTTGACGATGATCATGAGGGGGTGTCCACCAATCGTGAGACCTACGTCAACCATCGGGGGCCTGACAGAGGTGAGGTACTCCGTGAGCAGGTCAGTGTACTCTCTCACTGTCGCTGCCTCTTCCTTTCTCCTCACATTGAGATCAGGGTCAGTGTAGTCCACCGGGAAGGAGACGAGGTAGTCGATGTCGCCATATGTGGTGCTCGGCCTTTCCCTCTCGTCCCTCTCAGCGTACGTTGAGGAACCAGTCGGACGAATGGGTTCAAGGGGCTTCTTCCCTCTCGACTCCAACCAGTCGTTGAACCCTTTTAAAAATTCTCTGTAGACTGTACTAGCCTCTCTCACTAGAGAGGGTGTGAGATCTCTACGGTGCTCAGGAGGAAGTTTAAGTCCACCCTCTCTAAGAAGATGTCTGATCAGGAACCGAAGTTCATTTAACTTGTTCATTTAATAGTCACTCACGAACTACTGTAAAATTAGATTGCTTGGTGGGTGATAATGTCAGAAGTCTCTATGTCCTCAGTTATCACACAGGGAATGCTCCAGCCCTGTGACTGTGAAATACCAGTCAGGCTCATGGGAACGCCCACGAAGTAGGCGCAGCACCCGTTTGTAGCAATACTCTCGCTTATCTGCTGCTCAGTCCACGAGGGATGAGCTATGAGGATTTTCTGTGTCATGCTGCGTCTCCGAAGCTGAAGATGAGCGGGTATCCAGCTACGCCTGTTGCGCCCGAAAGTCCGCCCGTTCCTGCACCCGAACCGGGTGTGCCACCACTACAGACAACTGTCCCGCACGAGGCAGAGGGTGTGTTTGTGATGATGCAGATGAAACCCCCGCCACCACCGGCCCCTCCGCCTGCAGAACCGCCACTGGACGTCGCAGTTCCACCGGCTCCGCCATTACAAGATAT
>Ga0214917_10004646_pt1 | contig 15145 bp, 18 predicted proteins | sample LL_1208_BB_MetaG_FD_177983 | JGI IMG/M metagenome (GOLD analysis project Ga0214917, IMG submission 177983) | Freshwater microbial communities from Lake Lanier, Atlanta, Georgia, United States - LL_1208_BB | ecosystem: Environmental > Aquatic > Freshwater > Lake | place: USA: Georgia | collected... | reverse complement strand
AAGGGTGCCGACCAGCGCAACCAACCCGCCCAGTACCGGGCCTACGTCGACGCCCTTTCCAAGAACACCCCGGTCACCATCCGCCATCTGCTCCGCCTGCGGCAGGGCCGCACCCCGATCCCAATCGACGAGGTGGAGCCCATTGAGGATATCCGCCGCCGCTTCACCACCGCCGGGATGTCACTCGGCGCCCTTTCCCCCGAGGCCCACGAGGTTCTCGCCATCGCCATGAACCGGATCGGCGGCAAATCCAACTCCGGGGAAGGGGGCGAAGACCGCGCCCGCTTCTCCACCATGGAAAATGGAGACTCCAAGAACAGCCGGATCAAGCAGGTGGCCTCGGGACGATTCGGCGTCACCGCCGAATATCTCGCCAGCGCCACGGAATTGGAGATCAAGATCGCCCAGGGTGCCAAGCCCGGCGAAGGCGGCCAGCTCCCCGGTCACAAGGTCTCCCCGCTGATCGCCACTCTCCGCCGCTCCACCCCGGGGGTGATGCTAATTTCTCCTCCACCGCACCACGACATCTACAGCATCGAGGATCTCGCCCAGCTGATTTACGACCTCAAACAGGTCAATCCGCGCGCCAAGGTCTGTGTGAAGCTCGTGGCCGAAGCCGGCGTGGGCACGATCGCCGCCGGCGTCGCCAAGGCCCATGCGGACGTCATCCTCGTGGCGGGTCACGACGGCGGCACCGGCGCATCCCCCCTCTCCTCGATCAAGTATGCCGGCAGTCCATGGGAACTCGGGGTGGCCGAGACCCAGCAGGTTCTCCTGCTCAACGGCCTGCGGAACCGCATCACCCTCCGGACCGACGGCGGCATCCGGACCGGCATCGACATCATCACCGCCGCTCTCCTCGGGGCGGAGGAGTACAACTTCGGAACCACCGCCCTCATCGCGTTGGGCTGCGTCTTTGTCCGCCAGTGCCATCTCAACAACTGCCCGACCGGCGTGGCCACGCAGGACGACAAGTTCCGGGCCAAGTTCCGCGGCACCCCCGAGGCGGTGGTCGATTATTTCAACGCGGTCGCCCAAGACGTCCGCGAGATCCTCGCTTCCCTTGGGGTCCGGAAACTCGACGAAATCATCGGCCACCCCGAGTTCCTTGAGACTTTCGTGCCCGAAAATCACCCCAAGGCTGCCACCGTCGATCTCAAGCCTCTCCTCACCGTTCCGGACGTGGATCCCCTCGCCCCGCGCCATCACACTTGGGAGCGTAACGACAAGCTGGAGGATCAACCCCTCGATGCCCGCATTCTTCAGGACGCCAAGGACGCCCTCCAGAAGAAGCGGAAGATCAAGCTCTCCTACAAGATTCAGAACGTCCATCGCTCCGTGGGCGCCCAGCTCAGCGGCGAGATCGCCTACCGCTACGGGGACGAAGGGCTTGCCGACAGCACGATCCAGATCAAGCTGGAGGGCTCCAGCGGCCAGTCCTTCGGAGCCTTCCTTGTGCAGGGGGTGAGGCTCACCCTGCAAGGTGAGGCCAATGACTACGTCGGAAAATCCATGTCCGGCGGCGAGATTGTTCTTCTGCCTCCCAAAGGCGTTTCTTTCGATCCGTCGCTCAACTCCATCTGCGGCAACACCTGCCTCTATGGGGCCACCGGCGGGAAACTTTTCGCCTACGGCCGGGCCGGAGAGCGCTTTGCGGTCCGGAACAGCGGCGCCACCGCCGTCATCGAGGGCGTGGGCGATCACGGCTGTGAGTACATGACCCGCGGCACCGTGGTGGTCCTGGGACCCACGGGCAAGAATTTCGGAGCCGGCATGTCCGGCGGGCTGGCCTATGTCCTCGACGAGGACGGACGTTTCGAGAAGCGGTACAACCCGGGAATGGTCACGTTGGAGAAACTTTCCGGCCCCGAAGACGCCAAGGTCCTGCAGGCGATCATCTACCAACATCTCGAGGCCACCGAGAGCAAGAAGGCCAAGGAGATCCTCGCCAAGTGGGATGAGTACGCCGCGAAATTCAGGAAGGTTGTTCCTCACCCGCCCGTTTCCACCCTCCCCGCCGGCCAGGCCTCCGCACCGGCCGTGGCCAAGGTCTGACTTTCCGCGCCCCGAAGCCCGGGTCGAGGCGTTAGATCAAACCCCGTCTTTTCAGTTCCTGGAAATTTTCATTCCCCGAAGTCAGCACCATATCCAGGGCAAACTTTAGCAGGCAAACCTCCCACCCTTCGTCGACACCGGTCAGCACCGCCGCCAAAGGATCGTTTTTTCGCTCCACCTCGGTCTTTACACGGGCGGTCACCTCGGCCAGGGCCCCCGTCACGTCGTAACGCCGGATTTCATCCTTCCGGAAGGTGAAACCGTACTTCAGCACCGCGATTTGGGAGGCAAACTCACTCACTGCATCCGCATACCGCTCCGCTTTTTCCCCGAACCCTTCCAGCAGAAGTTTGGCGAATTTGTCGGGTGTAAGCAGCTCGGGCTTGTGGGCATGGATCCGCCCCTCCCGCACCCTCATCCGGTTCACGGAGTCCATCTCCTCGGTGATCAGGTGATAATTCAGGACCGTCGTGCCAAAGGTCTCCAACCGCTTTTGGGGCGGCATCACGACCTTGGTGTTCTCCAAGGCATAATGGAAATCATCCGGCTTCACGGCCCTCTACCTTGGCCGACTTCCCCCGCTTTTCAAACCTCCATCCATCCCTTGTGCTCTTGCCTTCCCTTTATCTTAATCGTAATCCAACTTGGAAAGTCCGCCCTATTTCTTATAAAGATAGAAATGGCCACCTACGTCTACGAAACAATCCCCACCAAGACCGGCGAGAAGCCCGAGCAGTTTGAGGTTCGTCAGTCCATGAATGACCGCCCCCTGACCAAGCACCCGGAGACGGGCCAACCAATCCGGCGCGTCATCAGCGGTGGTCTCGGGATTCTGGGGGGATCCAAGGGCTCTCCGGCCCCTTCCGGCCATGGATGCGGCCCGGGCTCGTGCGGCTGCGGGAAATACTAAATTCTTCTCTTTTGGGGACGCAGTCTCTGCGTCCAACCCGTTACTCGCTACCCGCCACGACCCCCCTATCTCCTATCTCCCAACTCCTATCTCCCCTGACACCAAGTCCAGTTCTTCCCAACTTTAGACTGAGTATAAAACCGCCCGCATCACGGCCTCTTGGACCTCGGCCACCGACTTCGAAACCGCCCGGCCGATCAGATCCATCTTGGCCACTTCCGCGATCCGCGGGCTGTGCTTGAGGAGATCCGCGTCACTAAAAACCGTCCGAAGCAGCTGACAGGCGCTGGCCAGGCTGATGATCACCACATCCCGGGGGGAGGGAATGGCGCCATCCACCACCACGTGTCGGATTCTTTTTCGAACTTCCTCCTCTTCCTTGTTCTGGATCATCGGATAACGCCGGCCGGGAATGACCCAAAGGATTTTTTTCTCCTCCTTTTTCAAAACCCCCTTCTCCACCAGCCGCGCCAGGGCTCCGTCCCGGATCTTTTCCCCGTCGGCGGATATTACCCCCACCCAATACTTCGCGTCCTTCTTGTCCTTGGCTGCCGCGATCTCCTTGAGGATCGGATCCAGGATCCGGTCGCCGGTGGGCTTGTCGCTGACCAAGGTAAGATGGGTGAGATCGGTATCGATCCGGTTGAAAAAGGCCAATTCCAGCAGGGCGGCTCCGGCTAGCGCCTGGTCCAATGCCAAGGGCGGGAGATCCACAAACTTTCCCTTTTTGTCGTCCAAGGCCAGCAGGACGATCTCCTCCACAAAGGTCAGCATGACTTATTCTTTCCCCGCCCCCCTGCGAAACAAGCCATTCCTTGCTTTCGGATCCGGACGGCTGACATAGGCTCGATCCGTGCGCCTGATCTGGATCCTTGGCGATCAGTTATTGCCCGATCACCCGCTTCTCTCCTCCCCGGCCAAAGACCGGTGGGTCGGCATGATCGAATCCGCACCCCGGGCCGGACACCTTCGTTACCACCAACAGAAGCTGACTTTGCTCTACGCGGCCATGCGGCACCACGCCGCCAACCTGAAAAAGGACGGTCACCGCGTCCTCTACCGCCGGCTCACCGACGGGGCGCGCCAGGACGGCTACCCGGAAGTCCTGAAGGCCTGGATCCAGGAGCATAAGATCACCGAGATTCATCTTCTCGATCCCAACGAATACGACACCGCCCATTCCCTGCCGGCTCTATCCAAAAAACTGGCCGTCCCAATCCAAACCCACCGCAGCCCCCAGTTTCTCGTTCCCCGCGAGGAATTCGCCGCCTGGGCCAACGGGAAAAAACACCTCCTGATGGAGGCCCATTACCGGCGCCTGCGGGCGGAGAAAAAAATCCTCATGACTCCGAAAGGCCAGCCAGAAGGCGGCGACTGGAACCTCGACGACCAGAACCGACGCACCTTCCGGGAGTTCGCCAAGGAAAAACCGAAAATCCCACCCCTTCCGCCGATGGAAAAGGATCCGGTGGTCCAGGAAGTCGCCGCCGATGTGGCCAGACTTTTTCCCGACCATCCCGGCAAGGCCGCGGATCTTTGGATTCCGGCCACCCGGGAGGATGCCCTCGCGTGGCTGAAGCATTTCATCCGCACGCGACTCGGCCAGTTCGGCCCTTGGGAAGATACCATGGTCGAGGGTGAGTCCGTCCTGTTTCACTCCGTGCTCTCCCCTTTTCTGAATCTCGGCCTGCTCACCCCGCGGGAGTGCATCCAGGCCGCGGAGAAGGCCTACCGCGAAGGGAAGGCACCCCTGAATTCCGTGGAGGGCTTCATCCGGCAGATTCTCGGGTGGAGGGAGTTCATCCACGGCCTCTATTGGCTGAAGATGCCGGAATACAAAAAGGTGAACTTCCTCGGGGCCAACCGCCCCCTGCCCCGCTGGGCCTACAACGGCAAAACGGAAATGCGCTGCGTCTCCCAGGCCGTGACCGGTGCCATCGATCGGGCGTATAACCACCACATCCAACGACTGATGGTTCTGGGAAACTACTTCCTGCTCGGCGGCTATGAGCCCTCCGCCGTCCTGCGCTGGTACACGGAAATGTACCTCGACGCCTACGACTGGGTCATGGTTCCCAACGTGCTCGGCATGATCCTCTTTGCCGACGGCGGTTGGTTCGCCACCAAACCATACGCCGCCGGGGCCGCCTACCAGGAAAAGATGGGCAATCACTGCGCAAATTGCCGGTTTGATCCCAAAAAGAAAGAGGGCCCGGATGCCTGCCCGTTTCACTCCCTCTACTGGAACTTTTACGGACAGCATGCCGGCAAATTCCGCTCCAACCCTCGGATCGGAATGATGGTGGCGATGTGGGAAAAGAAGCCGGCGGCGGACAAGAGCCGGATCCGTGCCGAGGCGGAAAATTTCCTTAAGGCCCAGGCCTAGGAATTACTTCTTCAGCTGGCAGGCGACGGGGTTTGCCCGGTTCCAGGGCATCTTGGCCATGAGCAGCCCCATCCCGCACCAGTCCGTGATGCCGGCAAAAATCAGACCGGCCCCGACAAAACCGCTGAAAAAAAACCAAAGCGGATCCACCCACGATCCCAACAGCACGCCCAGCAGCACCATCGTACCGGCCCCGATCCGCACCTGTCGCTCAATCGAAATCATGCCCTTGCCCCGCACCACCGGAAGTCCGGCCGCCTCCCATGCCTTGGTCCCCCCCTCGACCACGAGGCAATGAGGGATGCCCTCGGTATGAAACTTCTCGGCCGCTTTGCGGGCCCGGTTGCCCCCGGCGCACAGCAGAACCACCGGTGTCTGGGCGGAAATTCCCAGCTCCGAGGAGATCCGCTTTGGGTCCAGGGCATCCAAAGGGAAGAGCTTGGCCCCCGTGGCGTGAACGGCTTCGTACTCTGCCGGCGACCGGACGTCGACCAAAGCCAGGTTCTCTCCCTTGGAGCGGCGCTCGTGGGCCTGGTGGGGACGGATCAGTTGGATTTCCATCCAGGAATCTTGGGCAACTTCTGTTGGCCGGGCAACCCCCCGCGGGATAGGTTTTCGCCGTGCTCCTGGCCTTTCACAAACCCTGCGGGGTTCTTTCCCGGTTCACCCCGGACGGCTCGGACCATCGCACGCTTGCCGAGTTCGGTTTTCCGAAAGATGTTTATCCGTTGGGGCGGCTGGATGCCGATTCCGAGGGGTTGCTTCTGCTCAGCGATGAGCCCGGCCTGAACAGCCAGCTGCTCGATCCGGAAGAAGGCCACGCCCGCACCTACTGGGCCCAGGTGGAACGGATCCCTTCCGCGGATGCCCTGCAAATTCTTTCCCGGGGCGTGACCATCGAAGGTCGCCCCACCCTCCCGTGCCGGACCTGGCTTTTGGAGCCCCCACCGAGCTTGCCGCCGCGAAACCCTCCCATCCGCTACCGCAAAAACGTTCCTGACTGCTGGATCGGCTTGCAACTCACCGAAGGAAAGAACCGCCAGGTGCGCAAAATGACCGCTGCCATCGGCCACCCCACCCTGCGGCTGATCCGGGTGAAAATTGGTGATCTGGAGCTCGGGACCCTGGCACCCGGAAACTGGAAGGAACTCAGTCCCGGGGAGCGGTGCCAGGTCCTGGGGGAGTAACGCCCCGGCGACAGGCATCGCTGCAGAACTTCACATTTTCCCAATCCCGCTCCCATTTCTTTCTCCAAGTGAAGGGTCGCCCGCAATGGGCGCATGTCTTGGCGGGAAGGTCCTGCTTGGCCACCGCTCGGCCGGAGCGGCGCACGGCTAGCGGACCGCGGCCCAGACCCGATGAACGTCGTCGTGGTCTTCCAACGCCTGGAGAAAGGTTCCCACTTCGGCCCGTTGCTCATCCTTCAACTCGGGATAGTTCTTGGGGACGTAGCCCAACTCGCTGGTCACGACCGTCCAACCGTTTTTCCTCAGCCAGTCGGTCGCACCGTGCACGGCCGAGCGTTCTGTCAGGAAGCGGGCCCCGCAAGTGCCTTCAGGTATTTCGTCGTTCTGCCCGGACGTGAGCGTCTCCACCTCATTGGCCCCGGCCTCGATCGCGGCGGTCTCGCGGTCGCTGTCAGTATTGGGATGGTGTGCTTCCACGATGCCGACCTGATCGAAAAGGAAGCGGTTGCTTCCGGAGGAGCCGAGGGACCCCGCCTTGAACAACACCCGGATTTCCGGTGCTGTCCGGTTATGGTTGTCGGTGTAGACCTCCACGATCACCGGCACCTTGTGCGGGGCGTAGCCCTCAAACACCATGTGCTCGAGGGAATCCTTGCCGGCACCGGCGCCCGACCCCTTCTCGATCGCCCGCTGGATGACGTCCTTGGCCACGCTCTCCTTGCGCGCCCGGTCGAGCGCGGTGGCCAGACGGGCATTCAGCGCCGGATCCGCACCCTGCCGCGCCGCCAGGGTGATTTCGCGGACGTACTTGCTTGTCGCCTTCGACTTCTTGAGCGAGGCAACCTCGCGTTTCGCATGGAGCCACTGTCTTCCCATGAAATCACCTTAGGCAAGAACCCCTCACCCCTTCAACCTCGACCCCACCTCATCCCGCCGCGCGGCATTTTCCGAGCCTGCCCAAACCGAAAATCCGGCGATCTTTTCCATCTCCCAGCCCTTGCCGATTCCATGGATCAAGGCGGCCGTCACCGCATCTCCTGAGCCGGTGGCATCCCGTAAACGGATTTTTGGCGCCGGCACCGCCAGCCTTTTTCCGCCCGCTTTTAGAACCAGGCCCCTGGATCCCCGGGTGATGAGAAGACAACTCCGGTTTCGGGAGAGAATCCTCATCGCCGCCAAACACCGGCTTGCCCCGACTTGATTCAGGGTTTCTTCCGCCTCCGCTTGGTTCGCCTTGGCCCAATCCACTCCCGCCTGCAGCCCTTCCCGCAGCAGTTGCCCCTTTCCGTCCACCAGAATCCTTGCTCCATGTTTCTTCAATCCAAGAAAAAGGGTCCGCCACCATCCTGTCCGGGCACCTGCCGGAACACTGCCCGCCACCACGACCCAGTCCCCTTTCCGGACCGCTTGCCGGAGAAAACGGCCGCAGCGGTTCCAGTCCGCACTTTTCCAATGGGGGTCTTCCGTAAAAAAATCCAAACGCTTTCCGGCCCCGTTCATAACAGCCCAGCCCGTCCTGGCACCGGAGCGGATGGGAATCTCACGGATCGGCACCCGTTCCCGTTGGGCGGCCTGCCGCCACTCCGTCCCCACTTTTGCCACCAGGGAAATGGCCGGCTTCCCCCAGCCGCATAGGAGACGCGCCACGTTGTGCGCTTTTCCGCCGGCGGAAACAAGCCGGCGACCGTGCGAGAACTTGATCTCGAGAACAGGGTTGGGCGTCCAGCACCAGACCCGCACAGGCATCTTCAGGCGATGGTGACTTCCTTGGCCAGATAGACGTCCTGGATGGCGTTCAGAATCTCCACACCCTCCTTCAACGGCTTCTGGAACGCCTTACGGCCGGAAATCAGTCCCATGCCACCCGCGCGCTTGTTGATCACGGCTGTTTTCACCGCCTCGGCAATGTCGTTCTTGCCGGAGGCCCCGCCCGAATTGATCAATCCGGCCCGGCCGGCAAAGCAGTTCAGCACCTGGTAACGGCACAGGTCGATCGGATGGTCGGAAGTCAGCTCGGAGTAGATGCGTGGGTCGGTCTTGCCGTAGTCACTCCCCGCCAACTTCAGGGCATTATACCCCCCGTTGTTCTCCGGAAGCTTCTGTTTGATGATATCGGCCTGGATGGTCGAGCCGATGTGGTTGGCTTGGGAGCTCAGGTCGGCGGAAAGATGGTAATCCTTTTCCTTGGTCTTGAAGGCCGGATTGCGCAGATAGCACCACAGGATCGTGTACATCCCCAGTTCGTGGGCGACCGCGAAAGCACGGGAGATTTCCTCGATCTGCCGGCCGGATTCGGGGGAGCCGAAGTAAATGGTTGCCCCCACACCCACGGCTCCCATGTCGAACGCCTGTTTCACGCCGGCGAACAGCTTTTGATCCGCCAGGTTTGGATACGTCAGGAGCTCGTTGTGGTTGATCTTGAGAACGAAGGGGATCTTGTGCGCGTATTTTCGGGCCACCGATCCAAGGACGCCCAAGGTGGAGGTCACGGCGTTGCAACCACCCTCGATCCCCAGCTTTACGATGTTCTCGGGATCAAAATAGTCAGGGTTGGGGGCGAAGGAGGCCCCTGCGGAATGCTCAATGCCCTGATCCACCGGCAGAATGGAGAGGTACCCGGTCCCACCCAGCCGCCCGTGGTTCAGGGTGTTCTGCAGGTTGCGCAACACGGAAATGGAGCGGTCGCTGTCCCGCCAAACGCGATCGACAAAATCCGGCCCCGGCAAATGCAACCGCTTCTTGTCCACAGTTTTGCAGGCGTGCCCCAGAAGACCTTTGGCTTCGGCACCCAGAATTTTTTCGATGTCGGCGAATTTCATGAACTTACAGAATCCCTTTTTTTGTCCTTTGGGTCAATCCCGCTTCCTCCCCCGCTCTTGCACCTTCCGCCTATCCCCATACCTTGAAGGTCATGCTTCGTTGGCTTTCCTTGGTGATTCTCGGTCTTCTCCTGAATGGTAGCGGCCTTTCCCTGCTTGCCTGGGCCGCCCACCGCAAATTCGTCGCGGGCGGGGAATGGTTCTGGACCGGTACCCTCGCCCTCGTGCTCTGCAATGCCGGGATCTGTTGCGTGGTCGGCGCCAAAAAATCCTGAAGGTTTTGCCCTGAATCCCCACTCTCCCGCCCCGGCGCCCGACTACGGCCAGCCGGAACTCGTCCACCCGGATGACCGCGAGTATCTCCGCTGGTCGGAAGGGTTCGCCGTCCGACGCCGCCGGGAACGCGAACGCACCGGCAAGGTCCGAATCGAGCCCGCCGCCCTCTCCATCATCAGCGCCGCCGCCGAATTCGGGGTCCGCTCCCTGCTGACCCGCCATTTTGAGCTGGGGGACCGCCGCATTCTCCGATACCAGGATCCGGAGCTGGGGGACCACCTTCGCCGTCGGTACCGTTTTCGGGAACTCGATGCCGTGGCCTTCTCCCACGGCCACCCCTCCGTCGTGTTTGAGTTCAAGCTCAGTGGCCTCGGCTCCGCCTCCGCCGTCAACCGCGCCGCCCGCCAGCTCCGCTCGGCCGCCGAGATGATCCGCCAAGGTTATGGCCATCAACCCAAGATCGCCGTCGTCCTCATCCACGCCGGCGAAGGCCACCCCGATCTCGGGAAACCCGGCGGGCGCTACGGGGTTCGTCATCACCAGCCGGATCGGCTGCATCTTCAGCAGTGGCCCGACACGCCCATCCCCTGCCTCATTTACTCCATGCGCGAAGCCGTCGAGGAGGCCCGTCGGATCGGCCACGAGGTGGATCATGCCCTGGAAAAACGGGCCGCCCGGGAGGGTAAGCACGGGATCCAGCAGGGCCGCCGGATCCTTCCGCGGCTACCCTTGGGCGAAGTGCTCACCGCGGTCAGCTGGATGGCCAAGGAACTCGTTCAGGCCGTTGGGTCGGTCGCCCGCAAACTCACCCCGCGGCGCAAACCCGCGCACCCTCACCACCACCACCGCCGTCGTCGTCGCCGACGCCGGGGCCGCGGCCACCGCCCTGGCGGCCCGTCCCACCCGTCTAGCGGGTATTGACCATCGTCACCGGCAGACCCTGCCGCTTGAAGGAGTCAGATTCCTCAGACTGGATATCCCTCTGGCTGACCAGATTTAGCTTTTCTCCCCCGACCGAAACAAGATCCACCTTGGTGGGGCCATCGGCATGGGCCCGGCTTCCTGCCCAAGGCTGGAAGGCGTGCCACCAGAGTCCCCCCGCCACCAGGGCCAGGAGCAGTTTCGTTACAGGATCGGTTTGGAGTCGCACGGTTTTGAATTTCCTCATCCCCCCGAACTAGCCCACCGGATCCAAATCACGACTCGATTCTGTCGTCTGCCGGATTAATTTATACCGATGATCCGTTTGCTGGCATGCCTGGTGATGGTATGGACTTGGGAAAGCCTCTCCGGGCAGACCAACACCAACGCTCCCAGTCGTCCGGCGGAAGAAGTGGTCGAGATTCAGGGAATCAGAATCTGGAAACGGGGCACCCCCGCCTCCCCATACATCGTTCTTGGCAATGAAAACCTGACCCAGATCACCTGGCCAGAGGCGCAGAACCGCATCGCCCGCGGGGTCCGGGCCCGCCGGGGCAACGCCGCGATCGTCAACGGCATGCTTCCCGCCCAGCGCTCCGATATCACCCGCAATACCGGGATCAACCAACTGGACTCCCTGAATGTCCGTTACACGATCATCCAGATTAAGCCTTAGGTTTCTCCGCATTTTGGGCATCGCCCTTGGCCTTTCCTTGGGACCGGCCGGGACTTGGGCCCAGGGCATCCCTTCGGGCGTGGTTCCTTCCCAGGCCAACGTGGACGCTTCCGCCCAGCGGCGCCTTCAGGAGACCGCCCGAGAGGCCCAGCGACTCCGCCGGATCGAAGAACAAATTCAAAGGGTTTCCCCGGCACTTTCGCCGGAAAATCTTTCCGGTCCGGAAGGCCCCGTCCTTGCACGCAAGGCCCTCGCGGCCCTGGTCCGCCTTCAGGAGGAGAGCGTTTCCCCCGATGACTCCTTGCGCCGTGCCATCCGGTCGTCCGGAATCGATTCGGCGCGGGCGGCCAAACCCATGGCATATCTCCGGAATCTCCATGCGGAAACATCGGGTAAAATTTCCCCGGATCTCCTGACCCAACTTGAGGCCGGCAAGGATCCCGGACCGGCCCTGTCCCTCCCCGCTTACCAGCCATGAGTCTCTGGACCGCCCCGGATGGATTTGTCCTGGTAAAACTCCCCACCGGGCCCGCCTGGTTCCGACCTGAGATTCAAAAACCTGTTCTGACGTTCTGGAAGCGGACGGAAGGAGCCCTGCCCCTGGGCCGAGTCGCCAACCGCCATCCCCTTTCCCGCCGTTTTTCCGGTCGAGGCCAGGTGATCTCCGCCCCATTCCCGGGCGCCGGCACCCTTCTCGTCCGGCCCTGCGTTCACGGGGGCTGGTGGGGCCATTTGGCCCGCGATCTTTATTTCGGCCCGGACCGGGCTCTCCGGGAAATTCGCTGCGCGGCAAGCCTGGAGAAAATGGGCCTTCCCACCCCGCGGATTCAGGCGGTGCTGTTTTACCCGACCGGTCCTTTTTTCCGTTTGGAAGTGGTCTCCACTTTTATTTCGAATAGCCGGGATCTCACCAGCCTGCTTTCCACACGTCCCCCCCACGGCCAACGGTCCCGGATCTTTTCCGCGGTCCGCCGACTCCTCACCGATTGCCATCATCACGGGGTACATCACCCTGATCTGAACGCCCGCAACATTCTCCTCTCGCCCGGCGATACGTCGGGTTGGAAAGCTTGGCTGTTGGATGTGGATGCGGTTCGCTTTCGGGAACCGGGCAGCCCCGCCGTCGATACCGCCAACCGAAACCGACTCCTGCGCTCCCTTTTAAAACTTGCCCGTCATGGCGACCTGGGCTGGTCCGAGTCCGAAGTCTCCCGATTGTGGACGGAACTCTTTCCGCGCAAATGACCCTCCCCTCGGAACCCCGCATCGGCATCGTTCTCCTCAGCGCGGTGGGCGATGTCGTTCACGCCCTCCCCGTCGTCAACGCCATCAAGCGTGCCCGTCCCCGGGCCCGTATCACCTGGCTCCTGCAGGACGCCGGGGCTGCGCTCTTGGAAGGCCACCCTGCCGTTGATGAAATTCTCCTATTCCGCCGCCGGGCGGGCCTGGCCGGGTTTGTCCAGATGGCCCTGCAATTGCGGGAACGTCCCTTCGATGTCGTGCTGGATCTTCAGTGCTACTTCAAGGCCACTGTCCTCACGGCCCTGTGTCGCGCGCCCGCCAAGGTCGGCCTCGATCCCGCCCGCGCCCGGGAATTTAACTGGCTCGTCAACAACCACCATCTGCCCAAAAAACCGGTCGGACACGTGCAGGAACATTTTCTTGAGTTCCTCGATTACCTCCAAATCCCCCGCGAACCCGTCGAGTGGAACCTCGGCCCCTGGCCCGCGGAGCGGTCCTGGCAGGAGGAATTTTTCCGCTCCCTGCCCCGCCCCCGCATCGCCCTCGTCGCCGGCACCAGCAACCCGCGAAAGGACTGGTTGCCCGAACGCTGGATCGAGCTGAACGACCGCCTGCACCGTGACTTTGGCCTCACCACCATCCTCGTCGGCGCCCAAACCCCCCGGGAAACCGCCCTCGGCCAAAGGATGGCCGCCGCCTGCCAACACCCGCCCATCAACGCCCTGGGCTCGGGTCTGCGCCGCCTGGTCGCCCTCCTCGAAGGATGTGACCTGGTGATTTCTCCCGATACCGGTCCACTCCACCTGGCTGGGGCACTCGGTCGGCCCGTCATCGGCCTCTACGGCTATAACAGTCCTGCCCGGGTCGGTCCTTGGCGCCAAGACCCTCGCCTGCTGGTGGATGCCTTCCATGATCCCGGTGAAATTCCACAGATGACCTTCGCCCACCGTCCCGGCCGGATGGAAAAGATCTTGGTGGCCGACGTCCTGGACCGGGTGAAAATCTGGTCCGCCGCTCAGAAGCGGTAATAAATCTCCGTCGCCAACGTCCAAAGGGAGGAGGTGGTAGGCGTCATCATCTCCGCCCCCCACTGGTACCTTCCCTCCCCGCGCCACGCCAACTCATCCGTGATCTTCACGCCCAACGTCAGCGTATAGTCCCAGTAGTCGCCCCCGTTGGTCCGCGACGAAAGCGTGAAAGCGTTGTTGCTGGTGTGCATGTATTCCGCCCGCCCGTTCAGCGAGATCGATTCCGTCACCATCCACATCGAGTAGAGCCCCACCGAGGCAAAGGTCGTGGGAGGCTCGGGATCGAGGGGGGTGCTCCGGTCTCCCGTCCCCGACCCGCCCGTCACCTCAAACACCAGGGTCCAGGCCTGTTCCGTCACCATGGGACTCCACTCCCCCAGGACGTTCCACGTGTAGTAAAAGTCCTGATTGATGGCCACCCGGGCGTTACCCGCATGCTGGCCCCACGGATCCACATAGATCCCGGGCTGCAGCCTTGCGTTCTCCGTTGGGCTCTCCACCACGAAGTAAGACATCACGCTGTATTCATCGCCAAAGGCCTCGGAACTGATGTCGTTGGCCTCTCCCGAGGTGTTTCCCAGACCGATGGCCCAGTCGAATTGCGGATGAGGGGAAAAGATGGCCAGAAAGCCGATGTTATCCAAAGGCATGAAGGCGTCCTCGATCCCGAAGGTGATGTGGGGATTGTCCGGCCGCCAGATGGTCTCGTATCCGGTCACCGCCTGGAACTTTCCAAACCACAATTCCATCTGCGCCTCCGGGACCCAGATCTTGCCGAAGGCTTCGGCCACGTAGAGCGAACTGCTATTCGGCCCGTTGGGGAGGACACTCGGATTTGCCGCGTACCAGGTCGCATCCTCCCCCAACATCACGCCAAACTGAAATCCGGCGTTGACCTCCTGGCTCTCCCGGACCAGGGGCTTCTCCAGACGCAGCCACAGCGCACTGAGATTAAAATCCCCCTTGGGCACCGTGTCCCCCGGAAAGTCCAGGGGGTTGGTTGCCTGCCCTGGTCCAAAGTTGTGGAGATAAGTGCCATCCACGTAGCCGGTGAGTTTCAAAGGAGCTTCCGGGGGCCGTCCCGATGGTTCAGCGATCTCCTCCTCCATCCTCTCCCTCTCCGGCAAAGGCACCCCCGCCTCTTCGGGGAGTTGGGCCCACCCGTTGCCCGCCAGCAGCAAAAAAAGGGACAGACCGGTCTCGACGAGACAGGACTTCCTTCCTACTTTTCCCCCATGCTCACGCATGGTTTTATCATGGCTTTTTTGGCCACGGTCGTCACGCTTGCGGCGGAGCCGGCCAAGGACGTCAAGGCCTTTGAGGCCGCCACGGACACCATGAACAAGGAGGAGGTTCGTGAATACATGGGCCGCAGCCCGGATGAGCAACTTAGCCCCCACCTCTGGCGCTACCGGGGCAACTGGACCAATGCGGAAACCCTGGAGGACTTCAACACCGTCGATCTGGCCTTCGGCATGCTGACCAACTCCCACAAATACGGCGTCATGCGTTACACGTGGGACAATACCAATCCCAATCCGGACGGGTTGCCTTAAAAATCGCCGCTTTAGCGGTGCAGGTCTTTGCGAAAATGACCGCGCCCCAGCCGGAACAGAAAAACCAGCACCGGAAAACTGATTAGCGT
>Ga0214917_10004645_pt1 | contig 15146 bp, 14 predicted proteins | sample LL_1208_BB_MetaG_FD_177983 | JGI IMG/M metagenome (GOLD analysis project Ga0214917, IMG submission 177983) | Freshwater microbial communities from Lake Lanier, Atlanta, Georgia, United States - LL_1208_BB | ecosystem: Environmental > Aquatic > Freshwater > Lake | place: USA: Georgia | collected... | reverse complement strand
TCCATACCGAGCTACACGACTCAGGTATTTTCCGAATTTCCTGTAATATGAGATGGGGTTCCCGAACAGATAAAGCGCAAAGCCTTGAAGATAAAGTTAGGAAAGTCGAGGAAATCTTGGAGAAGAAATAGGTATAGTATATTCGAGATCAAAACTAGTATTGCACTGATTAGTTTACTGCTGCGTTTCGTCTATATTACTTTTCATTCATTTTTCGTTTCTATGTGGAAGATTTGAGGGGATGGGTGGGGATGTGTTTCCTCGTGGCACGTGCAAACAAACTCATGTTATCGTCCATGACAAAGTCGTACAATACTTTAACCCAACTGTCATAACTGGGTAAGTCATACCATTCTGGTGCGATCTCCTTGAGAAGGTGAAGCTTCGTGCATGGTATTCGCGGAAAATCATGATGCTCGATATGATATCCAACATTATAGCATATGTAATTCATAGGTCCATAGTAGGAATAGGTGGCTTGACCAGGAATGAACTCAGAATGTTCCGCAATAAAGTGCCCACTTATTGGGTGAAGGGAGCCTCCAATAATACTGCCAACGAGGAGATAGAAGAGAGACTTCCATCCCAAAAAGTAGAACACTGCGGCGTCAAAGCCGTACTGGATCAGAGAAACGAATACCAGATACCAAGTGACAGGCAAAGGTTTCACCAACAGAGGACGAAAAATATATGTCATTGACTGTAACGAGAGCCAAACAAGTCTGCCAAGTTTACCCCGAAAAAGTCTTGCTTCAAACTCACTCGGGATATCGGTGTCCTCACCAGGCTCACCCAAATCGGTATGATGAGCATTATGGTACACCTTAAAATAGGCCGATGCAGGCACTCCCATGGGTAGATTAACCAAATGAGAAAATACCTTATTCATCCATCGCGATTTGAAAAATAAGTCATGAGTCACTTCATGCATAGCGAGGAATAAAGAGTGATTGAGTGTTCCACTAACAGCATATGTTACCATCAACAAATACCCGAGAGACCAATCTCGAACAACATACATCATGATTAGCTGAAAAGCGATTGTAGCACCGCAGAAAACCGCGCTTCGATTATCATAACCATACAGTTTCTGGATTTGAGGATACCGTGCCAGGATCTTCCGCCTCCGCACAGCGTGAGGTTCCTCGACTTCAGGCGAGTCAAATCTGTCTCTTCCGGATTTTCTCTAAGGAAATATACAATAAGACGTCAAATCGATAACATACGTGTAACGAATCGTCGTGTGCGGATGCGTCTTTGAAACGCGAAGGCTGAACCATGAAACTCGCGCTAATAGAATCGGAGTCGGAGGTTGCAGTCTTTGGCGTGGTATTATTCGACCCCTTCCTATTTCGTGTTGCCATTTTTTTTCTCGACGTCTTACGCGTCTTGTCCGTATATACGGAACGAATATCATCACATCCCGAGGCTCTTCGCTATATTCGGGGATCCAACGACTTGCACTGATCCCAGAAGATACCGGGAACCCGATCAATCATGCGTCACTCGCTGGGTAAACTCTGCACCCTCCCCGGATCTGTACTCCCCTGACAGCAGCGTGTTAACCGCGAATGAACTGGAGCAAAACTTATAGATGGTTTCCCTATAACCAGCTAATACTGCTTGTGAAATCCCGTGGAGGTATGTGTGGAAGGCCGACTCGCTAGAGTCCGAGCACAAGCTTTGTTCTCGCGATTTCGCACAAATTCTTCATTCATTGGCACGGATTTGAGCCTCTGTTTGGGCCAAGAACAATGGGTCGGCGACGGTCGAAGCATTCGACACCTTTCTGAAAAGATTCAGTAAGGAACTGAAACGCTCAACGCGGTTCCAAAATAGCCTGACGCATATTGATGTTACTGTTGGTCTTACATCGTTGGTGAAAATACGAGTCATCCCAAACCCACAACCCTTGACATCAATCGCTCGGTCTTAGCATAATGAGGTTCTCACCCGCATTGATATTCTCGATGACCACCATTTCGGTCAGATTCTCAATTCCATGTGGCGTCGGATATTATTCATACAGTGATGACTCGAGAAATCAATTAGGAGCTTATAAACTACCGAGACGTATCCATGTTCAATAGTCAAACTATAGTGGTTCTAGCGAACTCGATATCGCGTCTATCTCTCCGATAATCCCCGGAGTTATCGTCTCCATGGAACACTATTCTTGGTGGTGTGTCCCGCGTAGAACCGCACCAAATGCAGACCGATTGGCCCAAAGTTCTACTAGACAGTTACTCGTCTCACTCGTAAAAAAATAATCTTACTGGTGGTGGTTATCCACGAGTTGTTCTGTGGTGTTATTTTTCTAGTGTCAATGTTTATCTCCCACCTTGCCGTTGCATGGATGTTTCATTGTGCAATCGCTTCGCTGTCGACAGTTATTCGAATGCCCCGAAGTAGTTATGTGTTCCCGATTCAGTATATTCCGGTAGAGGGAAATGGAACGTTGAACGGATCCGCAATATTCCAGGTATATTTTTCATCGTTTGGTTTCCCTTTGCGAGGTTCGAGCGAACGGTTCCGAAATTGTAGCGAATTTTTTCAAGCACGCGGTATTGTGGGGGGCAACGAATACCGACGGATGTTGGATTTCGATACACCTCTAATGGTTCCTCTTAATAGCGATCGACCTCTGAGGCTCCCCGCAGGACCGAATGTAGAATCGGGCCAAGGTATGGATTGTTTTCGTGCGAGTTTCCTCCTCTGTCCAGTGTCTGATACAGAAGATGTTCTCATTATAAACCCATCAAATCCGTCTAGATATGCATATGAAGGTCTCATATTCTATACACCGATTGAAGTTTTTGAGTCCCCGACAGGACCCACAAACCGTTGGCCTATCCGAACAGCAGCTCGATTAATGGGTGGTGATTCCTTGACATCACAACCACTTACAAGCAATGATTTTATGCGTACCGCGTTTATTTTTTATACCGAAGACGATGATGACGGATATCTTTCATTGCCGTTGCGATTGCGAAACGAATTTCTAAGCCGAATCGTCGCGTTGGGGATTCATATCTCAAGAGATCCTGACGATCCTTTTGCCTTCAACCTGCATGACATTGACTCTGATCGTTTAATTACATTACCTTCGTTTGAGATAATCATTCGTACCGAGGACCGATCATTTGTTCGAATCGCGCTCGTGGAATCAACCGATTACATGATACCTACCGAACAAGTATCGGTTTATGGAGTAATTTTCAGTTCGCACGAAGGGATATTCACACTTTGTTCTCGTATACACAGAAGTCTGCTCATTCATTTCGACTATGAGAATAATCGTATTGGTTTTGCAGATCCTCTTGTTGAGTTGTGAATAGGTGTTTCTTGGGTGATATCTCTTGCACCAGTTAAATAATTATCTTTGAAAAATCTAGTAAATATTTGTTTCAATTTTATATTGTTTTTGTCCTTTCTATTCCTCAGTTTTATCGACTAGTTTCTATGATTTTATTTTATTTTGTTGCGTCATCTGTCACTGCGTTTGCGGCTGCCAGTACCACTGTGATTCGAATGAATACCAGGTCATACTCGTTCCCGATCGAGTATATTGTTACGGAAGGTGAAACGACCATCAGCGGAGTTGGATTGTTTGATAATAGTGCAATGGTTGATTTTCTCAACCCCGCACCAATCAGACTGGGCCATGATCATCCCGACACCTTTTTAGCTCGGAGTATTTTGATAGGTGAGAATGCAGCTAGAATTGATTTGGATCGACCACTAAGACTATACTCTGCTTCGACTGCTATCATCGGTACAGGACCTCTATCCCAATTTGCACAAATTGTTCCGAATTTTTTACTAGCGCCAGTATCAGAGTCGGACACCGAGCTTGTTTTGAACCCCTCGGACCCCAATGAATATGCATATGAAGGCAACTTTTTGTACACTCCAATATCTTTTACGAGTACCTCGTTGTCCATTCGCGGTGGCGTGCGGCTTTCCGGTCACAGCGACCCCGCAACCGTTTTTTCAGGCCCCTTGAGTATTTCCTTTTTAGAGGGGTTGTATACCCGCATACCGGCGCCGATTGGTTCTGATTTGATAGCGAGAATACATGCATTAGGAATACGAACAACCCCAGATATTTGGGATTCTCATCGGATTCGCCTGTATGACGTCACGGATGATCATTTTGCTGCTTTACCCTCTTTGGATATCATCATCCAGGGCGATGCGGACGGCTCAACAGAGTTTCACATTGGACGATTAGAGCCGATTGAATATCTGCTCCGGGGCTTTTCCGACGAAAGGGATTTCACCCTTTGGATAGATGATTCCGACGATAACACTTTTGAATTACCCCGCCGTGTCGTTGAGAAACTCTCAATCCATTTCGATTATGAAAACAATCGTATTGGTTTTGCAGATCCTCTAGTTGAATTGTAGATAACTTGACATTGATGAATTTCTTTGTGATCTCTTAATCAACCCTTTTTTTTCCCGCATTAGTCTTTATGATTTTCTCTTCTGATTGCGTTCGTGGTGCAACGATCCCTGATGACGCGTTTCTGGACACATTTGATCATTTTCCGCCATCATGCGAATCTGCGTATGGGTCAAGGGTGAGAGAATCATGCCGGGCGAGGATCTATTTTGAAACAACAACCATGAGCATAACTGATTCGTGAAATATGCTTCTTAGCCAAGGAAGATATTACGCGCGAATGGTCTGAAGTATCAGTCTCGAATGACAAGGCATGCGTACTGCTCGATGTCTCGATGTTCGTCTCTAGTGAAAGAATGATAATGATAAGGAGGGAGATACCAATACGTGTTGGATTCCCCGAGCCTCGATTAATCATCCGCCGATATGCTGCATTTTACCGACGGGGGCCTTATGAGAATGCTCGCAGCTGCTTCGCGATTCGCGCTGATATGGCCGTTCACAAGTTCGGTTCAAGCGAGTGTAATGCTGGACGCGTTTTGTTTGTGGAAAACACAACTCGGATTTCGGGTTAAGAACCGATAATGGGTCAGAGTTTGCTAATGAGTTAATAGATGAATTGTGTAAATAACCAGGGTATCGTTCACCAGTAATCGACAGTTTGTTATCCACAGTCGAATGATTTTGTCGAGAGGTTCCATCGCAACCTAATAAATTTGATGTGAGTTCACTCTAATCATCTGCCTTGGAAATAGAGTGCGTGGGAGACACTGCGTGTTCATAACAGTCTCATTCGCATATCATTAAGCTACATCACCCCTGCTGAGATTTGGTACGTATACTAGTGAGTGTTAATCCTTTCGAACATGTCACGACGGTGACAGTCCCCGGATCCTCTAGTCGAATTATAGAAAGTGTTAGTGGGTCGTATTATTGTACCTTGTAAATATCCTCTTCAAACGCGTTTTTCTCTTTATTAACTAAATGTTCCCGCATAGTTCAAATGATTGCATTGTATCTTCTTCTGTCCTGCTTTGTTTATTACGCCAAATCTTCCACCACTGTGATTCGCATGCCCCGAGGAACCTACCGTATTCCAGTCGAGTTCATTGCAGTTGAAGGTGATGAGACATTACCAGGATTCGCCACATTCCAGGTCAAATCGGTCATTTATGAAACCGCTACAAGACCCCTGTCGTTCTACTTTCCGCCATACTATTTTCCAGCTCGTGGAATAAGAGTAGGCGAAGGTGAGGAACGATCATCTTTTTATTTCGATCAACCCGTCATGATACGTCTGAATCAGGATCGCTCAATTGTGCTTCCGGGAGGACCACAATTCCCTGCAGCGGGTTCTCGAAGTATGGAATGTTTTCGTTCGAGCTTCCTTTTCAGTGCATTATCTCGAGCAGAAGATGCTCTTATTATAAATCCAACCAACCCAAGGGAGTATGCGTATGAAGGTCAGATCTTCTACACACCTATTGACAGTGATTGGCAGTTTTCCTACTTGCATAGTTGGCCTATTCGTACAACTGCTCGACTAACAGATGCCAGCGGTACCTTGCCGTCACTGGCGGGTAACGGGGGCAGCGAATTTGTTCGATCAGCTCTAAACTTTAACTTGCAGGAGTCCGAAGGTTATGTACCGGTCCCTTCGCAATTGCGTGTGCCATTGCTCGCACGAATAATCTCGATGGGGGTACAATATAACTTCGGAGACGAAACCAGTGGCAATATCCTCCTTGAAGAAATGGAACCAGATCGATTAGGTGCGTTTCCGTCCTTTGAGATCATGATTCCAACAGAAGACGGGACGCAAGTTCACATTGCACTGATACCACCCAGCGATTACATTACACCAACCGAAACTCCCGGAGTATATCAGATCGTTTTCTCTTTGCTGGTGGATCGATATGTCATCAACCACCGCATTCTGCAAAATCTCCTTATCCATTTCGACTATACAAACAATCGTATTGGTTTTGGTGAACCTCTCGTTGAATTGTAATCACCTCCTTTTGTATTTGTCCAATCCGCCACAGACCGTAGCTTCGTTGAATATTTGTATTTGCATTTGGATTTTTTTTTGTGTTTTTCGACCACCGTCATTTGCATAGATAAATATGACTCCCGATATTATTGATGCTTGTTTCCATTCATAGGCGATCGCTGCTTCGATGGCTACCCGAATAATATCACGTGAAACCTGGATCGAGCATTGGGAGAAGGATCTCCTCATCCGTCACCCATGAACATCTCTCTCGCTGAGGACGCAAAACCCCGATTAGTTACAGGCATTCGGTCGTTCAAATATAGCATGCTTTGATGACAATAATCATTATTCAAGTCTCGATTACCGTCTAATTGAATCCTGGAATGTTTCCATTTTATTGTAGCTTTCATGACAAAATCGTTTTTCGTCTTTGCATCAATTTTTATTAATCACGTTGCGGCCACGAACATTGTGATCCGAATGCCTCGGACCAATTACCGTTTCCCAATAGAGTATATCTCTGTAGAAGGTAATGAGACTTTGAATGGCATGGCGTCGATTGATTTATTAAATGACGAGAATGTGTGCCTTGATTATCCCCGACTTGATGATGAATATCCGGAGGAACATCAAGTGCGAACTATCCTAGCTCGGGGTGTATTAATGGGTAATGAGGCAGTGATGTTGGATTTTCATAGGCATTTGGAAACCAGTTCTAGCTGCAGTGCTATCGTGCCTGTTGGACCTGGTTCCCAATTCGCTCGCAGCGTGCCTAGCTTCATCCTCACCCCGGTTTCGGAGGCGGAACACACCCTTGTTTTGAATCCAACTAGTCCTTCCGAACACGCATTTGAGGGCCACATTTTGTACACGCCCTTGCATGTAGGTCATTCAGTAGACAGTTCGCGACCTTTCCGAGGCGCTCTAAGACTGGCTGGCGGAGTTGGTGATTTGGAGACACCACCTCTTGCGGAACTTGATCTAATTCCCATGGGCATGTCGATTAGGCAATCCAGAATCTACCATTTACCACAGACTATTTGCTCTGATTTGTTAGGTAAAATCGCTGCGTTGGGGATACGCGCTTCCCGATTCGGAGACCGTTTTAACCTTCACGATGTTACACCTGATCAAGTGGACCTCCTCCCATCCATTGATATCATTGTTCAAAGCGACGATGGATCAAATCTCGTTCAAATAGGACAAATTGAACCCAGAGAATATCTTTTCACAACTCATACACCGAACATGTACAGTTTCGCGGGTAGAGGTGTGGATGGATTTGTATTACCTCGCAGTATAATTGGAAAACTCGTTGTTCATTTCGACTATGAGAATAACCGCATTGGTTTTGGTGATCCTCTTGTGGAATTGTAACCAGCTGCTGTCTAGTTAGAAAAATTGTAATTTGTAAATACTGATTTGAAGTTTGTCTTTGGTAAGGTCTTGTTTCTAATGTTAGTTTGAATGATTGTAATTATTCTTTCTGCCATTTGTGTTGTTGCATTTGTCGATGGTACAACCACCGTTATTCAATTGAGTCGCAGCGGTTACCATTTCCCAATCGAGTCTTGTACTATTGAAGGTAACACAACAATCCGTGGATATGCAGTTATTGACACAATGCATAGCTTTGCACCATACACAACTTTTAGCAATAGAGATGCCATATCGTGTTCGAGAATGTTGGTTGGACATAATCGTGCAAGCATAGACTTTGAAACTCCAATCGGAATGACTCCAGGTGCCGGAATTGTTTTAAGTGTAGGTCACGGTTCCGAGTTTGCGAGACGTTTCCCTAGTCACCTCTTTACTCCAACATCAGAGACGGAAACTATCCTTGTTCTGAACCCTTTAATGCCAGCTGAATATGCGTTTTCAGGCCGAATTTTGTATGCTTCATTGAACATTTATTCTTCTCTAGGGATCGCACTGTATCCGTTCCGCGGCGCCCTCCGGTTTGTCCATGAGAGCGGTGTTACTGAGGCCACGCAAACGCTCACTGATTCTGATTTCTTCCCCCTTGGTATATCCTTCGAGTCACAAAAGCATACCATTCCCCGTCGACTCCTGATTGATTTCGCAGCTCGGGCTGGTTCTCTGGGTATACGGATATCAATTCATCGTCACTATATATGCCTTTATAATATCACAGAGGAACAATTGCAAGCCCTTCCGAGCTTCGATATCATTACGCAAACCGAAGATGGCACAAGTCAATTCCAAATTGGTAGATTAGAACCGTTAGACTATCTAACGTTCTCCGAGGAATCGAATTCGTACAGACTGGATATAACGGACAGTAGCGCCATGACCATTTATCGCAATGTCACAGGGAGTCTCGTTATTCACTTTGACTATGGAAACAATCGTATTGGTTTCGCAGATCCTATAGCTGAATTGTAGACAATCGCCCTTGGGATAATTTTTAATTTGTATATATATATATATATATACAAGTTTCGAACACTTTATTTTTGTTTCTGCGTTCTATTTCAATGCACTGTGCATAGTTTCAATGATTTTATCCCATTTTGTTGCCTCAAGTATCGTTGGTGGCGTCGTTGCTTCTACCACGGTGATCCGAATGCCTCGGAACACGTACAGCTTCCCAATCGAGTATATTCCTGTTGACGGAAATAGAGCATTGGTTGGAACTGCATCACTCGACATATTCGGTGAAGTCTCGAGCCGTCGCTTTCGTTATCCTTTGGATTATCGCACTGATGACGAATATCAACTCATCGATCCAGTAGATTCTATTCAAGCTCGAGGTCTCTCGATTGGAAATAACGCTGTAACAATCGACTTTGATTCGCCATTAGAAGTTCGTTCTGGTGACCGCGCGTTTGTTCAGGTAGGACCAGATTCTCAATTCGCCCACAATATCCCGGATTCCATCCTTAGTCCTTTTTCAGAGATGGAACACGAACTTGTTCTGAACCCGTCAGATCCTACAGAATATGCATATGAGGGTCGATTTCTGTACACGTCTTTGAATTCAGGTAATCGTTTGTATCCTTTGAGCGGTTCCATTCGAATGACGAGCGTCGAAGATGGATCCGAAAGGTCAATGACTGACTTTGATAATATTTTCTTTAGTTTGTCCATAAGCGAACCCAGTACCATGGGGCTACCCTTCCGCCTTTGCAGAGATTTGATAACGAGGATCGATTCAATGGGAATTCAGACTTCTCGCGAAGGAGTACGATATACGCTCCACGACGTCACACCTGATCAATTGGAAATGTTTCCGTCGATTGAGATTTTAATGCAAGGCGAAGATGGATCGGCAAACATCCAGATTGGACAATTGGAACCCATCGATTATCTCGTACCAACTGATGAACCCAATAGGTTCAAAATTACGGAATTGATCGGCAACAGATTCCGTCTCCCGCGAAGGATTATAGATAAACTTGTAATCCATTTTGACTTTGAAAATAATCGTATTGGTTTCGCGGATCCTCTTGTTGAATTGTAGGATAGTTGTCGACTTGGCGAAATTTTTGTACCTTGTAATATTGATTTCAAATATTCAGTCGTAGTATCTTACTCCACTCTTTATTCTGTCGGCTTAGTTTGAATGATTGTCTATAATCTTGTTTCCTCTGGTCTGATAGCTTTAGCATCAGCTACCACCACCGTCATCCGAATGGATCGCACAGCTCACTCCTTCCCGATTGAGTATATTCCTGTTTAAGGTGACGCAACGATCCCTGGCCTCGCGCTTCTAGACATATCTTCAAACTCGGCACCATTATGCAGATCTGGATATGGATCAAGAGAAAGGGAATTATGTTCGGGCGTATTGGTTCCGGGTAACGGGGAAAGACTCAACTTTGACGCGCCCGAAGAATTACTGAATCGTGCAATGTGCTTCTTAGCACAGGATATGGTTCTGGATTCGCTGAACGCTTCCCGAATCATCTCCTAACTCCAGTATCAGAGTGACAAGCTACTTTGTTTCTGAACCCAAAGAATCCGGCTGAATATGCCTACGAAGGTCGGTTTTCTTACACTCCATTATATCGTTCCTCCTTGGGGGATGGAATGTATCCCATCCGCGGTGCCCTTAGATTTTGACAGGAGCCGGGCCAAAGTGAGGTGTGACTCCATCGTCACTCACTGGAGCAGATTTTTATCCCCTTGGTATATCCTTGGCTAACTATCATTCAACCCGAGCATGGAACTCATCCATACCAGATTGGTCGATTGGAGCCTCATGATTATCTCTTTGCCACCGGGGGGTCAAATGTGTATGAGCTTGATCTCAGGGGAGACGATTAAATCGTTCCTTATTGTAGTGTCACTGAGAAACTCGTGAATCACTTTGACTATGAAAACAATCGTATCGGTTTCGCAGATCTGTTATTTAAAGTGTAGATAATTGAGAATTTTTGTACCTTTTAAATATTTATTAAAAAAGCTCTTTTTGGAATTTTTTCACAACTTGTCCCCCAAAGACAAAAGCCTTAAAGGCGATGTAATCTGCTATAGATTCACTCGGTCACAGTACACAGGTGAGCGGCCGTGTGGCCAACAGGCAGCACACTAGCAGCTTTATAACACATGTCCTGGATACAAGGATGCCAGACAGGAAAAAAAAGCAAGACGATCAATCACTCAATCTCCGGATTGCTACATGGAACATGCGGAGGCGTTTCTCCTAAAAACGTATCCAGAAGGCACTCTTTCACGGGAACCTCGACGGGTTTATGGTCTGTGACCTCAAGCGACCACCGACGGGACCCGCCACCCTCACCCACCCTTCACACAAGGAGTTACGGAATCCCTATTCCATGACCCCTTTCCACCTCGCTAAACATGAAAACCACGCTTCGGTCATCATAACCATACAGTTTTGAATTGAAGAGAACTCCTTCAAGATCTTGCGTCTCCGCACGATGTTTGGCTCGTCTACTTCAGACAAATCAAATCAGTCTCTTCCGGATTTCCTCTAAGGAAATATACAATAAGACGTGAAATGGACAACATACATGTAAAGAATCGTCGCGTGCAGATGCGCCTTTGAGACGCATAGGCTGAACCATGAACTCAGCGCTGGTAGAGTCGGAATCGGAGGTTGCAGTCTTCGGCGTGCTATTATTTGACCCCTCCTCGGTCATTTTTTTCTCAACGAGTCTATCGCGTCTTCTAGCCGTATAATGGGACCGAAGATCCGCATATCCCGCCCGTTAACGCTGTTTCCGATGAACCAAGGTATCGGTAGGGTCTCTGTAGGTAGTGTGAACCCGATCATTGATGCTTGTACTCACTGGTTCAATTCTGCACCGTCGCCGGATCTATATACCCCTGACAGTAGCGTGTTAACCGCGAATGAACTGGTAAATAACTTACAGACGGTATGTCAATCGCCAGCTAGGGCTGATCCGCAAATCATTGGGAGGTATCTGTCGAAGACGAATTCACTCGCGTCCGAGAACAAGCTGTGCTCTCGAGATTTCGTTCAAATTCTTCATTCATTGGCACGGATTGAAGAGTCTGTTTGGGCCAAGAACAATGGATCGTCGACAGTTGAATCTCTCGAAACGTTACTCAATGATTTCAGTAGGGAACTGAAACGCTCAACTCGGTTCTTGAATAGCCTGACGCATATTGATGTGACTGTTGGTCTTACATCGTTGGTGAAACTACGAGACATCCCAAAACCACAACTCTTGATATCAATCGCTCGGTCCTTGTACAACGAGATTCCTTCCCGCATCAATATGTTTGATGATGACCATTTCGGTCAGATTCTCAATTCCATGTGGCGATTGGATATTAATGATACAGTGATTGCTCGCGAAATTATTTTGGAGCTTATATACCACCGGGACGTGTCCATGTTCAATGCTCAATCTATAGTGGTTCTTGCGAGCTCGATCTCGCGTCTACCTTTTCCATCATCCCCGGAGTTATTGTCTCTATGGAACTCTATTCTTGCTGGTGCGGCTCGCGTAGAACCGCACCAGATGCAGACTAATTGGCCAAATGTTCTACTAGACAGTTACTCCTTCTCCAAGCATCTTCTCCCGGACCGACCACCAGCCCATAACGAGTTTGTTTCCAGAATGATCAAGCTGATTCTCAAGGCCAGGGAAACCGATGAAAAAGCAATTGTCCGCTTAATCAATACTCTTAAACGAATCGGATACTCGGAAGCAGAATCTTTGCGCAAAATTTCGTCACATATAAAACAGCGGACTAATCAAAATAATTCTTAGCTAGTATGTTGTGAACTCTGTCATGTGATCGGCTGGTCCCTCACCCATCTCGCCCAGTATAAATGTCTGTAAATTTTTCAGCTCATGTTCCCTATTAGCGGGTGAACAATCCCACTTTTTGGGACTTCTGCGTCTCTAGGAAGAGCCGACATCGAAGAATCAAAGTGGGATACATACATTCTTCTCGATATAGGTTCCGTGGGTTGGAAGACGCTCCCATCAGTCCATGTCATAATCGCCACCGAGGATGGGGGATATGCGCAATTCGCAACGATTGATCCGACTGTGCCAGCGATTGTGAACAAAGAGCAATCTTATTGAATTCGCACTATTTTTCACCATGTCAATATGAGTTTCTGTTTCTCTATGTTTCATCGCTTAGTTAATATGATATTATCCTGGTTTCTGTTTATCTCTTACATTGCGTCGGTTTCCTCTACCACCACCGTCATCCGGATGGATCGCAGGGAATACTCGTTCCCGGTCGAATATATATCTCTCCACGGTAACGCAACATTTCGAGGATGCGCGAATCTCGATATGATTCATAATTTCTCACCACGACCACCCGCAGATTTTTCGTATTGTAGAGTGAATCTTCCTGCTGTTTTCTGTCGGGAAATATCCATTGGAGATAATGGGGCGCGAGTTTATTTCGAGAGGCCGACTCAGGTCCGTGAAGATTCGGAAACTGAGATTTGCACTGGACTTCGTTCTGGATTCGCTGGACGTTATCCGAATCATTCATTATCCGAATCATTCATTATCCGAATCATTTGATTGCTCCCATATCCGAGTATGAAGCCGTCCTAGTACTCAACCCCACGAACCCCGCGGAATATGCCTACGATGGCGGCCCTTTATACTACACTCGATTGAATGTACATTCTTCCATGGGTTTCGATCACTATCCTATCCGCGGTGCTTTGCGATTGTCGGGGGAGTCCGGCCACACTGACTTGACGACATCACCACTCACGGACGCTGATTTCTATAATATTGGACTATCTGTTGAATCAACAAAACATACGATTCCTCGACGACTTCAGGCTGAGTGGATTGCACGAATCGTCACTTTGGGCATAGATGCATCCCAAGACGGTTTTTATTACCGCCTTCGGGACGTCACGGCGGACCAATTCAGGTCTCTCCCATCTTTTAATATCATCATCCAATCCGAGGATGGCATTAACCAAACTCAAATTGGTCAAATCGAGCCACATGACTATCTCGTGTTTTCCGCGGAATCAAACTCCTACCTGTTCAATCTCCGCGGAAGCGTTGATTCTGTACGGCTACATCGAAATGTCACAGGCAATCTTTTAATCCATTTTGACTATGAGCACAATCGTATTGGTTTCGCAGATCCTCTAGATGAATTGTAGATTGTTTCAGAAATGTTGTACCTTGTAAAAATTGATCTCAAATCCTCAATTGTAGTCTCTTAACGATCATTTTCTCAAATTAGTTTTTATGATGATTGTCTTTAATCTTGTTTCCGCTTGTCTCGTGACTCTCGCCTCTGCTACCACCACCACCGTCATCCGAATGGATCGCACGTATTACTACTCCTTTCCGATCGAGTATATTCCCGAAGAAGTTAACGCGAGAATCCCTGGGCGCGCGCTTCTCAACACATTTGACAACTTTGCACCATTACTGAGATCGTGGTATGGAACGGGAAGAGAGTCATGTTTGGGTATGTTGGTTGGAGACAACAGGGTTAGGATCGATTTTGAGACACCCATGAGGATAACTGAGTCATGCGATGTTTTTCTTGGCATAGGATTTGGTTCTGGATTCGCTGGGCGCTTTCCGAATCATCTCCTTACTCCCGTATCACAGTCGGAAGCTTTGCTCGTCTTGAACCCAACTAATCCTGCTGAATATGCCGACGGAGGTAGGATTTTGTACACTCCATTAGATCTTTCGCTCGTGGATACTCGACAGTATCCCATTCGCGGTGCCCTTAGATTGTCAGAGGAGCCCGGCCGAACTGAGACGACGGTACAACCACTCACTGATTCTGATTTCTTTCCTCTTGGGATTCAAATGTCTGCCATTAAACATACGATCCCTCGACGACTGCTCAACCAATTGATAGCACGAATTGAAGCGTTGGGTATAGAGACATTTGAAGAGGGGCGATATATGTGCCTCAACAATGTTACACCAGAACAATTCCGGGCTCTACCATCCTTCGATATCATTGTTCAATCAGAAGATGGCTCTCGACAATACCAAATTGGTCAATTGGAGCCTGACGATTATCTTTTTTACACCGAGTGCACAAATGTGTACGAGTTTGATCTCACTGGAGGGAATGAATTTGTCATGAATGGAAATCTCACTCAGAAACTCTTGATACATTTTGACTACGAGCACAATCGTATTGGTTTCGCGGATCCTCTTGTTGAATTGTAGGATAGTTGTCGACTTGGCGAAATTTTTGTACCTTGTAATATTGATTTCAAATATTCAGTCGTAGTATCTTACTCCACTCTTTATTCTG
>Ga0214917_10004644_pt1 | contig 15146 bp, 14 predicted proteins | sample LL_1208_BB_MetaG_FD_177983 | JGI IMG/M metagenome (GOLD analysis project Ga0214917, IMG submission 177983) | Freshwater microbial communities from Lake Lanier, Atlanta, Georgia, United States - LL_1208_BB | ecosystem: Environmental > Aquatic > Freshwater > Lake | place: USA: Georgia | collected... | reverse complement strand
AAGTAGTGTTATTCCAAATATTGTAAAAAATTTAAAAGCTGAATATGACATTATTTTTCTAGATGAGTTTCAAGTTACCAATATTGCAGATGCAATGATTTTAGGAAAATTACTTGAACAATTTTATTGTAAAAATATTTTTATCATAACTACTTCCAATGTTCGCCCTGATAATCTGTATTTAGGCGGACTTCAGCGTGGTCAGTTCTTACCGTATATTGAGATGATCAAACAGAATAGTACTATCTATTCTTTAGACACTGGAGCTGATTATCGTCAATTATTTTTAAATAAAAAAAATAAATTTTTTCCACTGACAAATCCGCAAGCTAAAAAAATGTTTAATGATGTCTTACTTGGAACTTTAAATGGTAAAAAATTTTCAACTACCACTTTAACGGTCAAAGGAAGGAAAGTAGTTATTAAAAATTTTGTCTCCAATATTGCAAAATTTGATTTTAAAGATTTATTTTTTGAAAGTTATTCTGCCGAGGATTATATTGAGATGAGCAAAATTATAAAAATATTTTTCATTGAAAATATTCCAAATTTTAACGAAGATTTAATTAATGAGCAGTACCGTTTTGTTAATTTTATTGATGTAATCTATGATAATAAATTAAAACTTGTTGCAACGGCTGCTACAGAAATTAATAATCTTACAAGTAGTTCTAAGGTTCAAAAGGTTTTTTCAAGAACCCTTAGTCGATTGAAAGAATTAACTGCAGTTCGATAGTCTTTAATATAAATTTATGAATAATCTTATACTTTTTATAAGTACATTAATTTGCTGGTCACCAACTTGGTATTTAATCAAATTTCAATTTGGTATTGTCGACCCATTAATTTCAATTTTCTATAGATTTTTTATAGCAAGTGCCATTGTGTTTATTTTTTTAATAATTTTTAAAAAAAAATTATTATTTAATCTTCATCAGCATTTTTGGTTTTTACTTTTAGGAGTGACTTTATTTTCTCTCAATTACATATTTTTCTATCTAGCAAATACTTATTTAATTAGTGGAATCGTCACCATCGCTTTTTCAACTATTTTGATAATGAATATATTAGGCGAGCGAATTTATTTTAAAATTAAAAGCTCAAAACAAACATTAATTGCAGCAGGATTTGGAATAATAGGAATTTTAATTATTTTTGAAAAAGAATTATTAAATTTTAAAGTTGAAGATAAAACCCATATTGGAATTATTTTATCATTTATAGCAACCTTTTGGGCATCCACTGGTAACCTAATTCACCAAAAAAATTTTAAGGATAAAATTCCATTTATTCAATCCATTGCCTATGGAATGTTCTATGGAGCAATATTCACTTTAATTGTTGCAAAATTTAGAGGAGCAGAACTTATTTTTGATTATTCTTTTTCTTACATTTCATCTCTTTTATATTTAGCCATCATCGGCTCAGTGGTTGCTTTTTATTTATATTTAAAATTATTAGAAAGCATTGGATCAGCTCGGGCAGGGTATATGGGTGTGGTTATGCCAATTATTGCGCTAATTATTTCAACAATTTTTGAAGGTCTACAATGGACTAATAATTTAATTTTTGGCTTACCCGTGCTGATCTTAGGTTGTGTTTTAATTCTAAATCAAAAATCTAAAAATTTTTAATATCCATCAAAAATAAAATATCTATATCCATTTTTTCTCTTTGGTTTTTTTTCTAAGGGTTCATAAGGATTGCAAGGCCTCATATATTTCCAATTTCTTTCAACAAACTCTTTAGTTAATGAGCTAAAAATAGGAACAGATTTATTACTATTCTTGTTACTTATATTTTCAGACTGATTATAACTTACCAAAGGTTTGTTACTGTCTATTTTCTTCTTTGTTTCAATTTCCTCTTTTTCTTTATTTAAAAGATTAAGTTTTTCCTCTCTTCTTTTTTTTAACTTTTCTTTAAGATCCTGTTTTATTTCGATAGTTATTTCTTTTATTTTCCTTAAATAAAACATTCGTTGATTGAGTGTCTTAGCTTTTTTAAAGCTTTCATTATAACTATCAAATAATCTAGATCTTATTGCCTCAATAGTACGCCTTTGTGATAAGTCTTCTTTGGGTAAATTTTTACAAATTTCACTCTTTTTTTTATTAACAAGAATTATTTTTTTTTCAGTAGGATTTATAAAATTATTACTCATTGACTGTCTCCTTTCCAAACCTATCAGCTAGATATTGATTTAATATTTTGTGATATCTTGCCATCATTTTTTGTTCTAGTTCTGTAATGTGCTCAATAACTTTTGAACCAGCACAATCTCTTGCAAATATTAATCCAAATACCTCAGAATTTTTATTATGATGATTTAAATATTTTTTAATATGTTTGTCACTCTTGCTGTAAATATTTTCAATATTAAAACTATTCTCTAAAGTTTGTTTTGTTTCGAGATTATAAACTCCATTTCTTGAATTATTTAATCTTTTGATATTCCAACCAGTCATAATAATCTGAAAACAAATATCAACGTGAATAGAATTGATGGGTTTTAATTCACTTAAAAGTCCATCTCTGTATTGCTCATATTCTTTTTTATTTTCACCATAAATAATGAATCTTTTTGAACTAAATCCGTTCTTAAGAGCATTCTTAGAAACTTCATATTTAGCCTGATCAGATACAGGTCCTGTTGGTTTGTTATTTTTTTTATTAACTTTTTCGGCAAATGTAGACTTTGTTTCAGCTACATTATTTTCATAAAAATTTGCCATTATATTCTCCTTCGAATTAACCAAATAAAAACATGCAAGCGCAATGTATTAATGGTTTTATTTTTGACTTTCTGAAGGTCTTTACAGACACAAGCTTAAAGCTTGGAGCCACATAGGGCGCAGGAACTATTCCTGAATTACAACTATATCATTTTAAAAGCGGCAAATAAACACCATGCAATTAATTAATTTATATTGAGAATAAGTTAGAAAAATTGTGCTTTTTCTATAAATTCAAAAAGGTAAGCTATTAGTGGCCTGTCAGGCGTTTCGCAAGGAATTAATTCACAAAGTATATTTGATATTCCACCTAATTAGGGGGTTGGTGTATAGTGGAGTGAGATGAACATAAGTAAATATTTTGAATATGTAATTCTTGGGTATAAGAACTATTTTAAATATAAAGGCAGAACAACTGTACAAGAGTTTTGGTGTTACCAATCATTTGTAATATTTATTACTAGTGTAATATTTGTTGGATTTACTACATCTTATTTTCTTAATTTTCTTATAATATACTGGGTTTGGATATTATTTTCTTTTATTCCTGCAACTGCAATATTTTGTAGAAGATTGCACGACATGAATAAATCAGGTTGGGTACAATGTTATTTTTTTTTAGGAATTATAATAGTAGTATTATTTAAAAAGTTATCAGTACCGTTTGCTGAAATTTTAAATATTATAATTTTTTTTACTTGGATGTTTTATCTTTCACAAAAACCATTCAATGGAAAAAATAAATATAATATTAAATGAAAAAACTAATCTTAATTTTAGCTTCGTTGATCTTGGTGAGTTGCACCACAACTAATGATGCTATGATTAAAACTTCTTACTATTATGGCAAAAGTGCGGATGATTTTTTTCGCAATAATGGTTTACCATTTCAAGCTTACAGATTCGATAAAGGGGATAGAGTCTATAGATGGTCTTCCGTAGTTCAAAGTTATGCTATGCCGGGTTTTACTACTTATTCAGGTTCAGTTGGACCATTCGGTCAAGTTAGCGGAAGTTCAACAACGACAGGTGGCTACACATTAAATATTCAATGCGTAGTTGATATCTATGCTGACCAAAATAATAATATTACCAGAATTAATCCTGTAATTGATACTTGGGGCGCTTGGGAAACTTCACGATGTAACGAAACTCTGAAATAAATGTCCGAAGTTAAAAATACGCAAATAGATAGATATAGTGTTGTAGTTTTTTGGAGTGTTAATGTCTCATCTCCTCTCGAAGAAATGATTACCCGAAAACTTAATCAAGATCATAAAATAAAATCAAGTTTTGAAATTAGTTTTTTAAAAATTATTTATTGTTTTTGGCCTAACTTATTACTTTATAAAAATGAAAAACAGTTTTTAGTAGATAATTCAAATTTTAATCCTATTTCAGCAATGATAGGAGATATAGAGCATAGTTTTAAACAACATTCACTACAAAGTCATAAACTCATTTATGATAATAGAAAAATAATTATTCCATACATTCTTTATTACCTAACCGAAAAACCAATTAAAAAGGATAAGGATATTAAGGATTGGATTACATATGTTGCTGCTTACGGTTTTAAGCAATTTTTAAGTTTTTTAGATATTAATCACCCAGAAAGTAATGATTATTTTAAAAGACCAAATATGAATTCGTCTAAAAATAAAAAGAAAGTTTTTAAAGAAATTTTAAATGATGAATTAGTAAAAAGGAATATTAATTCATTAAAAAATTTAAAAACTATAGATAAAAGTATTAAATCTTTTAAAGGGGGTAGTATGAAAACTCCATTCTCACATTTAATAGAAAAAAACCCATCAACTCCACTAGTTGAGATAGATTTCAATGCATTTCAGTCTGACGATGAAAGAATTGATGTTGTTAAAAAAGTAATTTCCGAAAAGTGGAAAATTCCAAAAAGATCATGGAGATCTGATCCAAGATATGACTTTTTAAATAGTTAATTCAAGAATGAAAAAATTTATTCTGATATCCTCTTTCTTGTTCCTGGTTCTGGGGGGAGCAGCGGGCGCTAACGAAATTATATTTAAAGATTGCTACAACACACATTTTGACACTAGATTTGATAATAAAACATATTCATTTAATTATTATAATGTTGATCAAAAAAACAAAACTATTACCCAGGTTTGGGCCTACACAGATGAGGCATGGAATAATAAATATAAGTATGAAAAGGGAAGTATACGTAATGCAGTTAATGTTTACAAACTTGAATATATAGATAAAAATTTCGCTAAAGGTAGTTCAATATCAATGTACTCAAAAAGTGACACTGATATTACAATTGATTTAAAAACTAAAATTATTACTACTACATTTGCCTTCGATAAGCCGGTTAGAGTTTATACACAATGTAAATAATGTTTTTTTAAAATACTAATTTATTCTTTATTATACAATTAGTAGATACTAATAATCCACACCCACAAATACTATCAATTTAAAATTTTCTGCATTTTTAGAATCAATTTAAGAAAATTTAATATGACCCAAAAAATAGATTTACCTATTAATGAAGCTTTATCTGAAATTCTAAATCGATTAGATCCAGAGGAATATAGAAAGGTATTATTAGTAATTGATGATTTTATTATTAATACCTTAAAAATAGATGAAAAAAGACTGCCCTGGAGGCATGAAACCGATGAACGAAAAGACTGGATTGATCTTATAAATCTTCTGCGATTAAGTTGTGCTAAAATATTTAGTGAGTATGAGAAGCGGTATTATAAAAAACCAATTCATTAATTAATTTTAATGTTTATGAAGACCAAAGTAATTCACTTTGAAAAAGCGAAGAAAAAAATAAGAGATAATAGACCTCACAGATATAACGCTTATTCAGCATTCGTGGATTTTGTTTATCAAAAGAAATACAAAATAAATTCAGAGTTAAGTGACCTGTATGTCAAATATCTAGGTGAGCATAGAACTTGGATAGAATTTAAAGAAGCTCTACCAAAGCTTGAACCAGAGTTATTACACTATTCAGTTGTCCATTATTACTTTGCGTGGCATCGTTGTGTTAGAAAAATGTGTGATATCAACATGTTTCAAAAGCTTGGATTTTATTATCAATTTAGATATTCAAAAGAAAAATACAAAAAGATCTTCTACTACTTGTCATACCCCCGTATAATTAAATCAGGTGATAAGGAAGAACAGTACAAATTGTTTGACCTAAAGAATGAATTGAAAGTGATCAAATGAAAAAAATATTTTATTCTTTTAAATTTATATTTAAAACAACATTAGCAATATTTTTGTTTTCTCAATATTCATACTCGAATGAGAAGGTTTTATTATGCATGCCAGATTGCACAAAAGATTTTTTAACATGTAAAAAAGAAATCATTTCTAAATCTGAAAAAAATAATTTCAAAACTTCTGAACTACAATTTAGAAGATCATTACAAGCTTTTACAATAACTCCAGATAATAAATTAAATATTGAACGAGCAGGAGATGCGCCCACTGACTATAAAAAACTTTATTTTGAAACAGAAAAATATTTAATTTTTAGAGATTTAATTGGATTGCAATCATCATATACTGATCAATTAATTGTAATTGATAGAATAAATTTAAGATTTAGCCTGCAGAATTTTCCTCAAATTGAACCAATTTTTAAAAATTGGTCTATAAAAGAACTTATAGAGTATGCAGACAAAACAATTTTGGCCACTTATACAAATAAGCAAATCGAAAACGGTTATGGCGGTGTTTGTATTTTAGATGAGCTAAAAAAGAAAAAAATTTAAACTTCATTTGTAAATGAAAACAGAACTTAACTATTCTTCTATTTATTCAAAAGTTGTAAAAAGAAAAAAGCTAACTTATGAAGAAAAAAAAATCTTCCATGAAAAAATGGTATTTAGACATAATCTTGCTCAAAAATGGTATAAAAAATATGACGAGCGTGTTCAAAAAAAGAAGGAAAAAGAAAAGGCATGGGATGAGCTCGTTAAAAGAGTAGAGCGGAGATACCCAAATAGAGAACCAATAAAAATTGTAAATAAATCTAAAATATTTAAATGATTAGATTTATTATAACTTTAATTTTTTTATTAATTACATCAGCCAAAGCAAACGAATTAGAAAAAATTCTAGATCAGGCAAACAAATATACAGTTAAAATTTATAACTCAACTGATACACCATTTCTTGAGGACTCTTATACTCCAAGTGCTGGTTCGGGGTTTTTAATTGATAAGGCAAATGGGATTATAATTACTAATGCCCATGTTGCATCTTATTCGCCTGCATTAAATAGAGTTAACTTTAAATATTCAAACCCCGTCCAATCCAAACAAGCTTATATCGATTCTGAATTGGATCTTGCATTTTTAAAGATTGATCCAAAATCTATTCCAAATAATGCAGTCGAGGCAAAATTACATTGTAAAAATAATTATAATCAAGGACAGGAAGTTGTTGCCTTCGGCCATCCAGCTGGAAAGGATTTTACTATTACAAGAGGAATTATTTCAGCCGTAAGGTTCGAAAGTGATTTCTTTGAGTCCATCCAAACTGATGCAGCCATAAACAGAGGTAATTCTGGAGGCGCACTTATAGATGTTAAAACAGGTCTCGTTGTCGGAATTAATTCATTTGGGATTCAAGAAAATGAAGGCCTTAACTTTGCTCTGCCATCTTATACAGTTTGCAAAGTTATTGATTTATTTAAGAATAAAAAAGATCCATCCCCATTAAATTTTAATGTGATTTTTGCAAATAATAAAGAACAAGGAAAATTTTTGAAAGTGTCAGAAGTTTTAACAAACGATAATCAATTAAAAGTGGGTGATGAGATAATACAGATTGATGGAATAAAGATTGAAAATCCAACACAGCTTTCCCATGAAACAAGGGGAAAAACTAATGTTAATTTAAAAATTATTAGAGATAATAAAGAGCAAGAACTTAAATTAACCTTAAAATCAAAAGGTAGTATCACTGACAGAGTTGGTCTGATTTTTTCTAATGTGATAATCTCTGACAAAGCATCCTCAACAAGACTTGCAATCAATCAGAGAATGGCAAATCCAAAAGGAAATTTAGTTGTACAAAATTTAAGAAGTGGCCCTGCATCAGGAAAACTTCGAAAGTTTGATGTTATTATGTATGTGGATGGAAAAGAGTTTAAAAATGTTCAGTCATTACATGATTACTTAAAAGACAAGAGAGAGATTGAAATATTTTTTAGAAGACCTACTCTTAATGAGCAAGAAAAAGTTAATTACACGGACTTTCACGACAAAATAGAAGTCAGAGATGTTAAAATGTTAAAGTTTGAGTAGTTAAAACTTTATATTTATTTTGGAGCAGGACCAAATCGATTTTTAGAATTATCTCCTGCAGAGGCCATCCAAAAAATCACAACAATTGCTGCAATACCACTTCCAATGAGACCTACGATTAATAAAGTTTCAGATAACAAAGCTAAGATAACAGAAAATAACATTACACCGTAAGGCAATGTCTGCCACCATCCTGATCTATTAGTATCGTGCAATCTTCTGCACGCTGCAGAAATAAATGGAATAAAAGTTAAAAGAGTAAAAATTAAACTAAAGACACCAGTCTCATTCTTTGGAAAGAGGGCAGCATCTAATATTGAAAGAGAAACAGCACATAAAGCCCCAAATAAAAAAAAGAACCAGTACTCAGAACGTTTAGCTCTACCATTAAAAACTGCATACTTCTGAAAACAAGTTTTGATGGACTCTGTTAATGTCATGTTTATAAATTTACACGTAATTAAAGTTAATGAAAATCAAATAATAATGAAATGAGAGCATTGCTCAAGATATTTTTAATTGTTTCAATTTATAGTTGCCTAACTAATTACTCATACTCAAAAATTAACGAGTTAGAAATTTTAATCTCTTCAAGTCATTGTGCTCAAAAATCTATTGATAATCAAAAACCTGAAATTAAATTTTTGGGAGATGCAAGACAACTAATCAATTTTTACAAGCAACAAGGAAATTTTTTGCAATTAATATCATTCTTAGATTCAATAACGTTTTGCTATAGAGCCTTAGATGAAAAAAATAAAAAATTTTATCTTGATAAACATTTTGAAGATATTGAATTTTTAATAAGTAATGAAAATTTGATTAATTTTAAAGATAAAATAGAAGAAAATAACTATTATAAATTATTAGGTTTATATTTATTTGATCAAGCAACTTCTAAAGATTACGAAAAAAAAATTCCTTTTTTAATTAAAATAATTGAAAAACTACAAGTTAATGATAAGCAAAATGTATCTGATTATCATTATTTTTTGATTTTTTTTGATACAAAATATGTTTTGTACGATGATTTTTTAAAACTAGATAAAATTTTTTCTATTGCGCTAAATCAATTAAGTTTAAAAAAAGATCAAATTGAGTATTTCTCATTAACTAAGCAGTTAGCAAAGCTTTATAAAACTTATAATTATAAAGATTGTGATAATTTATTTAATAGAATTAATAAAAACTTTTATCCAGAAGGTTATTTAGACTTCATTAAAACTGCTAAAATAATTAATTCATGCTATTTTACTGAAAGTGAAAATGGTGGTTACTATTATTCAATAAACGAAACTATAAATTTAAGTTTATTTTTAGAAAAAAAAATAGAATTATTTATTAATAATTTAGATAATAATAAAGTTAATCTAAATAAAAACTATTATCTAAGTTTAAGTATTCTTAAAAACGAATTAAAAAATGAATATCTCAAAACACTACTAGATTTATATAATATTTCAAAAATAACCCTTGATCAAAACTTACTAAAAGAAAACTATTTAGAGAAATATAACATAAAAAATAAAGAGTTTTTTTATAATATCAAAAAGCCTATCTACCTTTGGAATAACAGACCATATATTGAAGCATTAATAAATAAAGGTGAGATAAAAAAAGCTGATGATGAGATAAATAAATCTTTAGAAATTATTAATTTAAGTAATGAAGATTTTTTAGATGATTTATCAACTTACGTTGATAAAGAATTTAAGATTTCTAGATATGATGAAAATCTTGAAACGGCCAGACATACAAAAGAGAGTCTTAAATATGATTTTTTAACATTTAAATCTAAAATACTGAAATTAAATAACAATTATAAAGATAATGTAACAATACTTGAAAAAAAGTTAGATTTTCATTTTAAAAATACATATTCACCGGAGTCTTACGAGTGGGTTATTGATATACCAGAAAGTTTTGGTGAGATAGTCGAGTCTTTATTGTTATTAGGTGATCTTAAAAAAGCAGAAGTTTATTATCAAAAAGGAAACAAACATTGCGAAAAACTTAAAGCAAATAATTTTCTAAATTACTCAAGAGATAATAAAAATTTAGGAAATCTAGAATGTAGGCTGTTCTACGGAAAAAGTTTTAAATTAATCATTCAGACAAAAAATAATAGTGAGATTAAAAATTTTTATGAAACAAAAATAAAACCAGTATTAGATTATTATGATGACTTTGATAAAAAAGATAATTCACTTAATAAAGATCAGAAAAATAAAAGAATAGTCGAAAGAGAAACGGTTAAGATCGATTACTTCGTTTCCCAAAAAATGGCAGGCTCACCGGAGCAATGCACTTCTAGCTCAAAGTTATTTAGGGCTGTTGAAGAAAGTATGACTATTTTTCAAAATAAACAAATTTTTGGAGCCTTAACCTTTGCAATAGCTTGTAGCTCTGATTTACAGCAAAAAAATTTCAAAATAGATTTTTTAGAAAAGTATATAGATTCAACTTTGAAAGATTATGTAGATGATGTAAAATATGTAAAAAATATTTCTGCACTTTATAATAAGTCACAGGACACGGATCCAGTTCCATCAAATATTTTTATGCTGTTAGGGACTTTATACAAAGAGGCACCCGACGTAAGTGATAAAAATAAAATTAAAAATAAAATAAATAATCTTTTTCAGATACTACAGTTACAAGATGCAGAATTTATAATTAATTCAAATAAAAATATTAGTAATAAATATGAAATAAATGACAAGGATATAGGGAAATTACTCAAAGAAAAAAAACAATTAGCTAATCAATTTTCAATTTTAAACTCAAAATTATTCGAAGCCAAAAACGACTTTGAAATAAAAAATTTAGTAGAACAAAAAGAAATTACTAAAAATAAAATTGATAGTATAAATTTGATCTTAAAAGAAAAAAATTATTTATTACGCAAAATTAATGTAATAGAAACACCCTCTATAAGTGATATCCAAAAAGAATTAAAAGATGATGAGGCGTTAATTTATATTGATACAAAAGTATCTGATCATATTGGGTCGTATTTAATATTTAAAAATGATTTTACTTTTTTTAGTAAAAATACAAAAAAAGCTATTTTTGAGATAATAAGCTTTCTTAGAAGAGATATAGTAAATGAAAAAGAGGATTTCTTAGTTTGGTCTGATCTTATATATAAAAAATTATTTCAAAGTGAAGCTAATTTTTTAAAAGAAAAAAAAATTAAAAAATTATTTATTGTTGTCGATAAAAAACTAAGTGATCTGCCATTTGAAATTTTAATTACAAACGGTCCAGAAATTTTAGAACCATTTGTCAAAGAGGAGCAAATAAATAGAATTAAAGAAAAAAATTTAAGATTTTTGATTAATGATTTTAGTATTTCTTATTTTCCTTCAATTCAAACTTTTTATGAAAACTATAGTATTAATGAAATAATAAATTTTGAAACTAGCTTTTTTGGAATTGGTAGTCCTGTTTTTAAAAAGAATATTATTAAAAAAGAAAATGTAAGAGATTTTTCTCAATATTTAAAATTAAATAGTCGAGGATTTTTAGAAAATAGTTCGGTTATTAACGAAAGATATAAAGAGTTACCAGGTGCAAAAAGTGAATTAAATAGTTTAAAAATTTTATTTAAAAATAACAAAGTATTACTTGATAACGAAGCTACCGAAAAAAATTTCAAAAAAGAAAATTTAAATCAATATGGGGTTATTGCATTTGCAACACATGCAGAGGTATCAGGTGTATTTGATGATTTTAATGAACCTTTTTTGGTTTTGACCCCCCCATCAAAATCTAATGATGAGGACGATGGTCTTTTAACTACTTCGGAAATTTCATCATTAAATTTAAATGCAAGATTAGTAATTTTATCTGCTTGTGATACAGCAGCTAAGGGTAATAAATATGGAGATGGATTTTCTGGACTAATAAATTCATTTCTTATTGCAGGAGCAGACTCTGTATTAGCAACTCATTGGCCTGTAGAGGATAATGCCTCAAAAATTTTAATTACTCAGACTTTTGATAAAATAATAAAGAAAAAATTAAGTACTAGTGAAGCTTTAAAGCAAACTAAAGTTGAATTTATAGAGGGTATTTATGGTGATAAATACAAAAATCCTCTTTTTTGGGCGCCCTATGTTATAATTGGAAAATGAAAAAAATATTAATTTTCGTTGTAATAATATTTATTTTTCACAATACTAAAAGTTATTCAAAAAATGCATGGATTGGAATAAAGGTCGATCCAATTACTCCCAAATTAAAAGAATATTATTCTTTAGCAACTGATAAAGGTTTTCTAGTCTCAATTATTTATCAAAAGTCCCCAGCAGACATTGCCGGCTTAAAAGCTGGAGATATAATAATATCCGTTGATAAAAAAGTTATTAATGATGAAATTTTTAAAAATATTTTAATTAATAAAAATCCAGGTGATGTAATAGAATTTGAAGTTTTGCAAAAAAGTAATGAGAGTAAATTTATTAAAGTAAAAATTGGAGACTTAAAAAATTTTAATCAAAACTCATTAATAACTTCTGAGTCAGAAAAGTTTGCAGTTTTCTTATATTGGCCTGGATGGGTAATAAAAACTCCAGAGCAAAAAATATCTAAAGTTTATTATTTTTCAAATCCAGAAGTAGTTAAAAAATATGCAACTACAAACTGGATAATAACATGTTTAGATAAAAAAAGTGATTTGTATAAAAAAGGTGTAAAGCTATATGATGAGGTTGTAAGTATTAATGGTCAGCCAATTCATTTATACGAATATTCTAATAAACCTTTTAGTATCACAGTTAAAAGAAATTCTAAAAATATAACATTTAATAATATTCTTCCACTTTTAAGAATTGAAGAGGCACAAGACTTTACTTGCGTACCAGAGTATGCAGATATGATTTGTGCTAAGTTAATTTTTACAAATATTTATAATAAAGAAGGAAAAATAGATAAGGAGTTAAGAAAAAAATCTGATCTTGATATTTATAAATGTTGTGAAGAAAATAATGTTTCATATTTGCCTTTTTTAGAAAAAGATGAGGGTAAGTCATTGCGATTAGATTTTTTTAGGTTTTTTTTAGCAGATTTAATTTTTGCAGATGATAAATCACAGGAAAGATTAGAATTAAATAAATATGCAAAGATTGCTGAAATTGAATTAAAAAAAATTGATGAAGTAAAAAAAAAATTTCCAGATTATAAGTTACCAGATAGTTATTATAGAATAGTAGATTTGTTAACAAAGACAAATTTATATTCAAGAGGGTTTAAAGATGATGTGAAAATTAACTATTCCGAAAAAGAAAATATTCAAAGGTTAAAAACAAGAATTGATGAGAAGATAAATTTAGAAATTAAAAGTTTAGATACATTAAAATTAATATCAGATCAATCTTACTTTCTGGTGAATAGTTTAGAGTTTGATTATTTAGAGAATATAATTTTAAAAGTAATCGAAGCTAATTATACAGAAGATACTGGTGAATTTGTTAAATTAATTGGCAATTTTTATTCCACATTATCGGAGATTTATTACAAACAAAGTAATGTTAAAAAAATTAGACAAAATGCGATAAATGCAGAAAATTGGTTAAATAAAAAAACTTTAAGTATTGAGACAAGATTAGTAAATAAAAGGCTTTTGACAGGCGCGTATCACAACACAATTATATTTGATAGCAAAAATTTTATTAGTGAATTTAAGGATAATAATAAATGGATGAAAGTTGATAATTATCTAAATGAATTTTACTCACTGTCAGATCAAGATAAAAAAAAAATTTTAGAAATCGATAATGAATATCTTTTCGATGGTTACATATTTTTAGCTTCAATGGACACCTGGATAAATTTTTCAGGGAAACGTTATGATCACTATTATTTAAAAGCGCAAGAACAGTTAGAGTTATATCCTGAAATAAGAGTATATAAACACATATATTTCCTATCTTCTTTTTTACAATCATCCAGTCATAATAATGATGAAATTATGATGAATAAAATTTTATTGGATATTAAAAATTTTTTAATTGATGCTAAAGGTAATGATAAGTATTTAATTTCTATTAAAAACCAAGTTGGAAATATTGGTAATTTTTTTTCATCAAGAGATATGTATGCTGAATTAGAGGAGTTTATGAATTTTACTGATAAGCTATTTAAGATAGATGAAACAAGTAAAAATGTATTAGATCAGTATTATAATTTATTTTATTTTTATTTTAAAAGTCAGATTGAAATAAATAAAAGTAATTTCGAAAAATCAGTTTTTTATTTAGAGAAAATTGTAAATATACCGCAATTTCAATTAAGTCATATATTTTATGAGTTAAAAAATAATAATAATATAAACTTAATGCAGCAAATAGTAATAGTTAATCTCGTACCAGATCTTTTTTATGGATATTATAAAATTGGGAATTTCGATAAAATAAAAGAAATTACCTTTGATGGTCTTGGTGTTAATATTGATAATATTAATTACAAAAATCTTAAAGATATTTTGGTAGTTCGAAACCCAATTCGTATCTTAAATCCATTAATATCCTATTATTTAAAAACAAATAATATTGATAAAGCCACGTTAGTTGCAGAATTTATAAATGATAATTTAGATGAGATAATAAAACAAAACCCACAGAGTGAAAGTCAAAAAAAACCATCAGATTTTACTTATAATGCAAACGAATTAATAAAAATTGATCAAAAAAAATTAGCTTTAAAACTTTATAACAGTGCTAATGACTTGGTGACTAAAAAATATAATAATATTTTATATAATTCTATATGGAGAACAACAAGTAATGATATTAAGAGTGCCGTTGATTTATTAGAGGGAGCAAATTTTATTAACTCTGACGATTTTTTTAATAATGCTTTCAATACCTCACAAATTATTAAGAGCTCAAATTTTTCAAGAGACGTATTAAAATCTTACATATCAAGAAAAAACCAGAAAGATTCTATTCTTCTCGAATATCATAAATTACAAGCTGAACTTATCTCTTTAAATAAGATGGAAGAATTAAAGTTAGAACGTTCTTCTAATAAAATCACACAGAGTGTTTTCAAAAAAGATTTTGAAGAAAAAAAAAATAAACTTAAT
>Ga0214917_10004642_pt1 | contig 15146 bp, 12 predicted proteins | sample LL_1208_BB_MetaG_FD_177983 | JGI IMG/M metagenome (GOLD analysis project Ga0214917, IMG submission 177983) | Freshwater microbial communities from Lake Lanier, Atlanta, Georgia, United States - LL_1208_BB | ecosystem: Environmental > Aquatic > Freshwater > Lake | place: USA: Georgia | collected... | reverse complement strand
CCGCGGCGGGACGTCAACGCCCGTCGCCGGCCGTCAGGAGACCGTTTTCACGGCGTTCACGAAGATGGTCAGGCCCGCCCCCGCGGCCGTGCCGTCGAACCGGCCGCTCCATGCCGGATGTTGCGTGGCATCGACGAACCGCTCGGGATGCGGCATCAGGCCGAACACGCGGCCGGTCGCATCACAGGCGCCCGCCACGTCGGCGGCGGCGCCGTTGGGATTGGTCGGCCCGCCCGCGGCATCCGTCCCGTAGCGGAGCACGAGCTGGCCGGCCGCCGCGAAGGCGTCGAGGTCGGCCCGCGCAGCGGTCACGAACCGCCCCTCACCGTGGGCGATCGGCAGGTCGAACGGCGCATCGAGTCCCTGCAGGAACGGACACTTCGCGCCGCGCACCTCCAGTCGCACCCAGCGGTCGATGAACCGGCCGCAGCGGTTGTGGGCCAGGGCGGCTCGCGGCCGTCCCGCGGCATCGGCCAGCAGCAGACCCGTCTGCAGGAGCACCTGGAATCCGTTGCAGATCCCGAGCACGAGCCCACCACGGTCGCGAAACGCCCGCAGCGCGTCTCCGAGCCGCAGCGCCAGCTCGAGCGCGAAGATGCGGCCGCTGGCGATGTCGTCGCCGTAGGAGAACCCGCCCGGGATGCAGAGGATCTGCACGTCGTCGAGGAGCGTCGGCTTCTCGGCGAGCGCCTTCACATGGACCCGGCGCGCGATCGCGCCGGCGCGCTCGAAGGCGTGGGCCGTCTCATGGTCGCAGTTGGTGCCCGGGGCGCGGAGCACGAGGGCGCGGGGTGAGAGCATCAGCCGGTGCTCCTGTCTGCGGTGCCATCCGCGCGGGCTTCTCCCCGCCAGGCCCGGGCGAGGACCTCGACGGGCACCTGAATCGTGGCGCCGGCGGCGGTGATGTCGAGCGTCGGCGCGGCGGTCACGCCGCCGAGCCACGCCCAGGGGACGTTCCCCATGCTCTCCGCAAACCGCTCGGCGACGGCGGCCGGCACCGCACAGATGAACCGCCCCGGCGTCTCGGTGAAGGCGGTCGCGAGCGGCAGGGCGGCGGTCGGCACGGCGATGTCCCGCGGCGCCGCGTCGAGATCGATCGTGGCGCCGAGTCCGCCGGCGATCGCCATCTCGGCGACCGCCGTGAGCAGGCCGCCGTCGGAGCAGTCGTGGCAGGACGAGAGGACGCCCGCGCGGGCCGCCTCGGCCACCGCGTGGAACGCCGCTCGGCAGGCGTGCGGATCGACCGCCGGCACCCGGCCGCCGCGCACGAGCCCCGCCAGTTCGAGCTGGCTGCCGGCGGTTTCACCGCGCGACAGCCCCACGATCGCCAGACGATCGCCCGGCCGCTTGAGGTCGGTCGTGACGGTGCGACGCACGTCGTCGATCTGCCCCACCGCCGTCGCGAGCAGCGTCGGCGGGATCGAACGCTCGTGGTGCGTGCCCGCCGAGTCGGTCCAGGCGAACACATTGTTGAGACTGTCCTTCCCGCTGACGAACGGCGCCATGAACTCGAGCGCCATGTCGTGGCACGCCCGGCACGCCTCGACGAGCGTGGCCAGCGATTCGGGGCGACGCGTGTCACCCCAGCAGAAGTTGTCGAGCAGGGCGATCCGGTCCGGATCGGCCCCCGTGGCCACCACGTTGGCGATCGCCTCGACGATCCCTCCGGCGGCCATCTGATACGGATCGCGGCTGCCGAGGCGATGGCGGAGGCCGACCCCGAGAGCGATGCCGCGGTCCCGGCCGAGCACGCCGCGGATCACCGTCGCGTCGGACGGCCCGAGGCCGGGGCCGACGAGCGGCTTGACCACGCTCGCTCCCTGCACCTCGTGGTCGTACTGGCGGGTGATCCATTCCTTGCTGGCGACGTCGGGCAGCGCCAGCAGGCGGATCAGCGCCGCGCCGATCGACTCGCCCGCGCCGGCATCCTCCGCCCACGCCTGGGGCTCGGTCGGCGCGGGAACGAACCGCGACTCGAGCCGCAGCTTCGGCCGGCCTTCGTGGAGGAAGTGGCAGTCGAGTTCGCCGGCGGTGCGGCCGTGCCAGCGGAGCAGCAGCGTTCCGCTGCCGGTGAACGTGCCGATGGCGGTGGCCTCGACCCCCTCGTCGGCGGCGACCTTCGCGAGCCGCTCCCAGTCGGCCGGCGCGACGGCGAGCACCATCCGCTCCTGTGCCTCCGAGATCCAGACCTCGGTCGCGGACAGGCCCTCGTATTTGAGCGGCACCGTCTCCAGATCGACCGTCGCGCCGAGCGTGGCGCCCATCTCGCCGACGGCGCTCGAGAGCCCGCCGGCGCCGCAGTCGGTGATCGCGTGGAACAGCCCCTGCCGCGCCGCCTCGAGCACGAAGTCGGAGAGCATCTTCTCGTGGATCGCGTGGCCGATCTGCACCGCGCCGCCCGACTGGCTCTCGCTGTCGCTCGACAGTTCCTCGCTGGAGAACGTCGCCCCGTGGATGCCGTCGCGGCCGGTGCGGCCTCCGGCGACGACGACGAGGTCGCCGGCGTGGACGGCCGCCCCCGTCGCGGAGTGTCGCGGCATGATGCCGACGGTGCCGCAGAACACCAGCGGATTGCCGAGGTAGCCCGGATCGAAGGCCACCGCGCCGGCGATCGTGGGGATGCCCATGCGGTTGCCGTAGTCGCGGACTCCGGCCACCACGCCGCCGAGCAGTCGGCGCGGCGGGATCACACCGGGAGGCAGGTCCTCCGGCCGCGTGTCGGGCGGCCCGACGCAGAACACGTCGAGGTTCGCGATCGGCTTGGCACCGAGCCCGGTGCCGAGCACGTCACGGATCACGCCGCCGAGGCCCGTGGCCGCGCCGCCGTAGGGCTCGATGGCCGACGGATGGTTGTGCGTCTCCACCTTCACGCAGATGTCGTGGTCGCCGTCGAACCGCACCACCCCCGAGTTGTCGCGGAACACGCTCACGCACCAGTCGCGCGGGCCGAGCCGCTCGCGGATCGTGCGGGTCGCGGCGAAGACCGTCTCCTTGAGCAGATTGTCGAACCGCACCGTGCCCGCAGGACCGACGTGATCGACCGGGCTGCCGAGCGTCTTGTGGCAGCAGTGCTCGCTCCAGGTCTGCGCGATGGTCTCGAGCTCGATTTCGCACGGGTCGCGGCCAAGGCCGCGGAAGTGGTCGCGGACCGCGGCGAGTTCGCGCGGCGAGAGGGCCAGCGACCGGCTGCGGCTCAATCGCGACAGGGCGTCGTCGTCGAGGCCTTCGAGGCGGATCGTCTCCTGCGTGAACGACCACGGCCGCCCGCCCCCGAGGGTGGCGAGTCGGAGCGGCCCCACGACGACGTCGTGGATCGCCTCGCTGGCGAGCAGTTTCCAGGCGAGCCGCTCGACGTCGGCCGAGGGGAGCTCCGGCAGCCAGTACTTGCGGACGCTGCGCACCGCGACGGGCCGCAGCCCGAGCAGCCGCATCGCCTCGCCGGCGCTCTGGCCGGCCGGATCGGTGACGCCCGTGCGGGGCAGGACATGCAGCGCCGTCGGCAGCCCCGGCGGACCGGCGAGCAGCGCCGCATCCCCCACCGGGGCGAGCGTGAAGGACTCGGTGACCGGGTCGGCGAGCAGCCGCGCGGCGACCCGTTCCAGATCGTCGCGGGACATCTCGCCTTCGATCAACCAGCCGGAGGTGGAGCGGGCCCGCGTGCAGCCGGCGAGCGACAGGTCGGAGGCGCCGGCGACGAGAGCCCGGGCCGCGTGGTCGGCGTCGGCGTCACGGAGGCAGACGTCAATTTCCCACAGCATCGCGTCCCTCCTTGGCGGCGGCGAGCAGGGCGACGAGTTTCCTCCGATCCTGTTTCTCAATCGCGGCGAGCATTTTTTCGGTGGCCGCCGCGACCCGGGAGAGCGCTTTGGCGACCGGAGCGGCGTTGTCAAGCAGGATGTCGGCCCACAACTCCGGATCGCCGGCGGCGATCCGGGTCGTGTCGCGCCATCCGCCCGCCGTGAACTGCCGCGCCTCGGGAGGGGTGGCGGCGGCGACGGCCGCGGCGATCACATGCGGGGCATGGCTCGTGGCGGCGAGGAGCCGGTCGTGATCCTTCGGGGGCATCGTGAACACGGTCGATCCGAGCGCCGACCAGAAGTCGGCCGCATCCTCGACGTCGGCCGCGGGCGTCTTGCGGTCGGGCGTGACGACGGTGACCCGGCCCTGGAACAGGTCGGCGGCGGCGGCGGCGGGGCCGCGACGGTGGCTGCCGGCGATCGGATGAGCGCCCACGAACCGGCCGCGGCGGGTCCGCCGGCTGCGCTCCCAGGCCGATACGATGGTTCCCTTCGTGCTGCCGGCATCGGTGACGAGCGTGCCCGGCCTCACGGCGGCGTCGATCGTCTCGAGCAGGCCGGGAATCGACCCGACGCCCGTGGTCACGACCACGACGTCGGCATCGGCCACGGCCCGACCGAGGTCGGTGGTCGTCTCGGCCACGGCACCGAGCCGCCTGGCCTCCGCGAGCGACGCGGCGGAGCGGCCGACGCCGACCACTCTGGCCGCGAGGCGACGGGCCTTGAGCGCCAGCCCCACTGACCCGCCGATCAGCCCGACGCCGACGATGGCGACGGTCGGCCAGTGGGGTTGAGAGGCGGCGGCGGGCATGGCGGGTTTTTAGCAGATGGGCGACGGGTGTGTTAGAAGGTCCGGAGAGCGATCTGTCGAGTCGGCATTCGCGCCCGGGCAACACCCGCCATGTCGTGTCGCCGCCAACTGCCCGCCCCCCTCCTCGCCGACCTGCTCGGCCGGCTGGGAATCGCGCTCGGCGCGGGCATCGACCTGCGGCGGGCCTGGGCCGCCGAGGCCAGGCGAGCGCCGCCGCGGTGGCGGGCGGCATTCGCCGCGGTGAGCGACGCGCTGGCCGGAGGCGCCGGCCTCGCGGAATCGCTCGCGGCCGCCGGGCAGGCGTTTCCACCGGTCGTGCGCGGGATGGTGGCCGTTGGCGACGAGACGGGGCACGAACCCGAGATCCTGCGCGACGTCTCGGAGCACGTGCGGGCCGGTGTCCGCGCCCGTCGCATCCTGTGGCAGAGTCTGCTGCAGCCGGCATTTCAACTGGCCGTGGCCCTCGTCGTCGTCGGGCTGTTGATTTTCATCGCGGGCCTGCTGCGCGACGCCGCCGGCCGACCGATCGATCTGCTCGGTTTAGGTCTCGCCGGCGCGAGCGGCCTGGCGTGGTATGTGGCGGGACTGCTCGTGATCGGTGGCGGCGCCTGCATCGTCTGGCGCGGCGCCAACGCCGCGTGGCGCGCCGGAGCGGGCGGCGTGCGGCGAATCGCCACGCTCGTGCCCGTCGTCGGGCCCGCGCTCGCGGCTGCCGAAGCGGCGGCCTGGTGCCGCGCGGCGGGACTGGCATGCGGGGCGGGACTCCCGGCGGGCCGGGTGATGAGCCTGACGGCACTCGCCGCCCCCGGACTCGCCTGCGACCCGCAGCGAACCGAGGCCGCGCTCCGCGGCGGTGCGACGCTGGCCGACGTGCTCCATGCGTCGGGACGATTCCCCCGCACCCTCGTGGAGGCGGTCGGTGTCGGCGAACTGACGGGCAACACGGCCGAGGTGCTCGCCCGGCTCGCCGACGACTTCGACGACGACGCGCGTCGCGGCATGGCGGCGGCCGCCCGCGGGGCGGGATGGCTGGCCTGGGTGTTGGTCGCCGGACTGATCGGGCTTGTGGTGCTGCGGATTTTTTCGTCCTATGTCGGCATGCTCCAGGACGCGGCCGGAAGGCTCTGACGATCATCATGCCCATCGCCGGCCCGCACGCCCGCATCGTCGGCACCCTGTTGTGCCTGTGCATCGGTCTTTCCGGCCCGGGGCGGGCGGCGGACGACCAGCCCGGCCCGTCGGCGTCGTCCGGCTCGGCGCCGGCGAAGACGCAGCAGGAGACGATGGCCGAGCGCGGCTACGTCCGATACCGCGGCGCGTGGCGCACGGCGCAGGAGATCGAGCTCGTCGAACGCGGCGAGCGGGCCCGGCTGGCCCGCGCGGAATGGAAGACCCGCCTCGAACGGCTGCGCCGTCAACTCGACCAGTCGGGGCGGAGCGACGAGGCGGCCGAATCGCTCGGCGAGATCGCCGACCCGACGGCCGTGCCGGCCCTGGCGGCGTTCGTCGCCAGCGAGCGCGAGCCCCGGGCGCGCATGCTGGCGGTCCGCTCGCTGGGTCGAATCCGCGCGGCCGAGGCGACCGCGGCGCTCGTCGGCATCGCGATCGACCATGCCGATCCGGAGACGCGCATCGCGGCGGTCGAGCAGCTCGCCGGGATGGCCGACGCGGCGGTACCGGGGTTCACGGCCGCGCTCGGCGGCCCCGACAACGCCCGGATCAACCGCGCGGCCGAAGCGATCGGCCGACTGCTCGCGGCCCTCCCCGGCAACGCTCCGCTGCGGCGCGACGACGCCGTGCTCGGCCGGCTCGTCGCGGCGCTCGAGACGGCGCATGTCACCGTCTCCGGCGACGGCGGTGGCGAGGGATCGATGAACGTGACGTTCACGCCGTCGGGCGGCGGGCTGTCGCTCGGCGGGGGGCCCAAGGCGAAACGCACGCTTGTCAGGAACGAGGACGTGCTCGCGACGCTCGCCGCGGCGACGGGCGTCAATTTCCAATGGGATGTCGCCGCTTGGCGATCGTGGCTCGCCAGCCGCGACGCGGCCGCCGGCCTCGACCTCCGCCGCGGCCGCTAGGCCGCCCGGCGGCGGGCAAACCATTCGCCGTCGAGCACCAGCAGGGCCACCCGGTTTTCCAGGTTCGGCCGGAACACGGCGAGGAGGAGCAGCGGCAGGAACCAGGCCATGAACAGTCCGCCGTTGTGCGCCTTCCAGAACTGGCTGCCGAGAAGCACGGCCGCCGAGCAGCTCAGGAGCGTGCCGAGGTTTTTGGGCGACGGCCAGATCGCGAGCGTGGCCATCATGGCGATGAACGCGGCCAGCACGGGCAGGCGGAAGACGGGGTCGTTGAAGGGCAGGGCCCAGAAGCCCTCGAGCGACACCTCGTTGGGGAAGATCCAGCCGAACATCTGCCGCAACTGGCCGGCGAACACCGCCCCGCTCGGCGACGTGATGAACAGCGCGACCACGAGCAGCAGGAGCGCCGCGGTCACGCCCAGCGCGAACCGGCGGATGCCCCGCTCCCAGTAGAAGCTGCACCACAGCGGCAGGAGGAACACGGGGTAATAGATGGTTCCGATGGCCAGGCCGATCAGCCCTCCGGACACGAGCGGCCGACGGTAGGCGGCGATCGCCCACACGACGAGCGCCCCGGGAAGCGCGTGATCCACCCGGCCGGTCATCAGGGCGGTGTAGGGGAGGAGCAGATACAGGACGGCGGCGGCGATGCCGAGTCGGATGTTTTCGAAGTGCAGCCAGCCGATCGCCACCATGCCGGTCACGACCGCGACCTGCGAGATGATCGCCATCACGCGGGCGGTCGTTTCGTGCAGGGCGCGGCGGCTGCCGTCGCCGCCGGACGTCGGTCCGGCGGCGCCCGCGTCGGGGCCGAACAGTCGTTGGGTGGAGATCTGCGGCAGCAGGAACAGCAGCGGGTAGCCGGGGCCCAGCCGCGCGAGTTGATCGACGTCGACCTCCGTGGCCCTGGTTTCGAGCTTGGTGGCGGTGGCCGCGCCGGCGAGATCATCGCGCTGCGGCCGGGTGGTGATCACGTTGGCCAGCAGGAACACGAGCAACGACACGCCGAGAAAGACGAGTCCGCCCACGGACAGGTTCGATTCCAGGAGCGGCCTGCGGACCATCAGCGAATCGAAGAGCATCCGGACGAGGAACGCCGCCGACACGGCGAAGATCCAGAGGAAGCCCATCTGCTGCACGGCGGGGCTCGCCTTGTAGCCCCCGTACTCGACGGCGAGCAGTCCGGGGGCGAACAGGATCAGCCCGACGAGGTCGAGGTTCCGGATGCTCCACAAGCGGTTGAACTTGAAGAACAGCGAGATCGACAGCAGCGACGACAGGTAGAACCACGTCGTGGGGTTGACGCGGTAATACTGGAAGAGGATGTCGCTCATCGCCGCCGTGGGCCCCGGGAACGGGCAGTCCCGGGGCGATGCCCGGGACTGCCTCCCGAAGAGCCTACGACGGCGGGGCCGGCTTGGGAAACCGCGCGGCGGATTTTGCGGTCACCGCCGCTGGCCACTAGTCGTCGGTCGAGACCTGCTCATTGCCTGCCCGCGTCACGAGCGCCGCGAAGACGCGGATCGAGACGCCATCGTTGAAGCTGCGGACCGAGCCGTCCCCCATGACGGCGTTCACGATGCCGGGGTGGAAGGAATACGGATCGGCCGTGCCTTCCTTGCCGTACGTGCTGCCGCCGAACGAGGCCGTATCGACGCTCTCGCCGTTGGTGATATTGATCGCCTGCTCTGCCGACGAGCCGACGGCCGAGCCGTCCGACTTCTGGCCCTTGAACGCCAGGTCGCTCGCGGGACGGCACCAGCCGCCGCCGTTGACGCGTCCCGCCGGATCGTTGACGTCGCTGTTGATGATCCGGCCACGAATCACCTTGAGCGGCCGACCGGCCGACTCGACGAGGGCGATCGTCTTCGAGAGCCCGTCGGTGCACTGACGCAGACGCACCGAGGTGGTGCCGTCGTAATCCTTCGACAACAGGCCGAGCGAGGGATCGGACTTGGAGCCGTTGTAGGTGCCGGACGACATCGTGGCCTGCGACACGGGGGCGACGACACTGGCCTGGCCGCTGAGCCGGTTGTCGACGAACGTGGTGGCGGCATAGTCGTTCGTCGCGCAGAACAGGCCCGTGCTTTCGACGAGGCTGCGGCCGTCGGCGCTCACGGTCCGGTTGGAGCTGCCGAACCCGCCCGACGACGAGTCGGGATCGCCGTCGAGCGTCTGTGTCGGATCGGACGGGCACTCGAACGCCTTGATCCGCGTCCGGGCCAGGACGCCATTGGCGAACCGATCGGTTCCCACCGGGGCGATGTCGGTCCAGTTGGCGGCCGTGCCTGAGTTCCAATTGGCGGCGACGACGGGCTCTTCGATGTAGGCGACGCTGCGCGTGACCCACGACAGCCGGCCCTTCGTCCCGGTCTGGGGCCGGGTGCTCGTCGGCAGTTTCTCGCTGTTCGCGCTCACGAAGTTGTGGATCATCAGGCCGCACTGCTTGAGATTGTTGGTGCAGCTCGACCGACGGGCGGCCTCACGGGCCGCTTGCACCGCCGGCAACAGCAGGCCGATGAGTACGCCGATGATGGCGATCACCACCAGCAGTTCGACGAGGGTGAAGCCACGGAAGGCGGCCCGGGAACGACGCTTGGCAGACATGGAAACTCCTTCTTTGGGGAAGCACGGACGATGTGGATCGAGAACGGGAACACCGAGGGCCGCCGCTGGCTCCGACCGCCTGCAGTCGCGGCAGCCGCCAGGAATCCGCCTGAGCACCCCCGTGGCAGCGGCCGAGGGCGTCGAGAGAGTGGGACCGGAAGCGGTGGACAAAACGGTGGACATGTCGAGGGCTCCTGCGAGCCGTCACGGTCCTCCGGTGCTTCCGGTCGGGTGGCGGGTTGGAAAGCGAGTGTGGGGTGAGTGGCAGTGTCGGGGTGGGTGGAAAGCGGTTCAGCGGTCGGATTTGTCGAGTCGCGTCTTCTCGGTGCGTTCGATCTGGACCACGACGCCGTCCTGGACGATCGCGAGCACGGAGCCGTAGCGCAGCCCGCTCAGGGCGTCGCCGATACGGCGGAGCGTTGGGGCACTGTTGGGAGCGGCAGCCTCGGGGCGGTCGGCGGAGTGAGCGTTGCGGTCGGCCTGGCTCATAACTGGCTCAGATGACGTATTCAGGGTCGGGAACGAACACCCGGGCCTTGCGGGGCGTGATCGCCACGTGGGTGCCGGGCTCGAGATTGATCTGCAAACGGCGTGCCACTTCGGTCGGAACATCGACCTGCAGTTCCTGCTCCGACCCGTGGGGCTGGCATGTGACGCGGGTGATCGATCCGGTGCGTGTGACCCTGAGAATGCTGGCCGGGAGACTCGTGCCGAGGCGGTTGGCGACCGCCGCCGGCGCCGAGATCTCGAGCTCGTGCGGCCGCAGGTAGACGCGGGCCTCGCGGGCCTGGGCATGCGGATACTCGGGATAGTCGATCGGAATCCCGTGCCAGAACGCCCGGCCGTTCTCGACCCGGCCGTGGTACACATTCACGTTGCCGAGGAAGTCCATCACGAACGGCGTGGCCGGATGGTCGAACACCTCGTCGGGCGTGCCCTGCTGCTCGATCTTCCCGTGGTTCATGACGACGACGGTGTCGGCGAGTTCGAAGGCCTCCTCTTGGTCGTGCGTGACGAACACGCTCGTCATCCCGATCTCGTCGTGCAGCCGCCGCAGCCACTGCCGCAGTTCCACGCGGACCTTCGCGTCGAGGGCGCCGAACGGCTCGTCGAGGAGCAGGATCTTCGGCCGGATGGCGAGCGCCCGGGCGAGCGCCACCCGTTGCCGCTGGCCGCCGGAGAGCTGCGCCGGCTTCCGGCCGCCGAGCCCTTCGAGCCGCACGAGCCGCAGCAGTTCCTCCACCTTGGCTTTCACCTCGGCCTGCGGCACCTTGCGCACGCGCAGCCCGAAGGCGACGTTCTCGAACACGCTCATGTGGCGGAACAGGGCGTAGTGCTGGAACACGAAGCCCACCTCGCGCTGCCGGGCGTGCCGCCCGGTGATGTCCTCGCCGTCCTCCTCGATCGTGCCCTCGTCGGCGAATTCGAGGCCGGCGATGATCCGCAGGAGGGTGGTCTTGCCGGAGCCCGAGGGGCCGAGCAGCGCCAGCAGCGTGCCCTCCGGCACCTCGAGCGAGACGTTGTCGAGGGCCTTGAACGAACCGAACGACTTGGAGATCTCACGGACATGAATGCTCATGCGACACCACCCTCCACCTTCGTGTGGTCAAGTGAATCGGTCTGGGAACGGTTGGCTTCCAGGTCGCGGGCTTCGGCCTCCAGTCGCCGTTCGATGATGAACTTGGCGACGAGCGTGATGAGCGCGAGGCCCGCGAGCACGCTGGCGACCGCCATCGAGGCCGGCTGCCGGTATTCCTGGAACAGTTTTTCGACACGCAGGGGCATCGTGTCGGTGGCCCCGGCGATGTGGCCGCTGACCACGTACACGGCGCCGAACTCGCCCATCGCCCGCGCGTTGGCCAGCACGATCCCGTGCAGCAGCGCCCAGCGGATGTTCGGGAGCGTCACCCGCCAGAACACCTGCCAGCCGCTGGCGCCCAGGCTCACGGCGGCCATCTCCTCCTCGGGGCCGATCGACTCCATCACGGGGAGCAGTTCGCGGACCACCAGCGGCAGCGTGACGAAGGTCGTGGCCAGCACGAGCCCCGGCCAGGCGAAGATCACCTTCCAGTCGAGCCAGGCGAGCGCGGGGCCGAGCACGCCCTGCCGACCGAAGATCAGCACGAGCGCGAGGCCCGCCACCACGGGCGACACCGAGAACGGAACGTCGAAGAGCGAGATCAGGAGCGACCGCCCCGGAAACCGGAACCGGGCCACGAGCCAGGCCGCCGCGATGCCGAAGACGGTGTTGATCGCCACCGCGACCGGCGCCACGGTGAGCGACAGCCAGATCGCGTGCCGCGTGTCGGGATCGTCCGCGAGCGCCTTCCACCACTGGCCCGCACCCCGGGCGAAAGCCTCGTAGAACACGCTCGCCAAGGGCACCACGATGAGCAGGCCGACGACGGCGACCGCGGCGGCGACGAGCAGTGTCGCGAGCGGCTTCGAATGGTCGGTGGAACGGCGGGTGTGGGCCATGGCGGGCGGGCGTCGGGTGACTGGACGTGTTGGGTTACTGGGCGTTGCGGGCGAGCCGCTGCTGGAGCGCGTTGACGACCACGAGCAGGGTGAGCGACATCGCGAGCAGCAGCACGGCCACGGTGGTGGCCTCGGCGTAGGCGAACTCCTCGAGCCGTGCGACGATCAACACCGGCGCGATCTCCGTCTTGAACGGCATGTTGCCGGAGATGAAGACGACCGAGCCGTACTCGCCGAGGGCCCGGGCCAGCGCCATCGCGAAGCCGGTCACCACGGCCGGCAGGATCGCCGGGAGCACGACCCGCAGAAACGTCTGCGAGCGCGAGGCCCCGAGGATCCGCGCCGCCTCCTCCACGTCGCGGTCGAGGCTCTCGATCACCGGCTGCACCACGCGGATCGCGAACGGCAGGCTGACGAACACGAGCACGAGCACGATCCCGAGATACGAATAGGCGCCCTGGATCCCCAGCGGCACGAGCCACTGCCCGAGCCAGCCCTTCTTGACGTATAGCGCCGAGTAGACGAGCCCCGCCACGGCCGTGGGCAGGGCCAGCGGCACGTCGACGAGGGCGTCGAGGATGCGGCGGCCCGGAAACGGGACGCGGGCGAGCACCCAGGCCACGAGCAGGCCGAGCAGGGAACTCGCCGCCGCCGCGATCACGCTCGCCGAGAGCGACACGGCATAGGCGGCCCGCGACCGCGGCGTCCACGCCGCCGCCAGGAATCCGGCCGGCCCGAGCGAGGCGGCCCTCAGCACGAGCACCGCGAGCGGAAAGACGATCAGCGCGAGCACGACGAGCGACGTGATCGCGGCGCTCGTGCCGAAGCCCGGCAGCACCGCGGCGTGCCGGCGGCGCCTCCGCGGGTCGCGGGTGGTCGGCCGCGATGGGCCGGGGGCGAAGGCGTCGGCGTGGGCGATCATGTCGGAACGCGGGATGGGCATGGGGTGATGCGGCGGATGTCGCCGGCGGGGGTGCCTAGCGGGCCGCCTGCGTGTAGATGCGATCGAACATGCCCCCCTCGCCGAAGAACTTCGTCGAGGCCGTCTGCCAGCCGCCGATGGCGTCGATCGTGTAGGTCTCCACCGTGGGCCAGGCCGTGCCGGCCGCGGGCGGAGGCGGGTTGTCGCCCCACGGGCGATAGTGGTGTTTGGCGATGATCGACCGGCCTTCCGGCGTGTACAGGAAGCCGAGGTAGGCCTCGGCGGCGTGCCGCGTCCCCTTCTTGTCCACGTTCTTGTCCACGACGGCCACCGGAGGATCGACGCGGATCGACGTCTTGGGATACACGATTTCGAGATCGCCGCCGGCTTCGTTCACTTCGAGGTGGGCCTCGTTCTCGAACGTCAGGTGCACGTCGCCGATCCCCTTCTGGGAGAACGTGGCGGTGGCGGCGCGGGCGCCGGTGTCGAGCACGGGCGTGCGCCGGTAGAGTTCGGCCACGAACCGGCCGGCATCCTCCTCCGATCCGCCGCGGGTGATCACCGAGCCCCAGGCGGCGAGGAAGCTGTACTTGCCGTTGCCGCTCGTCTTGGGGTTGGGCGTGATGATCGACACGTCGCCCTTCACGAGATCGCCCCAGTCCCTGATGCCCTTGGGGTTCCCCTTACGGACGACGAACACCACGACCGAGTGGAAGGGAACGGAACCGTTGTCGTAGCGGTGCTGCCAGTCGGGCCGCACGAGACCGGATTTCGCCACCGCCTCGACGTCGGGCCACACGGCGAGCGTGACGACGTCGGCGTCGAGTCCGTCGATCACCGCGCGGGCCTGGCTGCCGGAGGCCGCGTGCGACTGCTTGATCGACACCGGCCGCCCATGTTCCGCGGCATACCGTTTCGCGAAGGCGTCGTTGATCTCGCGGTACAGTTCCCGGGTCGGGTCGTAGGACACGTTGAGCAGCGCGATCGGGCCGGTGTCGGCGGCGATGGCCGCCCCGCCGAGGACGGCGAGGGCCAGGGACATGACCGATCGGCGGGTGAACGAGCGCGGAGTGAGCATGAGGTTTCCCAAAAGGCGGCGCGGGTACGAAGTTGCGGCTGCGGGGTGCCAACGGTCGCAACGCGCGTGCCAATGGTGCCGGCGTTCCGGCCGCCATCCCGATCGCCCCAGACTCCCCGAAACCACATCGCCCAGCCCCCTCAAGTGCGGCGTATTTTGAAAAAAGCCATTATTTTTCGTGAAATCCATTGTTCGCCAATCAAGCCGTCTTATTTGACGGAAATGTATCATCAAATATGATGGAAAAATGTGAAATATGACGGACGATCGCTAGCGGACTTTCATCCCGCAATTGACTCCTGGAGGCGACGGTGTCTGCGAACCGGGATCTGGTCTCCGTCGTGTGGCGCGAAGCGTGCCGCCATATCGAGATCGAGGAGTCGGCGCGGGCGATCGCCGCCGGGGTCGCCGAGCACCTCCCGCTGCAGGCGCTGGTCGTCCTCCGGGTGGACGCCGAAACGAAGACCCTCGAACCGCTGACCGTGGGCATGCCGCGAGGCGGCGCCGCCTCAAGTGTCCGTTCGGCGACACCGGCCCCGGCCGCCTGGCGCCGGCTCGCAGCGTGGCTGCGCGGCGGCGACGTGATCGGCGTGGGGGATGCGGCCGCCGAGGGATGGCTGACCGCGGTCCTGCCGGACGAGGTCCGCGGCGACGTGCTGGCCGGACCGCTGCGGTCCGACGACGGGCCGGTGGGGATTCTCGTGCTCGTGGCCTCGGCCGGAAGGCAGTTCAACGCGGTCGATCAACGTGCCGTGCAGCAGTTGCTCGAGCCGTTCGCCGTGGCGCTCGAGAACGACCGGCGGCTCCACGAGCTGCGGGCCCTGCGCGAGGCGGCCGAAGCAGACCGGGAGACGCTGCTCTCACGGTTGGGCCGGCAGGAAGTGAACGAGGAGGTGGTGGGCGCGCGCACCGGCCTGCGGCACGTGATGGAGCGGGCGGAACTGGTGGCACAGTCCGACGTACCGGTTTTGATCCTCGGCGAGACGGGCACCGGCAAGGAGGTCGTCTCGCGCGCCATCCACACGCGGTCGGCCCGCGCCGACGGCCCGTTCATCCGGGTGAACTGCGGGGCGATTCCGCCCGAACTGGTCGATTCGCAGCTCTTCGGCCACGAGAAGGGAAGCTTCACCGGGGCCTCGGCCCAACACCACGGCTGGTTCGAGCGGGCCGATCGCGGCACGCTGTTTCTCGACGAGATCGGCGAACTGCCGCTTCCCGCGCAGGTGCGGCTGCTGCGGGTGCTCCAGGATCACCAGATCGAGCGGGTCGGAGGCCGGGCGCCGATCCACGTGGACGTGCGGATCGTGGCGGCCACCCACCGCGACCTGGCCGCGATGGTCAAGGAACGGACGTTTCGCGAGGACCTGTGGTATCG
>Ga0214917_10004641_pt1 | contig 15149 bp, 16 predicted proteins | sample LL_1208_BB_MetaG_FD_177983 | JGI IMG/M metagenome (GOLD analysis project Ga0214917, IMG submission 177983) | Freshwater microbial communities from Lake Lanier, Atlanta, Georgia, United States - LL_1208_BB | ecosystem: Environmental > Aquatic > Freshwater > Lake | place: USA: Georgia | collected... | reverse complement strand
TTAAATGTTCCTTTGCGCGCCTTGTAACCTTTGCGTGTCAGAAACTTCAGCGCCTTCTTGCCGGCCATCATCTTACGGCGGCTCACGATGCGACCGTGCTTATTCTGTACCAGATCGGACTTTGTCAGACCACCCGCCGTATGCTTTGCTGTACCGTGAAAGACCTGCGCTTTGGAACCCACTGTCATCTGCATCTTATACTTTAAATGGCGATTTTTCACGCCGGGGTCAATCTCTTTAGATTGACCAGTGCTTCGCGGGATTTTGAATTTAACTCATCTGAACTCAATAATCCTTCCAGGGGGCGGAACGCTAAATAGTAAAGTTCACTATAATGATTAGTTTGGTTATCAGCTGCCTGTTTTTCTAAACGTTTTCTTAACAACGGCGGTGCTTCGTATTGAAAAAAACGGTAATCACCTCTGGCCTGGAGTCGTACTAACGCGGCAGTAGGTGGTAGTGAAAGACCAGACTCTTCCGTAAATTCACGTCTTGCAGTCTGTTCAGGTGTTTCACTACCATCGCGACCACCTTTGGGTACTCCCAGCTGAGCATCGGGGGGCATATACATAAAATGTGTACGCCAGTTGCCGGGACTGCCTGTTATCTGTGAGAATTGAACCACTGTTGCTAACGTAACTGATAATCTTTCTGCTGTAGCACTGAATTCTTTGAAGGCGTCAACAGAAGTGGTCGCAATGCTGGTTTGCATTAGACGAACATCATGTATATCTTGCAACCATCGACCCTCTAGACCGGTCAGAACCATGATTTCTCCTGTGGATGGACTGCGATACCATACAACTATGCCTGCACCGCTGAATGTGCTGCTTCTTCTGCGCGTATTGCGTCTTGCACTTGACGAACGTCTCCACGTACGGGTCTCCATTACTCATTGCAGATAAAGTTGAATAGGTGATGGGCCTGATTTTGTCAATTAGGATGTCTAAGTATGCACGTGGTCCTGATGGAGAATATCTGTGTCCTTATTGTCCATTCACCGCAAAATCTAAAAATCCGTCAACAATGCATTATCATATCAAAAAGCACGAAGGCATAAAGAATTATAAATGTGCTGAATGTGATCAATCCTTCATCCAGCGATCGGGATTAACACAACACATTGCATTGATTCATTCTGATTGTTTGAGCGGCGAAATCAAATGCCCCTATTGTAGTGTCTGCACTGCAAGAACAAAAGCTAATTTGTTTATTCATATAGGACGTGTCCACGGTGACGGTTGGATACCTCGTGTATCTGGCTCAGGTCCGTGCGTATGTGATGGATGTGGTAAAGTATGCCAATCAAGCGGTGCGTATTATTATCATGCTGTTAAATGCTTTGAATGTCCAGAATATCCAGAAAATCTAAAGACAGTGCTAAGTTCTTAGAGATAGTATGCCTCTTGTTCGAATTTTTGGTGATTTTGGTATGCTTTCGGCCTTTACGTTTGTACTAAAAGCCGATGGTAACACTGGGATTAAATTAGAATTTTTAGAGCCGCATCAGTTTATTGGAATGCGTGAGAATGATATAGTCGCCGATATGCATGTTTATGTCGGAACACCCGCACGTTTAGCGTTAGGTGCATCGGCAGCACTGCGGCATGTGGCTATACGCGTACCGGATACTGATGCGGCATGGCTTGATGAATATGATCGCATTGAATCACTACCATCTGTCGTGCGTGGACGCGTGGATTTGGCACGGCGACTACTGGCGTTTATGAGAAAGCCTGTTGACACTGCGGCAGCGGCGGCAGCGACAGCATCTGACGCAGTTCCGCATTTGTCAGTTAATCCGAAAATCGCCGTTGTAACACTCACAACACTTGAACGTATAGCCGTCTGGTCTGAAAATATGACTGAGAATATTAAGCGGCAACGACAGCGACAGCCTGTTTCATGGTATATTGTATGTGATGCAGGTTCAGCGGGAGTAATCGAATCTGTAATAGATAATGTGCATGTTGTTGAAACTGCTGACGATGCCAGTATCGGTGCTAAGAGAAATGCGGGATGTGAAGCAGCGCGACGGGATGGCTGTGAGGTGATTATGATGATGGATGATGACGATTTCTATCCCATAGAATCAGTCGCAAAACGACTGGCTGCACTTCGCAAGACAGGCAAACCAATTGTTATGTGTTCCACAATTCCTATGTATGATCCGCGTCAGTATTCATCGGCCATGAATGTGCCGCCTTTGCTGGATGAACCACATCTGCGGGGTTCAGAGGCTTCTTTGGCTTTTTTGACGAAGGCATGGGAGGCGCAAAAATTTGCAGAGGATGTCAAGGTAGCGGAGGGTGCAGGATTCTTAGTGGGCCGTATGCAGCAAGTGGCTGAAATTTCGCCGCTGTCTATTATAGTGGCTATTCAGCATGGAGGTAACTGCTCTTCGCGGAAGTTTCCCACTATGAAAGAGCCCAACGGATGTCATTGGCAGCTGCCTGGCTCCTATCTGAACTGGCTTCAGGAGACTATTCAAAAACTTTCGCCCAAGTAGTAGGCGTGATAACCTACCGCGGCAAAGGCGATCATTAAGAGAACTTCCTTGGGCCAGCGACTTGCAGGCATTAGACCTCTGGCGGCGATTACAGGTCCAAAGAGTAGTGCGTGAACAATAAAAATCCAGCGGCCTGTGCTGGTATATTTATAGGCGTGGTAGAGTGCAATGAGTGCACCGGCAATAATTAATACGTAATTTGGTACCCAATCAGTGCGACTTATAACCAGAAGCAATGGAGCAATTATTAAGATGTGCAAGACGGCTATTATTTGATAAGCTGACATATTCTATGGAAGGAGGTCAATAAAGATGACTGACATTGACCGTTTATATTCAACAGTAGATAATGAATCTGGCAGTATTCTGTGATGGAGCGTGCAGAGGAAATGGACGTGCTGGTGCAAGCGGAGGCTGGGCATGGGCTGCCTGGCGCGCGGGAAATGTATTCGGTGAACCTCTTGCAGCAAGAGCAGATCGTTTGGTAATGGGTCCTGCTTCAGAATGCCCCACCAATCAGCGGGCGGAATTGACAGCTCTTCTGGAGGCACTGCGATGGATAAATACACAACCGGGAGTTTCTGCAAAGATTTACACGGATTCTATGTATGCAATAAACTGCACAACTAAATGGGGTCCTGGATGGCGACGGGCAGGATGGACACGAAGCAGCGGTGAGCCTTTGCAGAATCTGGATTTAATACAACCGTTGGTAGCTTTGTGGAAATCAACGATTGAATTAGTACACGTTGCAGGGCATCAGAAAGGTGGCAGTTGGCAGGCATATGGAAATAATTGGGTGGATCGGGCAGCTGTTAGTGGAGCGCAAGGCACTGTTATTTCTCAGTTGGCTGCTCCTGCTCCTGCTCCTGCTCCTGCTCCTGCTCCGTTGCCCTTTAAGAATATTTATCTACAATCCGACATTCGTAATTGGTTTAGCTAGATACCGTCAAGTACCGTTTAGTTAAGAACATCGCAAAGCGGTGTTCTTAACTAAACGTTAGCGTCAAGTACTATTAAATATTTACTCGGGGCTTTGCCCCGAGTGAGTTCTTAACTTTAGTACTTGACGGTACTAAACAATACATTTAAGTAGTTCATCTGCATCTTCAAGAGCACCTTCAATCCACGCCTGTCTGTAGATACTGAGCGATTCACCACATATCCAGACATTTGGTAATCTTTGTGCATAAGGATGTCTAAGCTGACGTGCGGCTTTTTGAACATCGTATTTTCCAGGCACCCACACAGTTGTTCCAACAGACCACGGATAGGCATGGACCTCCTCTGCGGCGGGCGATCCTGGAAAAAGCCGCTGTTGTTCTCTGGCTATCTCTTTTGCGGGATTTTCACTCCATTTTTTTGTATCTTTTCCATCTGTATAACTAATCATTACCCACGGACTCTTTACGGGAATAATATATCTAAGTGGTGAATCTGTAATTACATGTCCGCGTATCCATTGTGTGTGCGGATAGCGGGCATAAATTCGGGTCAGTGGTGACTGTTCCAAATATTGCAAAACAGGATGTCGTGCCAGAGCATGAATATGTTTGAGAGCCTGTGCGGGAATTGCAAATATCACACGTTGCGCCTGGTATTGAATTCCCGTTGCTGTTGTAACCATATATGATTGTCCCAAACGTTTAACATCTATGACCGTATTTTGCGTTAGAATTTTGCAACCTGAATGCTCACGGAAGCCGCGAACCATGCCGCGTATGAGAGCTGAAAACCCCTCTTTGACGACATAAAACTTGTGGCCTGGTTTGAATTCACGATCAAAAATGTTCAAAGCAAGGTCAGCACGTATAGATTCTAATTCTGCTCTATACGGAAAATGATCCAATAAATATTGTCCCGCAAATAATATAGATCGCGTTAGTTCTCCTAAAGTTGTTGCAGCCAGCTGATCGTGTGGCAGCATGTTGAATATTTCACATAGAGATGGCCAGACATCATCGAAATAATTATATTTGAATTGACCTGGCTCTTTTTCAGACATCCAGTAATTATGTGATTTAATTTCTTGCATATGCAAACCATAGTGTTTTAGTAGATTCTGTAGGCGCCAGTGGCATTCGCAAATCCGACCGGCACCTATTTCGTAACCGTAACGTCGACTTGTAAGAGCTCTGCCACCTATGTGATTTTCGGCCTCCAGAATTGTTACACGTTCTCCGCGTCGGGCCAGATTTAGACCAACATACAGACCGGCTATACCCGCTCCAACAATTATTGTGTCTGCCATCTGTTTAGTTGTATTTATTCTGATGCTGCTATTTTGAGCACACGCAACCATGATTGTGTTGACGCGCCGCTGCTGGTGACAGAGGGATTGAGGGATTGGCCGTTTTTTACAAGTAGAAATGTTGGCACTGATGTAATTCCAAAATGCGTTGCAACACTTTCAGCATCATCAACATCACAATGAAAGACTGGAACACGCAGTTCGGCGGAACGTTCAGAAAGTGTTCTGGTGTCTATTTTTTTACACGGGCCGCACCAGGTTGCACTGAACCATATAACGGCCGAACCCTGTGGTAACTGCTTTAGGTCTCTAAGTTTGGGTATGCTCATTCTGCATCTGCCACAAGATAATCAATCAGAGCCTTCAACGCACCACCACCTGCGATGGCAGCAATAACGACACCGGCCAATTTAGATTCTGTGGATAGAGTTTCTGGTGGAGCGGCACCGCCTATTTTGGGTGGTACAAATTCTCTTACGGGTCCCGGTGGGAATATTCTTTTTGTTTTAGATCCTAATGCCTTTTTTAAATTAGCCGCTGCAGATTCACCTATTCCTTTAACCGCGCTTAAGGCTGAACTAGCAGGCAATGCAGAAGCAGTCGCTGCAGCAGAAGCAGGCAATGCAGAAGCTAATCCAGCAGAAGCAGCTAACGGATTAGTAGGTAAATCTGTCGCTAATTTTCCAGCAGCAGCTAACGGATTCGGTAAATCTTTCGCGAATTTTCCAGCAATATCTAACGGATTAGTAGGTAATTTTCCACTAGATAATAAAGAAGCACCTGTGGCTCCCATAGCTATACCCGAAAAAGGTGGAAAAACTTTTATAATATCCCATATATTAATTGCAATATCGTAGAAAGGTGATGCTATGAGCCAGAACAAGGCACCAAAAGCTGTATATTCATCATTTGAAGTAGAGGCAGTTGCCATTATGACTTTTTCCTCAGATTTATGCAAAATATTGAACATTATCTGCAGACCTTTTGGCGATATGTTTCTATAGTCTAAATGTTTTAGTATTTGTTTTTTATCTTTGTCTTCAAATCTGCACCAATGAATTAGCTTATCCACAATAGAATTAGCATTTGTTTCAAGGCGTTCAGGATCAGAACTTAGTCCCAAGCTTAATAAATATTGTGAAATAACTAATAAACTAAAAATAAAAAAAATAATAAAAGAAAAAATTAGACCAATGATACTAATATTTAAGAGAGAATGAATGAAAAAATAAAAGGCAATGGCAAAAAATAAGAATTCTATACATTGCCTAAATGCTTTGGCATATTCACCCGTCACCAAACTATTTAAACCCAGACATCCAAAGACGTTACCCAGCCACCATAATGAATAAGACGATTGTGCCGCGTATTGCGTTTCGCCACTACCTGCTTTGCGTGTATCATAAATCTGACCCTGACCCACACCTAGATATGAATCCATAGGCAACGACATACCATACATGGCTACTCTATCCATTTCGCTCCAAACCTGTGCCACATCCCACAGATACCACAATAGAAACCCGCCCAGTGTGACGCCCTTCAACAGCCCCGTCAATGGACTCCGTAGATAGAAATGATCGGCGCCTAGAAAACCCAGCGCCGTGCTATAGAATCGTAACCACCATGTTGTTTTATCTGGGCGCGGCACTCCGTCAACTCCCGCCCAATTCTTCGCTGAACTTATGCCGGTTGCCAGGGGGTAGCGTCCTGCAACGGCAGACATAAATATGTCCGTGGGCTCTGTAGCCATCCTCTGACGCTTGTAATGATTTGCTCTTACGCAATAAACGCCACTCCACCCAGTCCACCCACAATTCGTAAAATATTGTAATTTACAGCATAAAAGAAGATCTGCAGCTCTTGCGGCTGCCCGTTATAAACTGTAGTTGTAGAATCCATTGATAGATTCCAAACTATATTATCAATCTTGCTGCAGTTTATTGTCCCAGACGGTTGTTCATCTTCTGGTCTGAGAGCAAAAGAATAGAGATAAATGAATTGACCGTCTGGAATATTGGTATGATGCTGATAGGGCTGTGTAAGACGGAAATAACGGGCAGGTCGCACTTGAAATCTGTCATAGCCGTCCAGCCGAAGGATCGCCTGCGCAAGAAGATCTTTTGATGTTTCACTGCCAATATATTCAAGACCGGAAGAAAAATTGTACCACTCTTTATAGTTTTCCATGCGTGTTTCTTGAACGACCCAAATCATTTCAGTGCAACAATGATTGAAATAAAGCGGAACCTGTACATTAAGTTGGCTGGGAGGTGCCGTTTGTGTAGGTGCTATCTGTAATTGCGTAATCAGATATTCATGTTCTCTTGCGGCGAACATACGACGTTCATCCTGTTCTAAATAAACGTAGTCTCCGTATAATTGAATTCGTGTTGGCTGTGTAATTGGTATAGTCGGACAGGGCTGTCCAGGTGTGGGTGGCAATACTTCATCCGACCACCACAAATTATTAAATGGAGCCAAATGCATAATGATACGCACGGGATGTGCCTGCAGAGCAATTAAAGGTAGTGCCGCACCTATATTACGACAAAACCAAAAACGAAGAGGAATCTGAAGAGATAGAGGGCCCTTTGCGGCAGCCGTGGGATATGAATCCCAGTGCCCAATCATTTCGTTGTATCCCGCACGCAAACCGGGAGGTACAGTAAGTTCATCCCAGATGTGTAGCCACTGACCCACATGTTTATCAATTTCCTTTTCTCCGATTTCTATACTTATATCTTGTATGAGCACATGTCCGATATTGTTGACCCAATAATTATCCTGGGCGTCTCCTGGAGTAGAAATTTGCGGTAGACGTGGTAAATCTATTTCCAGAAACATTTGACTCAAAAGATCGGCTTTGCGTGGAATTAAACAGGATAGACGTTGCTCCCATTGCGGCGTACCGTCCAGTTCAATAGGAATGGATTCAATGGCAAAGGGCTGATAACGACGATAAACGTGTTTGAAAAAAGTCATCTGTGGTGTGCCGGTTAAATAGGTGTCCTGCCGCCCACGCGCCACCAATTGCAATAACGCCGATGATGGCATCCTCTGACAATTCTTGCGGAGATTATGAGACGGCTGCGACCGCTGCGACCGCTGGAGTTCTTAGAGCTTCAGACCACCAAACAGGCGGAGTGCGATTTGTCCATCGTGCAAAGTGCGATTTGGCTCCTAAGTAATAGGCCTTGTATGCAGCTGTGGGGGACTGACGTTTAAACTGGACTGGCATCGCTTGTGCTGGCATTGTCATGGGTAGATTAGGAATATTTGTTGGTTCGTGTTCTGAAAGCCACTTTATGTGGATTTCGCAGGCATGGGCGTTACGCTGTGTCGGCCAGCGCAGATGATATTCGGCAATGAGATGCTGAGACAGAGCAATGAGCCACCGATAATTACCGATTGTCTCCCGTGTCCAGATAGCACAGGGATGATTGCGACTTACGGGGCGGTATCCGGGCTGGCCGGTGGTTTGCGCTATCGGTGCATCTGGAGGTGGTGGCGTTCCAGTGACCCAGTGTGCGGTCCACAATAGCTGGGTTGATTCAAGAATCATCTTCACCACGTGTTTGTCGCAATGGGCCTGTGCGGCTTTCTGTGGATTTAGCGATAGAAAGAAAATATTCATTGGTTTCACCGCTGAGTCTGCCGACGCGTCACATTGCCGGCAAGTTTATTTTGACACATCAGAGCAATGTGGCAGAATTGGATTCGTCAAACGACAGTGAATCAATTGGTTTCTGCCAGGCAAATTCAGGTGCAAAATCAAGATAATACCTACCCAGATGTTGGATCAATTCTAACAGTTGGAATAAATGGCGGTGTTAGCTTTACCCATGATATTAGTGTTAATTCTCTGACAGTTAATAAGATAAACGGAGTGACGTATCAACCTGGCGGTGGCACTGGTGGCGGTGGAGGTGGCGGTGTACCCTACACGGGTGCAACAGCTGATGTGAATCTGGGTAGCCATTCGTTGATTGCATCGGGCGTTTCCTGCAACACATGTAGTATATCTTCATCCAGTAATTTTATTGTCGGTAACAAATCTGTCCTGCAGCCCAGTCTTTATTTTCCTGTGTTAGATCCAAACACCACCGCATCTGATTTAACCATTGTTCTAAATCAGCTAATTGCGCAACTTAAAAATCAGAACATAATTACATCTGATGCAGCGCCTTACGCAGTCTTCAAGACCCAAACATTCTTATCTTTAGGAATTTGGCCGGTGGGCTCTGCAGCACAGGCGGCCCCTCTCTATGTCTATTATCCCAATGTAGATCCACCATTGAATCAGCCATCAGAATATGGTTTCCAAAATATGGTAGTGGATCTAAATGCTTCTATAAAAGATCAGATTACTGAGTATAATTCACAGCCCTCCGCAGGCGTAACACTAAATCCAGATGCGCTGAAGTTTGATTTCAGCGGTGCTACTCTGACAATGACTGTCGCCGGCGACAGTAAAGTGAGTCTGGAAGACACATATATATGGTATGAATCACAGCGATTTATGAATCATCTGGGATTTACACCGGCTGCAGGATTTACATTTTATAGCGGATTAGATCCTATTCAGATTACTGGACCTACTACTCTGTCAACTGTGATAACAAATCAAGCGGGAAACACGGTGATTTTATCATCTCCAAGTGGTTTAACTACAACAGGTGTCAGTGCTGCTACAAATCAAAATATTTCCTGGTCAGGTGTTACAGGAGCTCTCACATATACAGTTTATTGTACACCAACTGGTACGTTTCCAGATCCTCCGCAGAGTTATTTAGGAACAACTGCAACTACATATACAATTAATGGTTTAGCACCCAAGACTACATATGATGTTGTAGTTACGGCCAGTGATTCTTTTAATGAATCATCGTTTTCTAACCAGATTACATTTACATCAGGGCCTGCACCACCTGTGGGGACAACATATCCTTCTAGCCTGGCGCCATATACGAACAAATTTGGATATAGCTTTACAAGTGAGGAATTCACTATAGGCAGCACTGGATATATCACAGGATGGGACATATACACTGCGGTGTGGCCAAATACCATTAAGACATATATGTATGTTGATGGCGTGAATGTTATGGAAATTTGGGTGAATGATTTTCAAACTCCGAATGAAGTAAAAAAGCGCAGTGTTTCAGTAAAAGATGGAAGTTTCAGTACAAATCCGGTTACGGTAAATGTCGGACAAAAAGTGAAAATAGTACATACCTCACTACAAACATACCGAAATTATTATTCTGCTGTGGGTGTAACTGGCAGTAATGCTACTGTGCAGTTTGTCGTTTACAGTTCTGTTTAGGTCGCATACGCCTGCGTCCATTCTCTTGCGGTAGCGTCATAACGTCCTCTATTATTTTTATAGATCTGAGCAATTTCTGGCACCAGTGGATCATTGGGATTTGCATCTGTTAGTAGGGAAAGAATACTCAAAAGCACCTTACTAATTGTTAGAGCAGGACTCCACTTATCTTTGAGAATATCAAGACAGATACCTCCTGCGGCATTAATATTGGGATGATAAATCTTTGTCTTAAATGTTACAATAGGCGGTTTAAATGGATATTCTGACGGAAAGTGAATCTGTAGCTGAAATATCCCGCCAGCAAAGGGACTATCGCTGGGTCCGAAAATCATCGCTTGCCACGTAAATAGATCTGTGTCTTTTACTGGACCTGCAGTACATCCAGCGGGAGGATCATTCTTAATATCGGTCAATTCACGTTGAATTCTACGGAGGGCCATCCTGCTTGATTGAGGGTGCTGTGCGGGCCGCTTGTCATTTTTTGCTACAGGTACCGTCAAGTACCTGTAGAACCTTAAAAACGCGGATGTTCGTTGATCAAAAAATGTGTCTAAAACAGCGTCCACGACGGCATATAAATATCTTCCCAGCCCTTTGGGCCTCCCGGTCCATGCCACACACGCGGCGCGTATACGCGCGCGTCATCCCCTGCAAGCCACGCCGCCCACCACGCGAATGTAGAGTTGGAAATCACAAACGTCTTGAATTGCTGAAGCAGGGAGAGCGTCAGAATTTCGTCAGGCTCGTCCAACACGCAGTACGTATCATTGCTCAGTCCAAGCTCCGCAATAACGGGTGCCCAGTACGCCGGTTGCTCGCATACAAATAGGTAATATGGATCCTTGATATCCAGCATTCTAAGCACGCGTATGTGATCCTGTGGTTTCATGGGGTTGTAAAACGCGATACTATGCTCGTGCTTACAATAATCCCCCTGCCGACTATGGACAACGACGACATTGTGCTTTGTCAGCAGCGCGCCGTATTTAGTACGCACGCGGGCCAGCATTTCCTCGGATGGCGCAAATAGCTTGCGGATTGTATGAATAATTGATGGAGATGCAAAATATTTAGGAGACTGAAAATATCCTCGCAAGAGCAGTGATCCTGTACTCGGTATGGGAGCATAGGTCTGCACTCTGTTTCCTGGTTGAGACCAGATACGCAAATTATCTGGAAATGTATCTGTTAAAAAATGCGAAACGCTGCGCAGTGCGCTATGCCAATACAATGGACGACTGTCGCCTTTTTTTGTTCTACATATGAGTGGTTTACGACCGGTGTCCTGCGCAGCGGCAAGACACGCAGCGATCTGAAACATCTGATTGCCAAGTCCACCGCGAACACGTATACCTACGCAATCCATAATAATAATATGGATATTTTAGTTGGCCGTTTTTGATCCGTAAATTGTGATACCGTTTAGTACAAACGTTAGTGTCAAGTACTATTAATCTTAAATTTAGAACTTGACAGTGGCTTATGGTTGCGGATGCAGACGTGATTTGGACCAGGCCATAGCCTCTCTGATGCGCGTAGGCGTCATGGGTTCCTGCATAAATCGTACATCCTGCAGACATCCACGGAATCCACGTGCAAGAAAATTTTGTGCCAGACTCATGGCTGGGATAGCTCTGCCATTTGGTAACTCTGATTTGAGTTCACCGTCAATCCATATTTGCCATGTCGGCCACCAAGTTGCAGTATCAGCGGTGGTAACTACCACGTGCTGCCATTTGCCCGCCTTCGCTGAACCCGCACCTCCTTCTAGTCGGCACAGACGACCATCTGTATCCCAGATTTCCCAGATATAATTAGCTGTCTGAGCTTCACGGGCGGATTTGCCATCTACTGCGGCCAGATCTACTCCGCCACCTTCTGCAAATAGACGTACTAACTCACGTTTACCTCCATTTGAGCTCTCCCAGATGTTAGCATTTGTACCGATTGAATCCCACCATATCCATGCCGTAAATGCACGTATTTCGCGCGGCGGTATGTTATTCTCAATTTCCAGATTCTGGGAATCTTCTTCACCCCAACGGAGATAATCCGTCAGAGGCGGAGCAGTGTCTGAACTGGTCGGGCGATTGAATTGGAATCCGCGACATGCAGTGGAACGCAGTGGGGCACTCTCAGAGGGAGGTACAGGTGTTCCGTGAATTTCATAAAGAGCATTATCTGTGTAGGAACCATCATCGTCTTGCCATCGCCACCAGACCAAACAGCCTTCGTATTGGCGGAGCAGCTGTTGAATCTGTGTTGGAGGTGAAGCATCCCGTTCTTCCAGGCGACCAGCGATAAATCCATCGGGTCCTGCTACAGAACAGAATGATGCAAACGTGTGATCACCGGTGGATTCACGATCTCTGAGGATTCGGCAATAGGCCGCGGGCTTACCTTTGCGCGGTGGAGGCTTCCAATAATCGTCGCGACTCCATCGAAAGCCTTCAGCTGCTGTTGGTCCAATCCATTCATAAGGAGACATCCCGTCCCGTAGTCCCAGCGCACACATAATGCGTCGGGTGTGAGGTTTGCCTTTTTTGTAAACAGCACGACAGAAATCTATCGTGCTGCCGCGACCGGTCAAGTCAACAGCAGCGTCAGTGAAGCGGAGGTCCCGTTCATAGCCACTGGACTCTCCCGTGTCTGACCGTTGGGGCAGAGGCAGGGGCAAGGGCAACGGTAAAGCAAAACGTTCAGTTATTTTTCTACTTTTGTATTTCTGCTGTGAAAAAACATAACAGCCTAATATAATAATCACAACCAAAAGCATCCAATCGTGCATCCTTAATGAGTTCTGCGCTTTTGACTGCTCCGATATTTTCGCGCAGGGCGTTAGATGATAGGAGGCAGATTGCTGGGACAAGGCGTTTACGGCTGCACCTTTGAACCGGCTCCTGCATGTGCTGGAGGCCCTGTTTTCAAAGAGATAGGAGGACTACCTGCCGTTGGTAAAGTCACAACAGACGATATAAGAGCAGAACTTACAGCCGGTCAAAGAATTATGCGTCTTCCGTTGGCTTCACAGTATTTTGCTCTGCCGTCGCAGGGATGTACGGCCGCCATGCCATTGATCGATAAAGACGCCAGCAGTTGCGGCGTTGTAGAGGAGGCGCGTGTAACAGGACAGAAATTGTCTCTATTAGTGATGCCTAATGGAGGACAGGATTTATACTCCTGGGCACATAATTTGCCTCTGCTGGCGGCCAATTATCTGCGTTTATTCAAACACTGTTTGGAAGGTATGATTATTTTTCAGAGCGCTGGATACGTACATAATGATATTCACATGGGCAATATTTTAGTTGATAGCAGAGGTGTTGGTCGTTATATTGATTTTGGCATCGCCTATAGACCTGCAGAATTACGTGTTTGGAAAGAAAGTAATTTGAGTCAGACTTTCAGGCCCAAGTATCTCTGGGATGCACCGGAACTCCATATTTATAGGGCACTGCTCTCTGGTGTTCGTATTCCAGTGGCTGTTGCGCAGATTAAACAGAATATCGGCGAATATGATGCACTGGAGAAACAGTTTCCAGGGCGCACTGTTTTAGAAACGGCTATGATGCAGTTCGGAGAAGGCGACATTGCTATGAGGCAGCGTGATGGCGTGCGTTTTTTAAAAGAAAGAGCAATGGCGATGGATTGCTGGCGTCTGGGTCTGTTATTTTGGCTGTTGTGGTCTGATCTTGTATCTTGGCGGGGATTAGCTGGCATGAGTCTATGGGACCAACGGGCCACAGTACGACACTGTCTGGCAGGATTGACAGATTTTGATCCCAGAAAACGTTCAACTGCTGCGGCGGCGTTAGCCAGTTTAGATCCTAATTCACGGTTTGCGGTCGCGCGCTAGACGGATTGTTCGACGTCGGGGGACACAGTAAAATCCGCAGAAATTGCGATAATTGAGGTCTGATCCCCGTGGGCGATAATCGCGTGCAGCAGTAAGAGGATTCCAGATTGGCTGACCCTCTGAATCTACACGTTTCACTTTGTTGGAACCATCTTTATGTGACCACCAGCCGTCGGCATCCTGACGGTAGAAATGATAGTCCTCTCCTGGATGGACTACCAGCGCGATTTTTGAATATCCTCGTGGACATTTTGCAGAAAAACTGCTGGGTTTCATATCAGGGACATCTGTGCGCATCAGACGACGAACAGTACGACAACTTCTTCCGGCAGCGGCGCGGAGTTGATACGCCTGATCTTTGGTTCCGCCTGGCTGATGATACAATAAATCACAGCCTTTTTTGGTACCGCCGTCGCACTGTCGTAGCTGTTCGGGATCAAGTACATCCATTCCATAAGCCCAACAGTTGTGTGTGCGCTGAATGAGGGGATTATGATTGAATTTGGCTGGATTGTAAACTGGTTCGTCGCCGCTAAGCGGTGAACCAGGACATTTGATGTGGTGTGCACAGAATATTGAATGTGGCATCGCGTGATGCCGGCAGCGTTTGCCGGTGCGCGTCATACACCGACATTGTAGTCTACCCATTAATAGATATCTTGAAAAAAGTGACACCATTGTTGGCTTTTTATGGAAAAGTCAGGATGAATTATCTTCGTATGAAAGTGAACTACGATCTGGTAGGAGATTTTATAAATATTCCTGCAGATTTATGGGCGGACTTTGATTCTGTGCAGATAAATCGTGAGGGAAATCCTGTTTGGATACGTCTGGATTATGCAGGTCAAGCTGTATTAGGTAGAGCTGTACCCAATGCACAATGGGATGATGTAACGGAAGTACCGTATTGGGTGTATGAGCGATTTGGATGCATTGACGGTGATTCACCGTGGGTTTCTGTGAGCACAGTGGCGCTGAAAAAAGTTGGACGTCTTGTACTACGTGCGCATAGAGAAAGAGACATAGCACGAATGCATGATCCAGCAGGCCAGTTATCATTATCGATAGCTGCTCAATGGTCTTGTCTGAATAAAGATAGCGTATTACCGCTGCCTGAGGGTTTATTCTATGTTGCGGAAATTTGGGATGTAGATGGTGAACCGCTGGATGTAGGTAGCATATTTAATACTGATGTTGTTCT
>Ga0214917_10004640_pt1 | contig 15154 bp, 17 predicted proteins | sample LL_1208_BB_MetaG_FD_177983 | JGI IMG/M metagenome (GOLD analysis project Ga0214917, IMG submission 177983) | Freshwater microbial communities from Lake Lanier, Atlanta, Georgia, United States - LL_1208_BB | ecosystem: Environmental > Aquatic > Freshwater > Lake | place: USA: Georgia | collected... | reverse complement strand
AACTTGTCGAGGATTTTTAAGAGGCTAACTTTTCATAAATCGCTAGACAAGTTTCATTTAGCAATATATACTCACTAAACACATCATAGATAAGTTTATAGTCAATATTAGAATTTATAAGAAGATCTGGGCTCAAATTAAAGAGGGCAAGATTGAGTACATTTAGCAATATAGTTAGAGCATTTTCGATATCTTCTGAACCGTATTTGATTTCATAGATATCTTCAATAATATAGATAATTTCGTTTGATTTGAAAAATTCTCCTTTTAAGATGATAGATGAAAGACAAAGACACAAAACACTAATAATATCGAGTTTTACAAGTTCGAGCTTTTTATCACCATAAATCTTTACAAAAAACCGGTCAAGCATCATTACCGCGTGACCAAAAATCTCAAGATTAATTTTTTTATACTTGTTGTTTTGACAAGCATAAAAAAGAATATCAACAAATCCCTTTCTTTCCTTATTGGAATATCCTGGATACTCTATTTCCTTGTACTTCTTCAGTTGAAAGTTCCCCATATTTTCATATTGGTTATACTGAAGGTGGCATTCAAAGTAGCTCACTACTTCTTTTACATTATCGATTCTGTTGAAATTGTCGAGTGTTAAAAGAAGTTTGATTATATTTGCGAAGTCTTTATTGCTTATATAGTGATCAATGAACTTGTTAAGATGGAATTGAGATATATTTTGGAAGAACTGAATAAGAAAACTCTTGGCATTAAAGTCTGGTGACTTTTTATTGTTAAATACGTGATTTATGAACTGTTGGACTGTTTTATCATCATATTTTGAGTATAAGAGAAAGCATGGGACGAATGATTTTTCGCTCAGAAACTCAAACATGATGACTCCAACGCTCCACCAGTCGTTTGCCATGCTATACTTGATTTGACACAGCTCTTCGGGGCTAGTATACACTATTGTACATCTTTGATATCTGTTGATAAGGTTAGTATTGTGAAAGAAGCAGAGGCTTCCAAAGTCGACGATGGTAACTTGAGGATTTTCAGGATCTTCGGTTTCTTTAACAAGGATGTTGGTGGGTTTTAGATCGCCGTGAGAGATGTTTGAGTCGAAGAAGGAGTTTACAGTAGAGCAGATTTGTTTGAAGATGTTAAAGAATTGTTGGTTAGATTTGAATTTTGATTCGGAGAGAACGGTTCCATAGTCGTCAAAGTGGATGTATCCAAAGTTCTTTTTGAAACTAACTTTGGAAGGGATAGGTATGTTGGGGAATTTGGTATTGAGGAGGAAGGAGATGGAGAAGTTGGAATAGTTAGATTTGTAGTAGAGAAAGAGGATTTTGTAGAAGATGAGTTCTTTTAGATTGTTTTCAAGAATGATAAAGTTCTTACTGTTTGGGGATTCGTATGCCCAGAGCTTTATTTCTTTATAAACAACTGGATTGATAGGGTCAGAGGAGGAAGTGGGAAGGAGTTTGAAAACTTTTCCGTAACTGCCTTCTCCGAGAAGAATTTTGTTATCGCTCATAATTTATGAATAAAAAATAAAAAAATATCTTTTTATAATAACAAAATGTCACAAAATATGATACTTTTAGCGATTGGAATGTATATAATTTGGATGAAGCTTAATTCTTGTGGATGTAAAAAGAAGGAGGGATTTTATGGAGCGGATGCGGACTTTCCTTTGACATCAGGGATGGCACAGTTTGCCAAGACAAGAGTGGGAAGAAAGATGAGTGATATATCATCGGTATTGTTTATCGCAGCGGTGGTTTTTATCTTGACACAAAAATAGGTAAGTGTTAAAATTATAATTAAAATAAAATTTTTTTTTCTCGTTATCTATTAAAAATGGATCCAGAACAAAAGATTTTAGTGGGTTTAGCGTTAATTATTATTTACTTGATATTAAACAAATGTGACTGTGAAAAAGGCTCCACAGAAGGTTTCTATGGAGATGCTGTTAAAGAAGATGTAGCAACATATCACGCTCAACGTATTAGATATGGAGATAAAGTTCCAGATGATGTGGCAACATATCATGCTCAACGTATTAGACATGGTTTAACAAACGATGATGCTCAATTAAATCAACGTATTAGATATGAAGATTCAAATGCGTTACCATATCCATCTCAACGTATTAGACTTGGTTTAACAAACGATGATGCTCAATTAAATCAACGTATTAGATATGAAGATTCAAATGCGTTACCATATCCAGCTCAACGTATCAGATTTGAAGGAGATACAGAAAAAGCTGGAAGTATTGCTGGATTACAACGTATTAGAACAGAACAAGATTTACCAAATTCTTTACCAGGATTACATATTAACATGAACAACAATTATTCTGCTAGATTAGGTCACCACATTCGTAAAGACCATAAAGGTGACATGATTCACAACATGATGAGAGGTCAAAAGTAAACTAGACGATGTTTAACTTTTTCGCTTCATTATATAGATAATCTGCTATATCATGATGTTTCACCGTATACGGTACTATTATCAACTTAATCCCATTTTGTCTACATCTCTCCTCTTTTAACTTATCTCTGTACTGTTGCGCCTTAAATGCCTCCTCATTCTTGTGAAAATGTGGAATATACTTGTAGTGCTGAATTCCATTATACTCGATTGCCAACTTCAACTCATCATTGTAAATATCAAGCTCTAAATTATGACCTGTCTGATCGTTTCTCAAAAAGTCTGGACGAATCTTGATGAATGGTTTTCCAAAGAGCTGAGTGGCAAAGTCTCGACACATCATCTCACCCTTACTTTCTTTTGGAGCATACCTCTTCTTCTTCTGAGTAAGCAGACTCACAACAAGATCTTTATTGTCATTGTCAATCCAGTCGCTTATAACGTACTTAAAGATAAGATAACAAATGACGATGAATGAAAAGCCAATAACGATCCATTTGTTATATTTGTCCCACCATTGAAGTAAAGTTATCTTTTTTGTCATATTTAATTAATATTATACATAATTAAATATTATTTGTGTTTATTTTTTTGAGGGGCTTGTTCCTCAACGCGTTTTTCATCTCGTTTTGGTTCCTCAACGCGTTTTTCCTCCCGTTTTGGTTCCTCAACACTTTTTTCTTCGAGAAAATCCTCATTGATCTCATCTTGTATAGTCTTGATAAGGAATATATCAACATGTCTCTCTCTTATCTCTGAAAGCTTTGACTCAATCGACTCTATAATCGTTTCAATGTTACAGTAAAACAATTTGTCGTCGCGATACGTTTTTTGTATATTCTTAAGACCTTGAATCGCCTTCACCATATCATTCAAGATGTTCTTACAAAAGATCTTTTCGGAAATCTTGTCTGTTCGGATGTACGCGTTGATAATCTCGAAAGAGCGCTCAATCGTGGAGTTGAGAAAGTTGTAGGTTGTATCCCTCGACTCTCCAAACAACATACGTTTGAAAGGAGTGATCAGAGTGTTATTTTCAATGCGAAGGTTTCTAACATCAACTTTTTCATTGGGTTGAAAAGTGCCGATGAATTTGAGACGGATGATGACATCGCGATTTTTTTCGATGACGCAGTTAGATCTTTCAGAGGAGAAGATAAATTTTAATGTTGTTAGCATTTGATTTGAAATGTTCATACAATATAAAAATATAAAATATTTTTTTAAATTAGTTCTTAAAAATAAAGAAATGTTAAGTGTGTGTCAAGACTTATACAAAAAGAAAAGATACAATGACAGGTGTATTGATACCTTCAATGACTATATTTCTCATAAAGAAAACTCATACAACGATGTAAGTAGTTGTAATAGTCAGATGAGTTCTAAAAACAATTCTCCAACGAGTAGTCAAAGTTCACAAGAATTTATGATAGACGAAGATGCTGAATTAAGTTTAAGTAAGATACTCTGCGGTCAAGAGTCAAGAATGAATTCGTTTATGAATCGACTAAACAAAAACGTATCGTTTTAAGACAAAACTTGTAGCGACAATGGCGCCGATGATGGCACCAGTTGTATAGGTTTCGTTTTTGGTCCACTTATGAATGTGTTTTCTCATAAACATATTCAAAACGAGAAACATAACACCACTAACTGCGAGGACTTTAAGGTTTTGCGCAGTGTCAGATTGTTCTACAGGAGCAAAGAGGTTGACAAGAAGAGTGGAGTCGATAGAAGGAGGAGTTTGTGAATCAACAGGTAAATCATCAATGTTATCGCCGAATTGTCCAGACTGGTTTGTCATTATTTACTCCTAATGGATTAAAATATTTAACCTTTGTATTTTGTTTTAAGAAAATTTAAAGAACTGTTTCTTATTTATAAACTAAATGGATAACGACGATCGTGATCAATTAGAAGAATTTCCTATATCAAATCTCCTCCAATATTTTCAAAAAAGCAACATTGCTGTTGACGGTATCTTCTCTTTTGAAGGCCGTATCATCTTCCTTCTTCTTCAATTCATCAACAGTGGTGTCTCCTTATTTTTATACATTCCGTCAAAGTATTTCTTAAAACCTGATAACTCTGTTAAAAACTACCTTCACATCTCTCTTAAACAAACGGATGACGAGGAAAAGACAAATCCATCCTTCTTCATTGTAAATAAACAAGACAATAAAAAGAAGTATGAAGCAAGTCTTACCCGTTTCATACCGATTATGGAGGATTCAAAGTACAAGATTGTGTACATCAACAAGGAGTTTTTGGTTTACATAAACAGATATGATTCGATTGATTCCTTCACATTTAACTCACCGTTCAATAAGAAGGGATATTACTTTGTTACCGATCTTGAGCATTTTTATGAGATTGGAGATAGATTAGAGAAGGAGATTGTTAACACAGAGATGTTATTTTCAACAAAGGTGTACAATTCTGTTGATAATGAATTGCCAACAGTGAAGGAACAGTTTACAAAGTTGATTGGAGAATATCCAAAGATGAGTGGCAGAGATGCGAACGCAAGGTTTAATTCAAGGTTGGCAAGATTAGGTGAGGTGATAGAGAAGTTTAAGAAGAGTGGAAAGACAACAGGGGAGTGTTTAGAGTTGTCTAATGGGATAAGACAGGATAATTTCAATAATATTTTTTATTATGAGAAGATAATATTTTTTTTAAAAGAATTGAAAGATGATATTTAAAAATATTTTCTTTTCCATAAAATAAAACAATATGCCAAAACATATAAGAATGATGCCTCAAAATGTCAGAATAAATCCACAATACGCTGGTCATATTAAGACAGATGAACAACACCAAAAAAAGAAAAACTCTTTTGAAAAATTTGCTGATGGCTGTAAAATGAGAATCGAAGCATTCTATGGCAAGCAAATCAGAATGCCATCTCAAGAATTATGTTGTTGGTTATTCTTATTATTAGTCATTATCTGTGGTGCTGTTTACTATATTATTAAGAACGGTTACACATTAGAAAAGATTAAGCCTCTTGTCGGTGGAGAATCAACATCCTCTTCAGTAGGTGTTGCTCCAGCAAGCCACTTACAATATTTTTTCTTTTAAAAAATTGGCTTTAAAGAAAATTTTAATCAAGTATATATGATTAAAATTAAACATGATGAGTCTAAGGATGAAGACATTTTGTACATTCATGACAAAATCATTAGATACTTTGAGGAAGAAAAGTCTAAAATAGACTTTTATCTTGAAAGCATAAAAGAAATGCTTAAGATCATTTCTAAAGTTCCTATTCCCTACGGTATTAAGAATAGTCAAATTGAAAAAATAAATCTTTTCATTGAACGTGACTATCCTCCTCTCTCACTTTATCTAATTAATAAAGATGAAAAATTGACCGACGATACTCTCTCTTACAAACAATACCTAAACTACCTCGAAAGCATCATCTCTATACACAATCATATCTCTAACTTATTCATTAACGAAAGCCTCTACATCTCTGAAAGCATCGCTATCATTGCCCAATACAAAGAACTGATCAAAACTCCCATCGCCTCCTCTTTCATGAGCGGAAAGAAAAAGATCGATGAAGAAACAGTTTCTCAAGACGGCACTGATAGACTTTACAAAACGATCATTCAGTACAACACAAAGATTCAGGAGATGATCGAGAACGGACACATATTTACCAATCCAACCGTTGTGATCAGAACTAAAAACCAGTTCTTTGAACCAACAAAGACAAAAAGCAAACACTCAAACGATGTGTACAATACGATCACCATCTCTAATAATAAGAAGAGAAAAGAGGTACTTCCAAAACGAAACAAGATATGCGAGTGTATACAAAAAGAAGAAAATAAGATCATGAACCAGGAAAATAACTCTCAGGTTGTATGCGCAGAGTGTGGAACAATTTACAACATAAACTTTTCAGAGAATAACAATTTTTACGACTACTCAAGAATAAATATTAACCAAAAATATCACTATGAAAAGAAATGCCATTTCAGAGACACTATCAATCAGTATCAAGGAAAACAAAACAAGTATATTCCAGAAGAAATCTATACTAGTCTTGAAACCATTCTTGATCAGCACGGTCTCCTAATTAAGGGAGAAACTGATCGACTTAAAAGATTTCAAAAGGTCACAAAAGAACATATTAGGATCTTTCTTACGGAGACTGGATACCACAAATATTACGAAGACTTACATCTTATCTTCAGCAAACTGACTGGAAAGCCAAGAAGAGATATTTCTAAATATGAAAAGGTATTGTACGAAGACTTTGACAAGCTTGTTAAAACATATCTGACTCTTAAGTTGAAGAGAAAGAACTTCTTAAATTCGCACTATGTGCTTCGTCAGCTACTTTTAAGACAGGGTGTGAAGGTTCCAGACAATGATCTAAATTGTTTAAAGACGCAGGCAAGATTACAGGAGCATGACGATATATATCAAAGGTGTTGCGAGATATTGAATTGGAACTTTACTCCGATGAAATAAAACGCAATATTTGTTCGTTAAACGAAGTCAAATTGTGGCTTAAAGCTGTGTTGGAAGATCCTAAATTATAAATCTTAACCATGAAAAGATCTTGATCAAATCTTGTAATATGAAATTTAAACTCTTGTGGACCACGTTTTGTTGTTGATCTATTAAGCAGATTGCTGATTTGGATCTGACCCAGTATAAAATCATTGTAAAAGTTTCCAGTGATCAAGTAAAGAAAGTAGTTCTTAGCTAAATTCTTCTTGTCAAAATGTATTTTTTTACAACCGTCAAGTCCACACCTTACAACACGCTTTTCTCTACCAACGGTAAGCAAGGCCTTGAACGAAAACTCGTCGTACAGATCAATGATAAGACCAGTGTAGTCTTGGTGAAGCATATCAAGAACATTGGATGGATTATTTAGATATCTATACTGGTCATCAATTTGTTCATAACCAAAGCAGGATTGTATACAACCCATTTCTATTTTAATTCTTTGACAAGAATTAAAATCTTTTTTTTACTTAATTAAATTCCAAGTGGGGATAGTTATCTTTTAGATGCTTGATCGCTTTTTCTTTCATCTTAGCCTCCACTTCTATATTTAGAGAACAGTTAAACTGTTCGGGCAGATCAAGCATATACTGTGGAATTTTTTCAATATAATCTGAGTGCGCACCGATTCTTTTGTCTGGTGCCTGTTCTGATATATGCATGACGGGAGTTCGGTCCCGCTTTTTCCACGTGTCAACAATCTCCTCCATCATGTCTTCTGGCATCTCTTGTATCTCGTTTTTGTGTAAAATTGAATAACATTCATAGTGGTGTGAGTCGAATATCATTGAGATTCCGCACTGTTGAGCGATTTCCAAACAGTCTCTTGTCGAGTAACATTTTTCACAGTTTTCAATCGCGAGTCTTTTCTTAACGTTTTGCGGAAGATCGTCAAACTGCTCAATCCAGCGTCTTACGGCGCTTTCTTTGTCACCATACAGACCGCCTCCATGAATACAGATAATTCCGTTTTGGTCAACGTCCATTAGATCAAGTATGTCGGCGTGCATCTTGAGGTCTTGACACGTCGAGTCAAAGACGCGTTGCGTGTTAGCGCCAACTTGGTTGAACTGGCCTGGATGCATGGTAACCGTGTGACCGCACTTTTTACAATAAGCGCCAGCCTCCGCAAGAGCCTCTTTGCTGAAGTCAAGCGTGTAACTTTCAGTTTCCTCATCAGTGAAGTGAGGAAACATGTCACTTGAAAGACGATAATGAGATATGTTGTTTTTAACGTTCCAGTCAAGCATAGGTTTGATGTCAGCAATGTTTTGTAGGGCAACTTTTTTAGCACGTTCAACAGAGAATGTTGAGCGAATCATTCCTCTGCTACAAAAAACTGGATTTTTTTTCTGTTCTCTAAGTTCGGTGTTTAGACAGCACAATCCAAGTTTGATGTTGGCTTTTTTAGCTAAAATAATATCTTCGTCGTCACTTTCAATATCGAGCATTTTGTAATGTTTGTTTACAAAGGTTAAAATGTCAGTTTATAAAGTGATTTTTAAAACTGCTGAGAAAATGAATAATCAATATAAAGAAATAGAAATGGTTAATATACATGATAAGATGTCAAATAAGCGACTCAAATTGTCTCCACAAGGAGAAAAACATTTTTGGGAAGAGACCGGAATTGACTATCTCAAAAAACATATGGTACAGAAAGATGATGAAAAATTGATCAAATTAGCTAACAGTGACACCATTCTTAAAAATGATTATAGAGCATACAACCTTGGCAAGCAAACATACCACTTGTTTTTTGAAAATGAGTATCTAAAATTAGACATCGTTAACGCATTTATAGATCTTGTTACAATGTGGATAAAGAATGGAACAAAATGCTCGAATGAGGTTTTTGTAAAAAAATTTGTGTTTGGCGTGTTTAATCAGATGTTTATGGAAGAAGAAAACTTTATTATTGGAGAGATGATCATTAATAGCAAGTGTCTTCAGCCAGAACACGTTACCATATTAATCCAAGAACTTGAAGAGTCAAGACATCACGTTGATTTTTACAAGATTTTCAGAGAGTATATTGATTTTACAAAACCAATGGCCAATGGGCTCACATATCTAAACGAGGCAGTTATAGATGCGAATCACGAGTTAATACGAGTCATGATGGAGTGCGGGTGTGAAAAGGAAAGCAAGTTGTCTAAATTTAATAATAGTTTCCATATTTGTCAGCAGATTAAACATTTGAATTTTAAAAGTTTCAAACTGATTGCCTCAAACTTTTTTCTAAACAACCATGATAAGCTGATTCATGAGATAAGATACGCTATTTATAATTATGTTGTTGAGAATAATTTGGCAAAAGTTTCCAAACTCCTGACAACATATGGAATGAGTGCCAACTTTCTTTCTTTTTGTAATGTTCCAATAGTATGTCACTCTCCCACAATAGAGATGGCAATGCTACTAGCAAAGTTTGGAGGCTGTAAAAACATGAGTGCGATTGACATTAGAGGTGATATGCTTATCTTGAGTGATAAAGCTATTATTAAGTTTTTATTGAATAAAGGAGTTGATCCAACTCTCGCTCTTGACTTTATAAAAAAGAGACTGGAGTCTGGAGCGTCGTACGATACAACTATGGCTCTTGAAGAAAAACGGACCTTGATCATCTCATTACAACAAGAGATGAAGCAAAAGTTAAGAAATAAAGTAAAAGTAGATAAAGATATCCTTCTTTACAAAGATATTTTTGACATAGTGTTAGATTATATATGATAGATTAAATAAAAAATTGTGATCACAATTTTTTATTCTTGAATCCAGTTGTCTTTATTGTGAAAATGAATGAAAATGTTTTTATCGATACAAAATCCGTCAACTTGAAATCCTTTTGCCACTTCTTTCAATTCTTTATAAGAATCAATAAAATATTTTGGGTTGACATAGTCTAGTTTGTTGTTTGTCAAATGTGGAAGAGGAGTGAACCTAAATGGATAGGCAAGGTAGGAAATGTCAAGCATGTGAGCGTGTATTTTTTGTGTGGAAAGTTCACTATTCAGTTTTTTAGGATAGAAAACATAGTCTGGTTCTTCGTACTCTTTTGATTGGAGATAGGTATAATACAGTTTTTTTACAAGAGATGTTTTAGAGGGATTATAAATGATTCTAACAGGTTTAAAAACCAAATTTGACATATCGATCGTTAACAAACTTGGTTCCAATCTCCTTACCTGATGTAACATTTTATTTTAAAATGTCTTTCTTTTAAATCAAATTTCTTCTATATCAAGACCTCTATCCAAGTGAATGCCTGTGTAGACTGGGAATCTTGGCACTCCATACTCTGTGAAACCGTTGTATTGTACTCTTATGATTGTGTTAAGAGGAAATAGTTGTTTGTAGTTCATTCTGTCCTGATCTTCAAAACCACTTCCGACGTTAAACTTTACGCTTGGGTCGTCAACAAGTGTAACAATGAGGCTTCCAAGCTGGCCAACATATTTTCCAGTACCCATTTGGTATCCGATGACTTTAGCATCAAGGTCTTCAAACGGTTTGAGTTTTAAAAGAGAGGAACTACGTTTGTTTTCATACATGGAGTTTGGTTTTCTTAACATGCTTCCTTCAGCGCCTTTCTTCACAATATCTAAGTGAAGTTTAGACAAGTGTTCTCTGGATTGGATTTTTGTATTTTGAACAGCGACAAGAGGGCATTTAGGATCGCCTCTACATTGAGTGTTCACAATCTTTTGGATCTTATCGAGTCGTTTTTCAAAAGGAATATCCTTTACAGGAATATCAAAGATCATAAACTTAATTGTCTTCAGTCTTCAAGGTTTGGAGTCTTATGGCGAATGATGCCAGATGTTTTAGAGAAGTTTTGTCTCTTTGTGAATAATTCTCCATCAAGCGGTGTGTCTTTTGGAAGATACTTTCTGAATTGGTCTGGAATTACAATTTCTTTTTGATTTCTAGTCAAGAGTTTTTTAGTATCCCAAATTGCTCTAACACCATCTAATTTTTCTGAATGCCACCAACCAGTTGGATCTTGTTTCTCCTCATAAACCTTAGCTAACATAACCATAAACGGGAATGGTTCTGTTTCGAAGTCCACATCATCTCCACTTTCAAATTCTATATCTTCAACATCTTCAAATTCGATATCATCGTTTAAAGGTTGTTTTTCTTCAAATTCAATATCATCGTTCAAAGGTATCTTTTCTTCAAATTCGATATCCTCTCCGCTTTCAAATTGGATATCATCTTCTACATTTTTAGATGTGTCAAGAAGCTCATCCATGATTTGGGCTTCAGTTTTCAAGTCTGTTCTACAATCATTGTTTTGCGGAATTACTTGTGGATCGATATCATAGATGTGTTCAACCTTTGTCTCGTCTTTGTATTCAAGAAGAAGATCCTGATCTTTTTGATCATCTTCAAAAGAAATATCTGGAGCGTCTGGAGCAAGTTCGTCTTCAAAGATGACTTCTGGAACTTCTTCTATTTTCTTCCGGTCGCCATGGTTCCGGTTCTTTGTCTTATTTTTGAAATCCTTAAACTTGATAATCTCTTCACTTTCCATATCTATATTAAGAACGTCAAGTTTTCTTCCTCTTCTTTTACCATGTATCTCTTTTGCCTTTTGACTCAAGCCTGCGAGTTTAATCCACATCGGCTTACCTATTTCTTTAATGGAAAGGCCCAAACTTGATTTGTCTTCAGGAGCGGTGTAAATGTGTTTTCTGAACAGTTTTATATTTTCTTCATCTTCTTCCTTTTTGTCTTTGAAGGCCTTCTTTGGAATAGTCATTAGTTTTTGTTCTTCTGTCATTTCATCTTCATCTGATGAGTACAGAATAGGAGCTGGCTGTTCAATAGTGAGTAAAGTTGCTTCTCCCTCAGGCTGTGATTTTTCTTCAAACTGGATATCAATAAGAACTTCTTTTTCAGGAATGTCAACTTGCCCTTCTTCGTCAAATTCGATATCAAGCAATTGTTCTTCCTTAGTTTCGACCTTTTTATTCTTCTTGTAACTCCTTGGAAGTGAGATTTGACATCCTGCTGTAGAAGAGGTTTGTTCAGAAGGATCACATATACAGAGTTGATTTTCGATCGACACTTCTTTCATTATGTCTTTAAGAAGGTCAATTTCTCTTTGTTTATTACCATAAGACATTTTATACAAGATCTCATCAATGGATCTGCCGAATCTTTCTTGAGCCATATCAATGCTTTTTGGCTTCTTCAACATGATTCTATACACTTTGACATTTCTTTCTTCTTCAGGAAGATATTGATGGGATTTGTATCTGATTGCTCTTCCGATAATCTGCTGATCGATGGCTGGATTCCAGTTTGATTCCATAATGATGACATTTCTGGTTTCCATCAGATCGAGACCTTCTCCTCCTGCTCTTGTAATGAGGAGAATCTTAATTTTGTTTTTATTATATTTTTCTTTGACATATTCTCTGATTTCTTTTGGTACTTCACCTGATACATAAGCGTACAAGTTTTTCATGTTTTTCGCATCGAGACGCTTTCTTAACAAGTTCATTCCGGCCTTCTTCCAGTTTGAGAAAACGATTGTCTTTCTTCCAGCGGCTGCTTCTCTTTCAAGAATGTCCATAATGAAGTCAATCTTTGGACTGTTTTCTCCATCAAGAGAGTTGATACTGATTCTGAGTCCGTGATAGAAGTTTTCAACGAGTGAATCTCCAGCTAAATATTGACTCATTTGTTCAGAGCATGAATCACCTCCGCGTTCGATAAATTTATACTTTAAGTAATAGTCATCAGGCATTTCAATCGTGGTTTCTTCAAGAGGAATGTCGATTCTTGTTGGAAAGTTTTCTTGTGGTGCTTCAAAATAGCTGACTTTACATAATAAGGTATCTTCGATTACTTTCTTTGTGTCTGGATCTATAACGAGGACTTGTTCTTCTGTTTCTTTGTCCATTTGAGCGACTGTTTTTTTGAGAAGTTCTTTCGGAAATCCAGCGAGATTTCCTTTATTGAGTGGGTGTTCTCCGTTTACCATCATGATTAAGTTTTTAAGATCACCAGATCTGTTAACAACTGGAGTTGCGGTTAAGAGAAGGACTTTGAATGCTTGTGAAGCGCAAAGCATAACAGAATAGGTGAGAGAACCTTTAGAGATACCTGTGTCATTGATAGAGTAGTCAGTTCTAAGATTGTGAGCTTCATCGACGATGAGGAAGGTGTTAGAACAGTCAGTGATTTTTTGACGGCGTTGTTCATTAGCGTATTCATCGTAAGATTTGACGTCAATTCTAGCGATAAAGTTAGGGTCTTTGATGTCAGTACCAAATTTGACAAAGTTTTTCCAAAAGTTGTCAACGAGGGAGAGAGGAGTGATGACGAGAACTCTGATGTTTGGATATTTAGCGAGCATACAGTGGATGGCTGTGACTGCTGTGAGAGTTTTTCCAGTTCCTGTTTCATGAACAGCGATAAGTCCTCTGTGAGTTAAGATGTGTTTAACGACTTTCTTTTGGTGTTCTTGGAGTGTGAGTTCGTTTGATAAAGGGGCTAGACAAGCGTAGTCTTCGTTAGGGACATCTTGCCAGTTAGGATTTTGTTCGCTGTTGAGTTCAAGATTTTTTCTAAGGTAAAAGAGGTTGATGAGTCTACAGTAGTCTTCTTGGGTTTTTGCTCTTGAAGTATCGATTCTGTTTCTTACGGCGATGCGTTTGAGGGTAGGAAAGTCGTAGGCATAACAGTTTTCAATTTTGAAGTCATCTGGGACGACGAAAGGGGATTTGTCTTTATAGATGATATCACATAGGAGTTCTTTTTTGACTTGTCCCATGTTGAATTCGTTGATATTTTTTGTTTTGAGGAATTCTTTGTTTTCGAGGACGATGTCAAGTTTTTTCTTTTTGAGGCAGTTTGCGTAGTTGTCAAAGAGGTTTTGTTGAGCGGAGGATGTGTATTGAAAGTTAAGTGTTTTACAGAGGTCTTCCATTTTAAGTTTTTTGACATCGTTTTCGTCCATCAAACCTCTATCTATGACAAGTTTTCTGAGTTCATTAAGGGTGTAAGCGTTGTTAGTTTTGGTTGGTTTAGGACCGCAGGGTCTAGTTTGTACGGGGTCTTCGAAAGGGATATCTTCGTCTTCGTTAGGTTCATCGAAAGTGAGGAGAGGGATTTCGTCGTCGCCGTATTCGTTGTCGAGATCTTCTGCTTGTTCGTATTGTTTATATTCGAGTTCGATATCGGATAGTTCATCGTTATTTTTTTCGTCTTCTGATGCGCTGACTTCAATTTCGAATTCAATATCACTCATTTTATAAATAATGAGGATAAAAATATTAAATTATAAATATAAAGTTTTTGGTTGGACTGTTTGACTGGTTAAAAATATTTTTTTTCTTGGAGAATAGTAAATGAATCCGTTGGCAAAGTTAGGAAGATTTGATCAGAATTGGTCTTCAACGATAAAGTTATGGGGATGTTATATTATTTCTTTTATCTTTTTTGCGATGATGTTGTTTGCTTTAAATCAAAGAAGTGGAATAAAGGAGGTGACACAAGAAGATAAGGAAAAGCGGTCAAGTTTGATGGTAAGAATTGTTATATTTTTGATTGTGAGTATCATCTTTTTACTTTTAGGATTGTACTATTCATGGGAGAACAATCTTGTCCAAAATAATGAAACATTAGCTACATTAAAAGGAATACAAGGAGTTGCTAATATGTTTTAAAAGTTGATTTATTGACTACTTTTAGAGGCGTTAACTAATTTTTTAGTTTTTAGAAGCATAGCTTCCGACGAGTTATTGACTGCTTTTAGAGGTGTTAACTAAATTTTTAGTTTTTAGAAACTAAAAATTATTTTGTTCTTTTTTTGAGGTTTGTGAATGCGTAATGAGGGACTTGCACCCTCCTTCTCTCACTTGGAAGGCGAGCGTGATAGCTATCTTCACCAATTACGCATATTATATATTTAGTTTCTTTAAACCTAAATAAAAAAATTCTAAATTTTAATTGACTTTTTATCTTAATATATCTTAAAAATTAAAACATTTTGTGTATGGGATATATCTACAAGATAACAAATTTAATTAACAAAAAATGTTACATAGGTCAAAGCCAAATGGATAATATTAATGATAGATGGAAAATCCATAAAAATCCAAAGAAAAGCGGATGTCCTTTATTACAAAGAGCAATAGCTAAATACGGTTTAAAAAATTTTAAGTTTGAAGTTATCATTATTTGCTTTAATCAAGAT
>Ga0214917_10004639_pt1 | contig 15154 bp, 13 predicted proteins | sample LL_1208_BB_MetaG_FD_177983 | JGI IMG/M metagenome (GOLD analysis project Ga0214917, IMG submission 177983) | Freshwater microbial communities from Lake Lanier, Atlanta, Georgia, United States - LL_1208_BB | ecosystem: Environmental > Aquatic > Freshwater > Lake | place: USA: Georgia | collected... | reverse complement strand
TTGGTAGACGCACTAGTTTCAGGTACTAGCGAGTAACATCGTGGGGGTTCGAGTCCCTTCCTGGGCACCAATGTTAACGAACATCATAGCCACCGAAGTGGCTTTTTTTATGACCACTTCTTAAAGGCGATCAGATTGGCAAACCAATCAAATCGTGTCCTTGCGTTTGCATGATTCGAACCTTGATGAAGTCTCCAGTTCGGTAGCTTTTGCTCAGCTTTTCAGGAGGAAGCAAATGCACCACACCATCTATTTCTGGTGCATCGGAATAGGCTCTGCCCACACCGCCTTGTTTGCCCAAGGACTTAGCTGAGTCAACCAAAACTTGCATGGTGGAGCCAATTCGATTTTGCAGTTTTTGGGCCGATATTTTTTCTGCAACCTGCATGAATCTGGCGCGACGCTCTTGGCGAACCTCAAGGGGCAACATGCCGAGTATAGCATTGGCGGTCGCGCCTTCCACTGCGCTGTAGGCGAAACAGCCAGCGCGGTCGATTTGCGCTTCTTCTAAAAACTGCAACAAATGCGCAAACTCTGTCTCTGTTTCCCCAGGAAAGCCGGCAATGAAAGTACTGCGTACCACCAACTGTGGACACTGTTCACGCCAAAGTTGCAAGCGCTCCAAATTTTTTTCGCCACTTGCAGGACGTTGCATACGCTTGAGTACATCAGGGTGGCTGTGTTGAAACGGCACATCCAAATAGGGCAACACACGTCCACTCGCCATCAACGGGATCAAGTGATCAACCGTGGGGTAGGGATAAACATAGTGCAAGCGAACCCACGCAGAAAAAGGCTCTGCCAGTTCAGCCAAAGCTTGAACCAATTCAAGCGTTCGGGTTTTGACGGGACGCCCATCGTGAAAGCCCATTTGATAACGCACGTCAACACCGTATGCGGAGGTGTCTTGGCTAATCACCAATAACTCTTTGACGCCGCTTTCAAACAAAGCCTGGGCTTCGCGCAAAACTTCGCCTACTGGACGCGAAACCAAATCGCCTCGCATGGAGGGGATGATGCAAAAAGTACAGCGATGGTTACAGCCTTCACTGATCTTCAAATAAGCGTAATGCTTGGGTGTGAGTTTGATACCAGCAGCGGGGACGAGGTCGATAAAGGGGTCATGCGGCTTGGGTAAGTAGGTATGAACCGCGTCCATCACCTCTTGTGTAGCGTGGGGGCCTGTGACCGCAAGCACACTGGGGTGCATTGCTTTGACGACGTTTTGCCCATCAGACTGCGATTTGGCACCCAAGCATCCCGTGACGATGACTTTGCCGTTCTCGGCCAAAGCTTCACCAATGGTGTTGAGGCTTTCTTGAACTGCGTCGTCAATGAATCCGCAGGTGTTGACGATGACCAAGTCTGCGCCAGCAAAGGTTTTCGAGGTTTGGTATCCCTCGGCGCTTAGCTGGGTAAGGATCAGTTCCGAGTCTGTTAATGCTTTGGGACATCCCAGGCTGACAAAACCAACGGTAGGCGCAGCCATCAGCGCTTAAGTCCCATGGCGGTGAGCATCTGTTTTTGCATTTGGCTCAGCATTTGATGTGATTGTTCGGTGTAGTTACCCATCAACCCACTGAGCAACGGTGACTGTGTGGTCATGACTTGGGCCCAAATCTCCGGCGAGAGATGTTTGCTTTGGTCAGCCATTTGCATTTGCAAATCGATGAATGTTTGCACATTTTTTTCTAGATAGTTGCCCATAAAGCCCTGCATGGCATGGCCATAAAAGCGAATGATGTTCGCCAAGGCAACCTCAGAAAACATCGGCACACCGCCTGATTCTTCTTCCAAAATAATTTGCAACAAGATGCTTCTTGTCAGGTCTTCATTGCTTTTGGCCTCAATCACTTTGAAGACTTCACCTGCCACGACAAAGGCTTTGACCTCTTGCAAGGTGATGTAGCTTGAGGTTTGGGTGTCGTACAAACGCCTGTTGGGGTATTTTTTGATCAACCGAGTCGCAACCTCCCCCTGAGGGTCTGCTTCTGGAGGATTGGGAGTAGGAGAAGGTTTGCGTGCCAAAAGAAGGTCCTGTTTGGGGGTTTGCAAGGGTGTCTTTGCAAAACGTCGAGCAGGTAAAAGGGCAAAGCAAAGACTGGTAGGCGCGATTGGACTCGAACCAACGACCCCCACCATGTCAAGGTGGTGCTCTAACCAGCTGAGCTACGCGCCTTCGTTGTCGAACTTGGTTATTCTAACAGCAGTCTGCTTAGCCAAGATGTCGCCTTGCGGTTCGCACACCCGAGACATCTTTGACAACCGTGAGCACCTTGTTCAATTTCGAAGCGTCTCCCACTTCCACGGTAAAAGTCATCCACGCTGTTTCTTTGATAGATTGGGTTTGCACACCAATCACATTGATCTTATCTTTGGCAAACACTTCGGAGATATCACGCAACAGCCCTTGTCGATCATTGGCAACGATCTGTATATCCACAGGGTAAAGCGCGTCCGTGCGGTTGCTCGCACTCCATGCAACTGGTATCACGCGGTCTGGGGCAGTCATGGACAACTGAATGAAATTTTTACAACTGCTGCGGTGAACACTTACCCCTTTGCCACGCGTGACAAAGCCGCCCAAGGTATCGGGTGGCGCAGGCCTACAACATTTGGCCAATTGGGTCATCAATGAATCCACCCCCACGACCAATACGCCGGAAGGAGTCGATTGACTTTTGCTACGCTGGGTTTTGCGCAGCAGACGCTCATCGTCATCCAGCAAGGGCGCAGGGGGGCGTAAAAAGGTTTCGATGGTTTTCAGCGAGAACTCATCCTTGCCCACGACCTCAAAAAGTTGCGCCGCAGCAGGAAAGCCCAACTGTGCGGCCAGATCGTCGAGTTTCAAGGCGGTTTTGCCTTCGCGTTGCAACAGGCGCTCAACCAACTCTCGCCCTTTTGCCATGGTTTGGTTTGCCACCTGCGCGTTGAACCAAGCCCTGACCTTGGCTTTGGCCCGATGCGAACTTAAAAAACCCAACTCTGGGTTCAACCAATCTCTAGAAGGGCCACCCTCTTTGGCAACGATCACTTCTACCGTTTGTCCATTACGCAAAGGGGTAGACAGCGGGACCATGAGGCCATCGACTTTCGCTCCTCGACAGCGGTGTCCTAAGTCGGTGTGCAGGCTGTAGGCAAAGTCGACGGGTGTGGCATGAACGGGCAACTCAACGATAGCGGCTTGGGGTGTCAGTACATAAATTTTGTCGTCCTCATCACCCGAGCTTGTTTTCGGCTCAGCATGTGCGGCTTGGTTCAAATCGCGTTCCCAAGCCAGCAATTGACGCAAGACAGCCATTTTTTTGGCCTGAGCATCAGACACTTGCACACCTGAGTAGCCCTTGGTACCTGCCTCTTTGTAGGCCCAATGCGCGGCTACGCCAAACTCGGCATGCGCATGCATCGCGTGGGTGCGAATTTGGATTTCAACCACCCTACCCAAGGTATCACTCACCACGGTGTGCAAGGATTGGTAGCCATTGGACTTTGGTTTGGCAATGTAATCATCAAACTCGTTTTCCAAAGGGGTCATCTGCGCATGTACCCATGACAAGACGCGGTAACAGTCTTCGACAGTGCCTACGATTACCCTGAGCGCACGCAAATCGCGAACTTGTGAGAAGTCCAGCGACTTGCCGCGCATTTTTTTGATGATGCTGTAGATGTGCTTGGGCCGACCCTGTACTTGTGCAGCAATGCCTTGTGCCAGCAATTGGTCTGACAGCGATTGCCGCAACTGAGTGACTTGGGCCTCTCTCTCGACACGCTTGTCCTCCAACCAAGCCGCCACCTGCTTGTACGTCTGGGGCTCCAGCAGGCGAAAAGCCAAGTCCTCCATCTCCCATTTGATTTGCCAAATACCCAAGCGATTGGCCAACGGTGCAAAGACCAGCAAAGACTCTTTGGCCACATCGTCGAAGTCGGTTTTTTTGTTTGCGTGCAAATAGCGCAAAGTTTGTAACCGTGAAGCCAATCGCAAAACCACCACCCGCAAATCTCTTGAAAAAGCCAGCAACATGCGCCTGACAAATTCAATTTGCACTCGTCCTTGGGCGTCTTTGACGGAACGGGTTTGCGCTTGACGTTGCAACTGCATCAAGCGCATGGTTTCCATGGCCAAAGCTGCATGGCTGGCACCAAAGGCCTTGTCAATCAACTCTTGGGGCTTGTTGAGATGTTCACACGCAAAAGCCAGATAAGACGCGGCTTGCATATCGTCCGATGCGCCCAAGGACTTGACCAATACCGCCAAGGCGTCTGCATGAACCAAGCAGTTTTCACCGTTGTCCAACTGTTGTGTGGACAAAAAAGGCTCTGCGAATGCTCTGGCACGCTCTAAAGTTTGTTGGCTGGGTTCGAAATTGACACCAGCCACAGACAGCAGTCCTTCCACGCCTAAGGGCGAGTCTTCTAAAACGTCAGTGCTTTTCATCGTCGAAGAAACTCAATAGCTTGGTGCAGAATAAGACCGGTCATCGTAATGGATTGGAGAAAGTATGAGCGAGCGTTTTTTACTTGGCAAGACAGCCTTGGTCACAGGTTCAACCAGTGGCATTGGTTTAGGGTTGGCCCAGGCCTTGGCCAAAGCAGGCGCCAATGTGGTGCTCAACGGGTTTGGTCCGCATGAGCCAGCGGTTGCTGAAGTTGCTGCATGGGGCGTTGAAACTGCATTTCATGGCGCAGATATGCGCAAGGCCTCTGAGATAGAAGCGATGATGCAGTTTGCAGCCGAGCGTTTTGGCCGCATCGATGTGTTGGTCAACAACGCCGGTATCCAATTTGTGTCCGCCTTAGAGGACTTTCCCACCCAAAAATGGGATGACGTGATTGCCATCAATCTCTCCAGCGCATTTCACACCACCCGCCTAGCCCTGCCCGCCATGCGCCAAGCCAACTGGGGTCGCATCCTCAATATTGCTTCGGTTCACGGTTTGGTAGGTTCGGCAAACAAATCGGCCTATGTGGCGGCCAAGCACGGCATTGTGGGACTGACCAAAGTCACGGCGTTGGAGACAGCCACCACTGGCGTCACCTGCAACGCCATCTGTCCTGGGTGGGTTTTGACACCCTTGGTTCAGCAACAAGTCGATGCCAAGGCTCGGGCACTCGGGGTCAGCATCGAGGAAGCCACACGCTTGCTTTTGAGCGAAAAAGAGCCTTCTATGCAGTTCACTACGCCTGAAGAATTGGGTGAATTGGCTTTGTTTTTATGTTCTGCTGCTGGCAACAATGTGCGTGGTGCGGCTTGGAATGTGGACGGCGGCTGGGCTGCGCAATAGCCATCTGTACTGTGTTTTTAAACATCATCCAAATGGATGGGGTGGGTGTCATCGACTTTCAGTTACACCGAATTTAAGTGCCACTCTATTGCCTACAAAACGACGCTGAATTATCTTTGCAGGCATGAAAAAAAACCTGCACAACCCAGAACACGAAGCCTTTGCAGCCCGTTTGCGTCAAGCCATGAAAGACGCTGGGCTCAAAGCCTCTGCCACCCAATTGGCCGACTCTTTCAATTTACGCTATTGGGGCGAAGGCATCACCGCCCACGCAGCGCGAAATTGGATGTTTGGCGTGTCCATGCCCAAGCAAGACAAGCTCAAAACACTTAGCGAGGTGCTCAACATCAGTCCGCAAGATTTGCTGTTTGGTCCGCAACGGGTGGTTCATGCCGTCAAAGAAACCCAACTGACCGACGGTATGGGCATGGGCGACACGGAAATGCTCAGACAGTATTTGCAACTGCAGCCCGAGCAAAAGCGGATGGTCAGGCAATGGGTACGAATGTCATTGGCTTTTCAACAAAGCGACAGCCCTCGCCTCGATAGACTGGCCCAAGCCAACAGGCCCTAGTTTTTCAGCGGTTTTGGCTTTGACATTGACTTGGTTCAAATCCAGTTGCAAGGCGGATGCAATACGTTCGCGCATAGGGGCAATGAACGGTGCGAGCTTTGGGGCTTGGGCAATCACCGTGCTGTCGATGTTGCTGATGTGCCAACCGCTTTCGCGCAACATGGCACCTGTGGTTTGTAACAAAAGCCAAGAGTCTGCACCTCGCCAACGCTCATCCGTGTCCGAAAAATGGGTGCCGATATCGCCTAAGGCCGCTGCACCCAGCAATGCATCGGTGATGGCATGCAGCAGCACATCGGCGTCCGAATGCCCCAACAGACCCAGATGAAAAGGAATCACCACGCCACCAATCACCAATCGCCTGCCAGGCACCAAAGCGTGGGTATCCCAACCTTCTCCCATTCGAAATTGCATGGTCATGACAACACTCCTGGACGATGCTGACGGTCATTTAAAACGGCCTCGGCCAAGGCCCAGTCCTGCGGGTAAGTGACCTTGAAATTGAACGACGCACCTTCAACCAACAAAGGCGTCAAGCCTTGCGCCTCCATGGCGCTGGCCTCGTCTGTGATGTCTTCGTGGGGGTTTTCAAGCGCCTGTGCCAAAGCGCCCATCTTGAACATTTGCGGCGTTTGCGCCAACCATTTATCACTGCGGCTCAAAGTCTGCGACACGCGGCCACCCACTGACGCTTTCAGGGTATCGGGCAAAGGCAAAGCCAACAGACCGCCCGTGGGGTCTTGGGCGCAGGCAGTCAACAAAGCTTGTATCAACCGAGGCGTGATTAAGCACCGCGCCGCATCATGGACCAACACCCAGTCGCTTGGGTCCATGCCTCGTTCTTGCAAACTGCGCAAACCACCCAGCACACTTTGGGCTCGGGTAGCACCCCCTCTTGGAACGCATTGAAAAGCAGGTTGCGGGTGTTCGAGCAGAAGTTCAGCCATGTAGGTGTCTTGCGGTGAAACCACCAACAGACCTTGCCCCAAGCCAGCCACAGACGAGAATGCTTTCAAGGTATGCATCACCATGGGTATGCCGGCCAACGTGGCATATTGCTTAGGCCTGTCAACACCTGCACGGCTGCCGGTGCCGGCACAGGGGATGACCACATGGAAACGGGGATGCTCTTGGCTCATAGATGGAGGCGACTCATGGGGGCATTCTAGAATCTCGTACTTCCATGCAATTGCCAGCTCTTCACAGCGCTCAGCGCTACACCCTCCCCCGTCCCCCCGGTTCTGCCGATGCCGCCCTGCTTGCGGCTTTGGTGGCGCGGGAAAAAAGCCAAGGCAGACGTGTCAGCATCATCTGTGCCGAGGCTTTTGACGCTCAGCGCCTGCTAGAGGAAATGCAGTTTTTCCAGCCAGAGCTGCAATGTGTGTTGTTTCCCGACTGGGAAACCTTGCCCTACGATGGCTTTTCACCCCACCAGGATTTGATCAGCGAGCGTTTAGCCACGCTGTGGCGTATCTCGCAAGGACAGGCTGATGTGGTGCTGATGCCTGCCAGCACCGCCTTGTACCGCTTAGCACCTCCCTCGTTTTTGGCGGCCTACACCTTTCACTTCAAAGTCAAGCAAAAGTTGGACGACGCCCAACTCAAGCAACAACTCACCATGGCTGGTTACAGCCATGTGTCGCAAGTGGTGAGCCCTGGCGAATACACCGTGCGGGGCGGCCTGATCGATTTGTTTCCCATGGGCTCTTTGGTGCCCTACCGTGTGGACTTGTTCGACAACGAAATCGACTCCATACGCACTTTTGACCCCGACACACAACGCAGCCTCTACCCTGTGCCCGAAGTGCGCTTGTTACCAGGCCGTGAATTTCCCATGGACGAAGCCTCTCGCGCTTTGTTTCGCAGCCGTTGGCGTGAACTGTTGGAAGGTGACCCGACACGAAGCCGCATCTACAAAGACATGGGCAATGGTGTTGCGACGGCAGGCATTGAATACTACTTGCCACTGTTTTTTGAAGAGACTGCCACCGTGTTTGACTACCTGGGTGAAGCCTCGGTGGTGGTATTGCATGGCAACCTTGAACCTGTTTTGCAAAGCTTTTCCCAAGATGCGCAAGAGCGTTTTCGCTTGGCGCAAGGCGACCCCGAGCGACCCGTGTTGTCGCCCATACATTTGTTTTTAAACACCGAACAGTTTTTTAACCGAGTCAACCTGCATGCACAGTTGGCGCTTCGCAAAGCAGATGTACCTAACGCGGGTGATTGGGCACAGTCACTGCCAGATGTCACGGTAGATCGTGGCTCAGAAACCCCTTTGTCAAGGCTGCAAGACCGCCAACGCAAAAGCCAACAACGGGTTTTGGTGCTGGCCGAGAGCGATGGGCGGCGCGAAAGCTTGCTGGACTTTTTAAGAGCCGGTGGCGTGAGCCCTCCTGCTTTTGACTCGCTGGCTGAATTCATCCAAAGCACCGAGCCTTTTGGTATCGCCACCAGCGGCTTGCATACCGGCTTTGCATGGACACAAGCGGGTATCGATCTGGTGACAGAGACCGAACTGTTCGCTGCCAGCCCCAGCGCCAGACGTAAACGCAAGCAAGAAGCGGTCAGCGATGTGGAGTCGCTGATCAAAGACTTGTCCGAGTTGCAAGTGGGCGACCCTGTGGTTCACAGCGCCCACGGCATTGGCCGCTACCGAGGCTTGGTGAACATGGACATGGGCCAAGGGGTAGACGACCTAGGCCAGCCCTTGCTGCAAGAGTTTTTGCATTTGGAATACGCGGACGAAGCAACTTTGTATGTGCCGGTCAGTCAGTTGCACCTGATCAGCCGCTACAGCGGTGTCAGCCCTGATGAAGCCCCTCTGCACCGCTTGGGTTCGGGGCAATGGGACAAAGCCAAACGCCGTGCCGCTGAGCAAATCCGCGATGCAGCTGCGGAGTTGCTCAATATTTATGCGCGGCGTGCTGATCGCCAAGGCCACCCGTTTCGCTACACGCCGCAAGACTACGAGGTGTTTGCCAACGATTTTGGGTTTGAAGAAACTGCCGACCAACGTGCGGCCATCCATGCCGTGATTCAAGACATGATCAGCCCCCGCCCCATGGACCGGTTGGTGTGTGGCGATGTAGGCTTTGGCAAAACCGAGGTGGCTTTACGCGCCGCTTTCATCGCGGTGATGGGTGGGAAACAAGTCGCTATCTTGGCGCCCACCACGCTCTTGGCAGAACAGCATTTCCAAACCTTGACAGACCGCTTTGCCAAATGGCCCGTGAAGATCGCCGAGATGAGCCGTTTTCGCTCGGCCAAGGAGATCAAAGCCTCCATGACGGGCTTGGAAGCAGGCTCTATCGATATCGTGGTGGGTACCCATAAGTTGATCAGCGACTCCGTCAAGTTCAAAGATTTGGGGCTGTTGGTCATTGATGAGGAGCACCGTTTCGGTGTACGTCACAAAGAAGCCATCAAAGCCATGCGGGCTGAGGTGGATATCCTGACCCTTACGGCCACACCCATTCCTCGCACCTTGGGCATGGCCTTGGAAGGTTTGCGCGACTTGAGCGTGATTGCCACTGCACCACAGCGCCGCTTGGCCATCAAAACCTTTGTTCGAACCGAAGACAACGGCGTCATCCGCGAAGCGGTATTAAGGGAATTGAAGCGCGGCGGCCAGTGCTATTTCTTGCACAACGAAGTCGAGACCATCCAAAACCGCAAAGAGCGCTTGCAAGAACTGATTCCCGAAGCCCGCATCGCTGTGGCGCATGGGCAAATGCCAGAGCGTGAGTTGGAAAAGGTCATGCGTGACTTTGTGGCACAGCGCTTCAATATTTTGCTCTGCTCCACCATCATCGAAACTGGTATCGATGTGCCCAGCGCCAACACGATTTTGATGAGCCGTGCGGATAAATTCGGACTTGCGCAGTTGCATCAGTTGCGTGGCCGTGTCGGTCGCAGTCACCACCAAGCCTATGCCTATTTGCTGGTTCCCGATTTGCAGGGTCTTAGCAAAAACGCCACCCAAAGGCTGGACGCCATCCAACAAATGGAAGAGTTGGGTTCCGGTTTTTACTTGGCGATGCACGACTTGGAAATACGCGGTGCAGGCGAAGTGCTGGGTGAAAACCAAAGCGGCAATATGCTGGAGGTGGGTTTTCAGCTCTACAACGAAATGCTGTCCGAAGCGGTAAGAGCGCTTAAAAACGGCGAAGAACCCGACTTGCTCAGCCCCTTGCAAGCGACAACCGAAATCAATCTGCATTCGCCTGCCCTGCTGCCCGACGACTACTGCGGCGATGTGCATCTGCGTTTGTCTTTTTACAAAAAACTCGCCACTGCCAAGAACCAAGACCAAGTGGATGCCCTGCTAGAAGAACTGGTTGACCGCTTTGGTAAGCTTCCCTCGCAAGCGCAAACCCTGATCGACACCCACCGCCTGCGGGTTTTGGCCAAACCTTATGGCGTGGCCAAGGTCGATGCGGCCCCTGGCGTCATCCTCATCAGCTTCAAGCAGCATGCACCTGTCGACGGTATGCGCATCATTCAGTTGGTGCAAAAAAACAAGCACATCAAGTTAGCGGGCAACGACAAATTGCGTATCGAGCGTGCATTGCCCGAGGTCAAAGACAGAGCGCAAATGGTCAGGGACATCTTGCGCTCCTTGGGCGAACCGGTGTCGCCAGCCAAAGCGGTGGTGGCGTCATGAGTCTGAGTGCTTTGCCTGCAGTTGAGCATGCCCCTGGGCTGTGGGTCAAAGGCCTTAAGCTGCCCTTGCAATGGCAGAACTTCAAGTTGATCGCCTTTGACATGGACTCCACACTCATCAACATCGAGTGCATCGATGAGGTGGCCGATGCGGCGGGCCGCAAAGCTGAAGTTGCCGCCATCACCGAAGCAGCCATGCGGGGCGAAATCGCTGACTACAAAGACAGTTTACGAAGGCGTGTGGCATTACTGGAAGGCGTGCCGCTAGCCGCCATGACAGAAGTGCTGACGCACAGACTGGCTTTGAACCCAGGCGCCATGGCCTTGGTGAACGCCTGCCAACAGGCAGGTATGTCTACCTTGTTGGTCAGCGGCGGGTTTACGTTTTTCACTGACCATGTCCAACAACTGCTGGGCATTGACCACGTGCGTAGCAATGTGCTTGAAGTGGCAGATGGTCATTTAACCGGTCGCATGGTTGATCAGCCTTGGGGCGATATTTGTGATGGCGAGGAAAAACGCCGCATGCTGCTCTCTACTTGCCAAGCCCTTGGGGTAACGTCAGCGCAAGCCATCGCCATGGGGGATGGCGCGAACGATATTCCCATGATGTCTGTAGCGGGTTTGTCGGTGGCCTATCACGCCAAGCCGAAAGTACGCGAAGCCGCCCATGTGGCGATTGACCACGGCGGTTTGGATCGCTTACTGGAATTAATTGGGATCTGACCCCGATTAACGCAGCGCGGCGTAAATGGCTTGGGCCAGCTCTGGCGATATGCCTTCCACGGTGCAAAGGTCTTGCACACTGGCGTCGGCCACGCCTCGTACACCGCCAAAACGCTGCAGCAACTTGGCTCGCTTCTTTGGCCCCACGCCTGGGATGTCTTCCAAGCTGCTGCCCCCTGTTCGCACCTTGGCTCGCTTGGCTCGCATACCGGTGATGGCGAAACGGTGCGCCTCATCGCGGATTTGCGCAACCAACATCAAGGCCGCAGAGTCAGCCTGCAAACTGAGTTTGGGTCGCTCATCGGCGAACACCAATTCCTCCAAACCCACTTTGCGTCCCTCGCCTTTTTCCACGCCCACCAAGCGTGACAGGTCTAAATCGAGGGCGGTGAACACCTCTGTGGCCATGCTGATTTGGCCTTTGCCGCCATCGATCAGCACCAAGTCGGGAAAGCGAGCTTCGCCAGAACGCACCGCCTCGGCCAATTTGCTGTAACGGCGGGTCAAGACTTGGCGCATGGCCGCGTAATCGTCGCCGCCCGTGATGCCTTCGATGTTGTAGCGGCGGTATTCGCTGGCCTGCATTTTGTGGTGGTGGAACACCACGCAGGAGGCCTGCGTGGCCTCACCCGCTGTGTGTGAAATATCAAAACACTCGATGCGAAGGCTGTCCAAGTCTTCCACCGCCATGTCCAGCGCATCCACCAGCGAACGGGTACGCGACTGCTGCGAGCCTTCTTCAGCCAGCAAACGGGCCAATTTCAAGGCGGCGTTTTGCTGCGCCATCTCAAGCCAGACCTTGCGTTGCTCACGGGGTTGGTGGATGACATGCAGTTTCACGCCTGTTTGAGCCGACAAAGCGCTGACCAAGGTTTTATCCACCGCATGGTTGGTGATCAGCGTGGGCGGCAGTGGCACATCCAGGTAGTGCTGGCTTAAAAACGCCTCCAATACCTCCACAGGTTCCGCACCATCGGCATGGGTTGGGAAATAGGGGCTGTCACCCAAATGCCGCCCACCTCGAACCATGGCCAAGTTGACACAGGCTTTGCCCGCTTGCACCACCACGGCCAAGATATCCACATCGCGGTCGTCCACCGTGTCCACGGCTTGTTGGTGCAAGACCTTGGACAAGGCGCTGATTTGGTTGCGCACTTCAGCAGCTTGTTCAAACTCCAAGCGTTCTGCGTGGGTCAACATGCGCTTTTCCAGCGACTGCATCACATCTTGGGTGTGGCCTTGCAGCAATTCGCAAGCACTTTGCACATCGCGTTGGTAGTCCCCTAGGCTGACCATGCCCACACAAGGCGCCGAACAGCGCTTGATTTGATGCAACAAGCAAGGACGGTTGCGGTTGCGAAACACCGTGTCCTCGCAGGTACGCAAGCGAAACACTTTTTGAATCAATTGAATGGCCTCGCGTACCGCCCAAACACTGGGGTAAGGACCAAAGTAATCATGGTGCTTGTCAACTGCACCGCGGTAATACACCACCCTTGGCGCTGCTTTGGGATGGGGATGACCCAAGGCATCGGGGCTACCCTTTTGGGCACGGGTGATTTTCAAATAAGGGTAGCTTTTGTCGTCGCGAAACAAAATGTTGTAACGCGGCTTGAGGGTCTTGATGAGGTTGTTTTCCAGCAGCAAGGCCTCGGCCTCTGAGCGCACCACCGTGGTTTCAAGGCGGGCAATCTTGCCCACCATATGTCCAATGCGGGTGCCACCATGGCTTTTTTGGAAATAACTGCTGACGCGTTTTTTCAGGTGGTTGGCTTTGCCCACATACAGCACTTGGCCTTCAGCGTCGTAATAGCGGTAGACGCCCGGCAGGGGAGGCAAAGCAGCCACTTGCGACAACAACTGCGGATCGAAGGTATCAGGAGCACTCACGCTGCTATGGCAACCGATACCTCGCCCAGGCCAGGGTATTGGGCAGTTAAATGTTGCCCCACAAGCACTGGTACGGGAACCACACAGGTGCCTGTGATGACCGCATCGCCGGCCTGCAGATGCATGCCGTGGCTGATCAGCTCATTGGCTAACCAGGTCAGGGCCACACGGGGGTCGCCTAAAGCGTTGGAACCTTTTCCTAGCGCCACCACCTCGCCGCCACGATTGACCTGCACGGCTTGTGCGGCCAAATCCACGCCACGCCAATCGGTGGTGAGCGCTGCGCCCAGCACCATGTGACTGGCACAAGCAAAGTCGGCGATGAGCTGAGCCTCGCCTGCGGTGACAAAGTCTTGGTAACGGGAATTGGGAATTTCAATGGCCAAATGCAAATCCGCCACTTGCGCCATGACCTGCTGCACCGTCAAAGGCGTGGCGCCCTGCGCCAGCACATCGGCCCCCATGCGAAAAGCAAATTCGGCTTCGATGACCTGCATGACATTGCCGTGCATAGAAACCGCAGCGCCATCAGGCAAACAACGCGAAGCCAACAAGCGCCCCGCCAGGGGGCCACTGACGCCAATGTGTTGCTGCCCCGCAGTGCTGGTGGCCGCGATTTTCCAGCCCATGGCTTTGTCACCTGTCGCGGCCAACAAGGCCTGCTGAACCGCATAGCCTTCGCCACGGGTTTGGGGACGCACGATTGCCTCAATGGCTGCGATTTGGTGAGGCGCTTGCCAAGCAGGCAGCAACTGCGCAGCCGCTGCGTGAGCCGATACCCCTACCATTGCCCAACATTGGGCATGGACGCCCAAGGTTCTGCGGGTGGCAGTGGCGCATTGGCTTGCAATAGCTCGACAGACACGCCATCAGGAGATCGCACAAAAGCCATATAGCCATCGCGTGGGGGACGCAAAATGGTCACGCCATGCTGCTGTAAATGCTCGCAACTGGCGTAAATATTGTCAACCGCATAGGCCAAGTGACCAAAATTGCGTCCGCCTTGTAAAACCTCGGGGTCCCAGTTGTGGGTGAGTTCAACTTGGGCGCTGTGGTCGCCAGGCGCTGCTAAAAACACCAAGGTGAAACGCCCAGACGGCACGTCTTTTTGGCGGATCACTTCAAGGCCCAAAGCATCGCGGTAAAACTTCAAAGAAGCATCCAAATCGGTGACACGCACCATGGTGTGCAAATAGCGCATATCAGGGAACCCTTGTGGACTGCCAAGAAATGAATTCCAAAGCGTTGTCCTTTTTCTGCCAAATGCTGGTGAAGCGCAAAACCACGTTCATGTCATTTTCTTTGACCCGCACGTCGTAGTTGCCCATGCCATTGATGATGGCGACACACCCATAGGTGCGAACGGTGACGTCTGAGCGGCGCATGACCTTGTACTTGACCGTGCCAGAGCGCATGGATTCAATATAAGAAGCCTTGTTGTCCAACACCGAACTGGTGTGGATATAGACCAAGTCAGATGAAAACAGCTTCTCCATGGCGGCGAAATCATTGTTCATTTGAGCGGCATAGCGAACGTCTTCAGCCTTTAAGGCCTCATCGCTGCTGACTGGGTTACAAGCACCGCCTGCGGCTTGCGCCAAGCTCATGGATACCCACGCCATGACAAGTCCCATAGATCTCAAAATAAGACGCATCGCAATCTCCTTCAGATGTTTGAAGTGAATGATACGCTTGCCATCTGCAGTCAATGAAGCCCGCACTTACCCGTAAACCCTTGACAGCTGTTTTTGCAAGCGCCTAAAGGCTTGCGATTTAATCGCCAAACGTTGAACTTGGTCTGGGTTAGGCGTGCAACATTGGGCTGTTGCTTGTGATGCCGCTTTCAAAAATACGCTGGTAGATGCTGCCCAACCCAAGCTGACCGCTGCGGTGGCAGCAGCCCCCAAACACGCCAAATAGGTGCTGTCGAGGTGAGCTATCACGGGCTTGTCCCACACATCAGCCAAGATTTGCATCCACGCCGCACTGCGGGTCGCACCTCCTACCACCAACAGCTTTT
>Ga0214917_10004637_pt1 | contig 15158 bp, 9 predicted proteins | sample LL_1208_BB_MetaG_FD_177983 | JGI IMG/M metagenome (GOLD analysis project Ga0214917, IMG submission 177983) | Freshwater microbial communities from Lake Lanier, Atlanta, Georgia, United States - LL_1208_BB | ecosystem: Environmental > Aquatic > Freshwater > Lake | place: USA: Georgia | collected... | reverse complement strand
GGCAATGATGGAGGTGAAGGCCACGGCCGCCACGCCCATGGCGATGACGACTTCGGTGAGACTGAACGCCGCCGAAAGGCGGCGAGGGAATAAGGGGTTAATGGATGAAGGGGTTAAGGGGGTGGTGCGAAGATTTTGGATGTTTAATTTTTTATTTTGGATGGTGGAGAGGTCGGAAGATCCGATTGTGCGAACGTAGGAATGTAATTTAAAAACAAATTTCGCAAACGCAGCAGACGTGGAGTCAGGAAAGGATTTCATGGGGCGGGGGCGAGGGTGGCGGAAGCCCGTCCCGTATAGCGGGTGATCCGAACGGTTTCGACATTGGTCATTCTCGAAGTCGGGTTGGTGGTGGTTCCTGTCACCGTGCCCTCAAAGTAGGAGATCCCCTTGGTCGTGAGGTTGGTGTTGTAAAAACTTTCCGCCAGACCACCGTCCGATTGGAACACGATTCCCTTCACCGAACTCAACGTTTTGCTTGTGGCCAAAATCCGCACGGAGACATTGGTGACGGTGGATAGATTGGCGATCGAGTTGGGGACAAAAGCGATTCCTTGAGGAAGCGTGATCCACGATCCGGACATCGTGTTGTTGCTGGCATTCGTAGGGCTCCAGTTGATCACCGCCATCGAGCGGTATTTGTAGGCTTCCCCTTGAGTGAACGAAGTGTCGGGAAAGATCACGGCAGCGTTGGCACCGGACGAGATGGCGTTGTTTCGGGCGATTTCGAGCGCACTGAGAACCTGGTTGAGGGCCATTTTCCGGCCGCCACTTCCCGTAAGGCCTTTAAGTGCGGGAACAGCCACTGCGGCCAAGAGTCCCATGATGCCGACCACGGCCATCAGCTCGACAAGCGTGAACGCCGACGGAAGGCGGCGAGGGGTTAAAAGAGAAAGGGGTTCTGGGGTTAAGGGATTAAGGAGTGATTGGTTTTCAAGAACATTACGGGGCTCGGGCCAAAGATGCCTGGCTTTCTTCGCGATCTTGGAAAGATTAATAGGCATGAAAACCACCCTCGCTACATACGCCTACGATTTACAATGTCAATACAAGCAGAATTAATCTATAAATCAATATTCAACAGTAATTTACAATTTAGGCCAGCTAGTGATCCACTTGTTTGTGCCGGATGCAGTTGTTTGCCCGGCTGTGGACCAGATCAGGGGGGCATTCGTTCCATCGGAATTGTATCCATACGCATAGCCCCACGGATCGATGAAATAGTTGGGGGATCCGTTGGTGTAGACCATGCCGGGTTTGGGTTCGAAGTAGCGTTTCGTAGTCGAGGTTCCGCTCAGGGTGGTTGAGCCGATCAAGTTGGTGAAGAGAGTTTGGCCGGCTCCCGTATATCCTGTGGGGGCAACGCTGGAGGATGGATCCACCGAATTGTTGGCAGGGTAGGCGTTGTTGTCGGCAAAGTAGCGTTCACAGGCGGCCTGCAGGGCGGCGACTTCCGATTTTGCCTGGGAGGTGGCTCCGTGTCGGCGGATCGCGCCGGCGCCCCCGAGGGTGAGCCCGGCCAAAACACCGATGATCGTGATGACCCCGAGAAGCTCGACCAAGGTGAAGGCCGGGGTGAGTTGAGGTTTAGGATTATGTTGAGGCGGGAAGTGAGCCGGGAGGGAATCGTTTTTATGCTGGTGGAAAGGGGTTAAGGCGGGTTTAGTCATAATCATGAACTTATGCCTGCGGAAAAATTTTCCAAACCGAAAAGCATCGTCCTTCACCCTGGTGGAGCTGTTGGTCGTCATTTCGATCATCGGGCTTCTGGCGGGATTGGGATTCCCGGCGGTCAACGGGGCGATGAAGGCGGGAAAAAAAGCGGAGGTGTCTGCGATGGCCGAATCGATCAAGACGGCGGTGAACGCCTTTTATGCGGAATATTCCGCCTACCCCTCGAACTCGACGGGCAAAACCGACGCAACTTTTTTGAGCCTGATGACCACGACCAACACCAACGGGGGTAATTACCGCGGGATCGCCTTTTTGGAGGTGCCGCCGAAATTCACCAACTCCACCGGAATCGTCACCCCCAAGGGATTTTACAAGGGAAGTGCCCAGAGCAACTTTTTCATCCTGATGGACACCGGCAATGTCGGCTATGTGCTTCCCAAAACACTTTCCGCAACCCTGACGACCACAAATGTGCCGAGCACGGTGGCTGTCTGGGTGGTGGATCGAGACACCAACACTAAAGCCGTGGGAACCTTCAAATGAAGCGACCGGCTTTTCGCAACACGGCTCCGACGTCGGCCTTCACCCTGGTGGAGTTGCTGGTTGTTGTCTCTATCATCGGGCTTTTGGTGGGACTGCTGGCGGCGGGAATTCCCCGGGCGATGGATGCGGGAATGAAGGCCAAGGCCAAGGGCGAGTCGACGGCGATTGTTTCCGCGGTGAAGGCCTACAAGCAGGAGTATGGACGTTTCCCCGGCGATCTAACCCAGTCCAACGTCACGTTTACCAGTAACTCGTCGCCCACGGTCCAAAATCTGATCAAGGTTCTGAGTGGCGACAGCACGACAAGTCTGGATAGCAGTTCCCAGGCGGCGAATCCAAAAGGCGTGCGCTTTCTCCAGGGCTCGGCAGGCGGCACCAGCGGATTGCCCGACCCGTGGGGGAACCAGTACATCGTTGTGGTGGATACGGGAGAGAGCGGCGGCGTGACCTACACCTACGCCGGGTCCGCCAAGACTCTCAAAATTTCCGTCCTGGCCCTCAGCTACGGCAGCGATGGGAAGGCGGACACCGCGTCGGGAAAAAAGAACGACGTTTTCAGCACCGACCTGCAGTAAATCTTCGGCCAAAACCGGCGGTTGATTTTTTAAAAAATCCGGCCAGAAAACCGGAATGGAGAGGATTCTCTTCACCGCCGGAGCCGGCCTCCGCATCGTGCGCGGCGCGGGAGCGCCAATTCCCGCCTCCCATCTTCTGGCCGTTTTTCTCAAAGAGGTCCGGGTGGATCCGCGAACCTTTCTCTCCCGCGATCTTGGCCCAAATCGGGAAGGGGTGATTGAGCTCACCGTGGCCGGGCAGGCCACCGTGTTGCCGTTCAGCGGTTCAGGTCCGGTGAACCAAAAATATCTGCGACGGCTGGCCTATCTGGGGAGAAATCCCGGAGGGGTGGGAATCTCCGTCGGCGTGACCGAGTCGGACGAGGAATCGCGCCGGGCGCTCGATAAGGCGGCTGGCGTGGCCGAGGCGCTGTCCGGCGCCATACCCGGAAAAGGAACTCCATGGGGTCTGTGGCTCGGGCCGATCGCGCCGGCATTCGGTCTGGTGGCGGCGGTGCTGAAATTTCTAAGAGGCGGGGTGGATGATGACGAGGAAGCCCGCTTCTTTGGAACGGTGGAGAAAGGAGTGGTGGATGGAGACCGCTGGATTGTGGAGTTTAAGCGGAAAGGGAAGGAGGTGTTTGCGGTGGAGATGGAGGTGGAAGATCTGGGGGAGCCGGTGAATTCGGCGGGCGGGTTCAGCGTGCGGATTTCCCGGCCGGAGATTCTATTGCAGGATGTGGAGATCGGGGTGCGGAAGGGATCGGTCCGAGGGAAAAAGGCGGGCTGGATGAGTCGGCCCGATGCGGGGCTGAGTCCGGCTCGTTCCGGCGAATATCTGGCGAGGATGCAGTGGTTCGGGTGCGAGGCGGCGAGCGGGATCGGAAGGTTCCGCTATGAGACATGGTTGGCGAAGGCGGGCGAGGTGTTGACGTGGGAGAAGGCCGAGCTGTTTCAGGCGGTGGCGCCGAAGTTGAAGTCCGACCGGCACACCCTGCCCTTGACCCTTTCTTTCTCCCTGCATGCGGATCGGCCCGAGTTGGGCGGGCTGACGGGGGTGGCCTCGGCCGGGGTGGAGTTGGTCGAGGGGTTGTTGGAGGGAGGGAGTGACAAGGAGGGGAAACGGTTGGTGGCCGAGGTGGGTCCGTATTTGCGGAAGGCGGGGCCATCGCTGAGTGCGTTGCTGGCGGAAATTTCCGAAGGAAGGTTTTCGCTGTTTTCGATGGAAGGAGTGTTGGTGTTGTTGCCCAAGGGCGAGAAGGGGGAGGCGAATCCGGAAAGTCCGCGGGTTTTACTGGAGTGGAGCGAGGAGGAGAAAGTGTGGAGGGGGAACGTGAAGACGGAGCTGGAATGGAGAGGGACGAAGGTGGGACAGTTTCGTTTTGGGATCGAAGTGCAGGCGGTCGGGGAAGTTGGTTGAGGTTTAAGTTTAGGCTGAGGTAGGGATGACCACGACTTGTCGGGGCATCCTTGGGCGACCGGGACGGTCGTCCATACCGAGGATTCAACTTTGAAAATTGGAGTGCAAGAGAAGCTCGGAGCTTAATTGGCTGAGAAATGAGTGATAGGTAGGGATGAGCGTCCCCGCTCATCCAAGGACGACCGAGACGGTCGTCCGTACCAACGAAAGCTTGAATTAGAAATACTACTAATACAAACGGCTTTCATTCAGTAGTTTGCACTATTCACAAACCATGAAAATTGTCACCAAAGTGTCACAATAAACTCGTAGCCAATTTTCGAAATAGGAGGAAGTTGTGGGTGTGCCTCAGCAAAGACAAAGCGCGTGTACTGTGCGGGTTGCGTGTCCCAATCCTGCGGTGCGGACGTCTTGTCTCAGGAGATAAAAAAATGAAAAACATCCCCGGCAACTCAAACTTTGGATTCACAAAATGGGGCCTTGGGTTGATTGCGGCCTTCATGACCTTTGCGACAACTGGCTGGGGACAAATTTCGTTGAGTTCAGGAAATAGTGCATCCGAGGGGTTTAACAGCCTAGGTGCTTCAACTACCGCAACTTTGCCTACAAACTGGAAAGCCTCCAAAAGCACAACTGCACGCGATAATCCTGGCTCTTACGCCTCTGCGGTGGCAGCAGTCGAACAGGCTGCCGGTAACTCGATGTCAACAACTGCAGCCAACGGTATTTATCGCTACAATTCCAACAATAGCACTTCGGAGTCTGCGATTGGTGGAGTTTCCTCATCCTCTGCCTCTAAATCTGTTTTTCTTTATGGTTACTTTAAAAACACTGGGGCGACAGCAATCTCCTCGCTGACAATTTCCTACGATGTTGAGCAATATCGTGCTGGTAGCAACCCATTTTCGATCGAACTTTTTTATTCGATCGATGGATCAACTTGGACAGCTTGTGGTTCAAACTTTGTCACAGCGCCGACGGCTGATGCGTCAGTAACTGGTTACACTACAGCTCCTGGAGCCACTTATTCTGTAAGCGGTAAAAGTTATACTCCAGCTTCTCCTATTAGTGCTAATGCTTCCTTCTATCTTGCGTGGAGATATTCATGTGCTTCCGGTACAACGACTAGTAACGCTCAAGCTTTTGGTGTTGATAATATCGTTGTTGCTGCGCCCTCCGCATCACCAACCATCACTGTTAGTGGGACGCCCAGTGCATTAAGTACCGCTTACGGACAGGCTTCCTCTAATACTTCTTTTACTGTTTCCGGATTAAATCTCAACGGCACTCAAGGCGTGGTTGTGACGCCTCCCGCTGGCTTTGAAGTTGCAACGACTTCAGATTTTTCCACAACGATTGGAACGAGCGCATCGGGGTTGAGTTTGGGAACCTCAGCGGCAATAAGCACCACCACTATCTATGTACGACTGTCGGCAACGGCCACCGTCGGTAGTTCACCCTATTCAGGTAACATCGTGGTTTCTGGTGGTGGGGCGACAAGCCAGAACGTGGCAATGGCTTCCAGCACTGTCAGCAAGAGAGCTTTGACGATCACGGCTGCAAACCAGACCGTGTCCTACGGATCAGCAGCGGCAACCGTGACCGGTGCGGGTAGTTATACTCCAACCGGATTTGTTAATGGAGATACTTCCTCTGTCATCGGGGGTACTGCTTCCTACTCGACTACTTACACCGCCACCACAGGTGCGGGATCCAATGTGGCGACGATTACTCCGATCACCACCGGCCTGACGGCAACCAACTACTCTTTTACTGCCGCAAGTGGGAATATTAGCGTTACAGCGGTTGTTCCTTCGGCCCCAACGATCACGGGAATCACGGCAGGGAATGGTCAGCTAAGCGTGGCCTTCACCACTCCAACTTCGAACGGCGGAGCGAGTATTACAAATTATGAATATTCAACCGATGGTGGCACGACTTGGATAACCCCCAGCCCTGCCGTCACTGCGAGTCCGCTGGTCATTTCAGGGCTAGCGAACGGAATAGCCTACAGTGTGAAGCTCCGTGCTAACAATTCGGCAGGCAGCAGCACGTCCACGGCTTCGACACAGGCAACACCGATCGCTCCTTCCTCGCCGACGATTACGGTGGCTCCTGCCACTCTTGCCGGGGCGTTGACCACGACCTACGGAACGGATTCTTCCACCCAGAACTTCACGGTGTCCGGCTCAACCTTAAATTCGGATCTGACTGTGACAGCTCCGGCGGGATTGGAGATCTCTCTATCTTCAGGAAGCGGATTTGTAGGGTCGCTGGTCTTGGCACAAGCCTCCGGAAGTGTGGCTTCGACCACGATCTATGCCCGATTGAAGGCAACGGCCGTGGCGGGAAGTTATAACGGCCAAACTTTCACTGTTTCGAGTACCGACGCGACCACGCAAAATGTGGCTACGACCTCGAATGGGAACATCGTCAGCCCAGCTGCGTTGACCATTACGGGCATCGGCATTGCCAATAAGGTTTATGATCGTGCCACCACGGCGATCATTACCGGCACGGCGAATTACAGTGGATTGATGAACGGGGAAAATTTCAGTGTCTCGGGAACTCCCAGGGCCAGCTTTGCCACCGCCACGGTGGGACTGGCAAAGGCGGTGACCGTGACGGGTTATACTGCACCAAGTTCAAACTACACGGTGACTCAGCCGACCCTAACAGGCGACATCACAGTGGCTCCGTTGACTGTCACAGGCGCAACCGTGACGAGCAAGACGTATAATGCCAACACTACTGCGGCAATCACGGGAGCAACATTGAGCGGGGTGATTTCGCCCGATGTGGTAACCCTGACAGGCGAAAGCTCCGGAACATTTGCGAGTGCAGACGTGGGCACAGGCATAGCAGTGACAACAGCCATAGGGATCGCGGGTGCGGATGCGGCAAACTACGCTTTGACCCAACCGACTGATTTGACCGGCACGATTACACAAGCAACCCAGACCATCACCTTCAATGCTTTGGCCAGCAAGGTTGTGGGCGATGCGGGTTTTTCATTAACTGCATCAGCGAGTTCCGGGTTGTCGTTGACCTACGCCAGTTCGAACCCCAACGTAGCCACGGTTTCGAATCTTGGCTTTGTTACGATTGTGGGCGCAGGCACAACTGATATTACGGTGAGCCAAGCTGGGAATAGTAATTATCTTCCGGCTAGTCAGACACGAACTCTGACCGTCACCCCGCAACCCCTTTTGTCTTGGGAAGTAAGCGGACTGACAGGAGGTTTGAATAATTTTGGACCCACAGTATTGGATGGTACTTATATTACTAATCTTAATCCGAATCTGACAGTTGTGGGACTGACGCGTGGTAGTGGAATTCTTACGACAGGGACTGCGGCGTCGAAGGGTTGGGGGGGGGTAGATTTCTTGGGTACTAATGCTGTAACTGCAGTTGCCGCCAGTGATTTTGTGACATTTTCAATTACTCCAAAACCGGGTTATCAGGTCTCATTTTCTGGAATCCCCGCGTACAACATCCGTCGTTCAGGCTCAGGTCCTACAACAGGAATCTGGCAATATCAAAAGGGCAGTGCTGCCTTCATCGACATAGGTATTGGTATCACGTGGGGAGCAACAACTTCAGGAACTGGGAACGCTCAACCCCCGATCGATCTCAGTGGCATTCAGGAATTGCAAAATGTCCCTGCTGGGACCACCGTGACATTCCGGTTGGTTGCATGGGGGGCAACTGGATCTACGGGAACTTTTTATCTTAACGACATCACCGGGAATGATCTGGCAGTGATGGGTGCGGTCTCCGAGTACACGGCTGTTGTTCCTTCTCTCTCTTCGTTCACGCCTGCTTTCGGGGCGACCGGATCGACCGTGACGATCAGTGGAAGCAATTTGGCGGGTGTGACAGGGGTGAAGTTCAACGGCCAGTCGGCCACCTTTGCCATTCAGTCATCTAGCCAGATCACGGCAACGGTGCCTGCCGGACTTCAGGCTGGGAAGATCTCCCTGATTTATGGCTCACCTGCGGCGGAGGTTTTAAGTACCACCAATTTTGAGCCTCTGGATGGCAGTGGGTTAGCCACAGTGGTCAATGGCGATGCGACGAGTCCTTATGTAAACACCGCGATTTTTGCCAAAGGTCAGTCGAACAACCAGACCCTCGCCGTGACGGTGAGCAATCCGATTGTGGATTCCACGATCTCGAAGGTTCGGATCACGTTGCCGAGCGATTTCTCACAACCGAATTCTGTCAATTGTTTGCTCAATGGGGCAGGTACGGTCTCGGTCTCCGGAAGGGCTCTGACCATCGATGGGGCAGTCATCACCTCCAACTCTCCCCTCACAGTCACCGTGTCTGGACTATCGACCCCTGACACCTCAGTCAGCACAGCTCTGGACGGAAATTATGGAATCGCCGTCGAAACCGCCGGAGCGGGTGGGACTTTGGCCAATGTTCTCGTTGCTCCGACCGCGTATGTGATCGTGCCGATTATCAATCTGCGCGGGGTGGATGCCAACGGGGTGCCCACTCAGGCTGGAAAGAAGGTGGCTTTTGAAGGAGTGGTCACCGCCAGTGGATTGGGCTCTGCCGCTGGGAAAACGAAGGCCTATGTTCAGGACGCTTCGGCGGCAGTCTACATTTACAGTGCGGCTTTCACTTCTTCCCCGACACTGGGGAACGTCTATGCCGCATTGGGAACTTTGACCCAGTTCCGTGGCGTAACCCAGATTGATCCAGGAACAGCGTCGAATCTGATCGACCGGGGAGCGGGAGTGCTCCCTGAGCCGACGGTGTTGACCCTTCCGATCAGCTCGACCATTGGAGAGCGTTATGAAGGGAGCTTGGTCAAGGTCGTGGGTCTGAGCCGTGCGACAGGGGAGGTCGATGCTTGGGCGACGAGTGCGACGATTACCCTTCAGGATTCGGCTGCCGCGACTGTGGATTTGTTCGTGCAACCCGGCTCCACTGCGACGACAGAACCGGCAACCTATCCGGCCACTGTGGTTGGAATTCTGGGTCAGTACGTGGTGGCCTCACCCTTTACAACGGGGTATCAACTGCAACCGAGGACACAGTCGGATCTGATCTTTAACTCTGCCCCGACGGACATCACGCTCTCCTCAGCCAGCTTCCCGGAAAACAATCCGCCAAATCTGGTGGTGGGAACGTTGACCACAACGGATGACAATGCCGCTGGCGTGACCTACTCCTTTGCGACAGGGGCGGGAGACACGGATAACGGGGCCTTTAACATCTCGGGCAACAGCCTGAGGGCGACCGCCCCTCTGGACTTTGAGACCAAGTCCATTTACTCGGTACTCATTCAAGCCACGGATGCAGGTGGATTAACCTTTACCAAGCAGTTCACCATCACGGTGACCGATGTGGCTGAGGTTGTGGCTCCCAGCGGGTTATCCTACATGCCCGCGATGATCAGTGGCACGGTGGGAACTCCGATCGCCAACCTCACTCCGGCGATCACCGGAGCGCAGATCAACTACTCCATCGACCCGGCGTTGCCTGCAGGGCTGTCGATCGACCCATCGACCGGCGTGATCAGTGGTACGCCTTCAGTTACGGCGGCTTCCGCCATCTATACCGTCACGGCAACCAATACGGCGGGTAACACGACCACTCAGATTACGGTTGCGGTCGTGGCGGCGGGATCGACATACAACAGTTGGCTGGGAACAGCGACTCCCTCCGATGCGGCGTTCTGGGATTATGTGTATGGCGCGACCGCTCCAGGTCAGCTATCTGCGAGCCTAAGGCCGACGACTGCCATCACGGGTGGAAACTTGGTCCTTACTTACTATGTGAGGCAGAACACCCTCGGGTTGACGGTGACGGCAAAGACGAGTTCGGATCTGGCTACGGGTGCAGCCGGGTGGAGCACAGCTGGCGTCACCGACGTTGCAGTGGGAGCGCCGACCACGGTCAACGGAGTGAGCGTTCAGCAGCGGACCGCCAGTGTGGTGGTGAGCGGAGCCAAAAAGTTCCTCAAACTCGAAGGCGTCCAAGCACAGTAATTGGTTTCAAATAAGGTTTAAGAAGGGCCCCGACTTAGGTCGGGGCCTTTCTTTTTTAGGGCTCGGAAAAAAAAGAAACAAGAGGTGAAATATCCCTTTGGTGGTAGAATAAAGCTTTATGCGGCGTTTTGTGATTACCCTAAGCCCAATCTGGGTCGCGGTCCTGCTTCTGGTGGCCAACGGGCTGGCTGCTCCGAGCGTGGGCGACATCAGCAATCAGACGATCACGGTCGGAAGTGCGATAGGCCCGCTTCCCTTTACGCTAAACAACTTTACTCCCAAACAGACGATCCGAACTATGGCGGCCAATATCACATCCGGAAGCAGTCAGGCTTATGAGGATCCTGGAACAAGAATATTAGAGGGATTGCATCCGGATGTCGTCATGCTTCAGGAATTCAATGTCGGTACCAGTTCGTCGACGAGCGAGGTACGGGCCTGGGTGGATACGACCTTCGGCACAGGCTTTAATTATTTTAGGGAAAGCTCCGGAGGAATTCCGAACGGGGTGATCAGCCGTTGGCCGATCGTTGCTTCTGGTTCCTGGGAGGATAGCGAAGTCGGAGATCGGGGCTTTGCCTGGGCGCGGATCGATATTCCGGGGGACAAGAATCTGTGGGTGGTAAGCGTCCATTTGAAGGCTTCCAGCGGGTCTGCCAATTCTACCAAACGGCAAACTCAAGCCCTGCAACTGGTTGCTTACATCAAGGCAAATGTGCCGACTGGGGATTATCTTTTGCTGGGAGGGGATTTTAACACCTACAGCATCAGCGAATCGTGTCTGAGCACGTTGGGCAGCTTGCTGACGACGGCTGCGCCTTATCCGGTCGATCAGGTGGGGGACTCGGACACCAATGCGTCCCGAGGTGAGCATTATGACTGGGTGTTGGCGGAACCGGAATTGGATGCCTTGGAGATTCCGGTTCAAATTGGATCGCTTTCATTCGCCAACGGGCTGGTTTTCGATAGTCGGGTTTTCTCCCCCCTTTCGTCGGTATCTCCCGTTTTGTCCACCGACAGTGGGGTAACAGGCATGCAGCATATGGCGGTGGTACGGGCTTTTGCCGTGCCCGCTGCGGAAATGTTGACGGTGACGGCGAGCAGCAGCAACACGACGTTGATTCCGAACAGCAACATTGTGGTGAGCGGAACCGGCACGAGCCGAACCGTGACAGTCACGCCAGTGGCAAACCAGACAGGAACGGCGACGATCACGGTGACGGGCGGGGACGGGACCTCCACAGCGAGTGACACGTTCGTTGTTACCGTGAATCCGCTTCTAACACTATTTCCTGACTGGATCGCAGGATACAGATTCAGTGAACCCAATGCCCTGGCTTCGGCCGATCCGGACGGGGATGGGTGGAGCAATGCACAGGAGTACGCTTTTGGATTGGTACCGAACGTTGCCGGCGGAACCTTGGTGAAGATTGAGAACGGCGGTACGGGATCGAAGATCACCTATCTGCAACGGAGCGGAGTGACCTACACGGTGAAGTCGGCAACCGATTTGGCAGCAGGGTTTACGGGAACGGTGAATCCGATGAGGAGTAATCCTCAGCCTGCTGAATTGCCGTCGGGTTATGAGCAGTACGAGGCGACGTTGACGGCACCCGACAGGGGATTTTTGAAGGTTGAGGCGGTTGTGCCGTAGGGGGGTGGGGGGGGTAGGTTTAAGATTGAGGTTGAGGTTTAGGTTGAGGAAGGATGAATAGGTACGGATGACCCTGACTTGTCGCTTATACATGCGGTACGGATGAGCGTCCCCGCTCATCCTAGGACGACCGGGACGGTCGTCCGTACCTAAGATCAAACAAGATTCTTTCTAAGGAAGAAGGTTGAATTCGGGAGGGAAAGACAGGCCGATCTGTTGTTCAAGAGATTCTTGTTGTGATTTCCAGACCGCCAAGCCGGCTTTAAGATTAGGTTGAGGTTTAGGGGAGCCTCCACCTGCATCGGCGGAACTTTCACCTAAACTTAAACGGTCGGCATAGGCTGATGGATCGGAAGTAGAGAATGTTCCCAACGGCGTTCCGTCTGCCGACCACCCCTGCCATTCGGTTTTGCCGGTGGTGGCGTCGAAGCGGGCAGTGGAGAGGGGTTTGCCGTCGGGGTATTGGAGCATGAGGGAGCTGACTTTTTCTGATTTGCCGAGGACGGGACCGAAGTGCCCCAGTAGTTTGCCGTCCGGATAGAAAAGTTTTCCGCCGGAAAGGTGATCGCCGTCGTAGTGGCATTCGGCAAACGGTTTGCCGTCGGGATAATGAAGCTGGATCGGGCCGGCAAGTTTGTCCTCCTTGAAATCTGCTGAAGTGGCCAAGGAGCCTTCGGGAGTGAAGGTTTTGTAGGGGCCTTCTTTTTTGCCGTGGAGGTAGGTGGCTTCAGCCCGGAGTTTGCCGTCGGGATAGAATTCGCGGAGGGTGCCCTCGAGTTGGTCTTCCTGCCAGTCCCCTTCGGACAGTTTGGCGCCCGTTTCCGACCATGTGCCGGCCCGGCCGTTCTTTTTTCCGTGGGCGTAGAGTGTTTCCGAAAGTTTTTTCCCCGAGGGGGTGTAGGTCAGGGACGGGCCTTCGCGGAGGCCGAGGTGCCAGTTTTCTTCGATGCGGAGGTTGCCTTGTTCGTCCCATTCGCGGGAGAGGCCTTCCTTTTGGCCGGAGGAGTAGAGGATTTCCGATTTTTTTTGTCCGGACGGGAAGTTTTCGATGCTGGGGCCGTCGAGTTTCCCGGTTTTCCAGGTGGCGGAGTAGCGGGGTTGACCGTCGGGCCACCAGCCGGTGGCGGCTCCGTTGAGTTTGTCGGCGGAGTAGAAAAGGTTGTCGGAGACAGAGCCGTCGGGATGGAAGAGGGTCGAGGGGCCTTCCCGTTTCCCGTCGAGGAGGGTGTTGGAGGCACGGGGTTTGCCGTCGTCGCCGAAGAGCGTCTGGGGCCCGGTCATTTTGCCGGCGGTCATGCGGGATTCGGCCTTCAGTTTGCCTTCCGGGGTGTAGAACTGCCACTCGCCTTCCGGGAGACCGCCCCGGATGGGGCCTTCGGCTACTTTCTTGCCCTTTTCGTCCAAGTCGAAGCGACGGCCGTCGCGTCGGTCGGGCCGGCAGATTTCACGGCGGGAGATCGAGCCGTCGGTTCGATAAAAGAGGAGTTCGATTTGGCCGGAGGATGTTTGGCGGGCGCTAAGGGTGAGTTGGCCTTGGAGGTTGCGGTACGGGCCGGTGCGTAGGATGCGGAGGGGGACGAGGGAGGCTTCGTCATAATTCCAGAGGGGATCGCCGGGGGGTTGGTTGAGGGGATTGGTGGATTGATTGGCACGGTCGACCGACTGACGGATCGCTTCGGCGGCTTGAAGGCCTTGGAGGACGGCATTGAGGATGAGTCCGACTTCTGATTGGGCGGAGGCGCGGGAAGGAAGGAGGCTTAGGGCGAGAATTAGGAACAAGACAGGCATGGGTGGAGTTTAGGTTTAAGTTTAAGTTTAGGTGAGCAAGAATTTACAAGCTTTCAGTGTCTCTTAAACCTCAACCTAAATCTAAGCCAACGAAGGGGGATGTGGTAGAGTGAACAGCGTGAAATTTTCGATCCTACGATGGGGTGAGTTCATCAAGTTTTCCCACACGGTGTTTGCGATGCCGTTCGGGTTGGCGTCGATGTTTCTGGCAGCGGGGGGCTGGCCCGAGGGGAGGATTCTTGGAGGAGTACTGATCTGTCTGGTCGGGGCGAGGACGGCGGCGATGGCGTTCAACCGGTTGGCGGACTGGCAGATTGATCAGAAGAATCCGCGGACGGCGACGCGGTCGACCCTTGTTTCGAAAACCACCGCATATGGGACAATGGTGGGGGGGGTGTTGGGCCTGGTGGGTGGGGCGTGGATTTTGAATCCGCTGTGTCTTATGTTGAGTCCGGTGGCGGTGGGGATTGTCTTTTTTTATTCCCTGACCAAGCGGTTCACGTGGGGGTCGCACGGGTTTCTGGGGTTGGCGCTGGGAACGGCGCCTGTGGGGGCCTGGTTGGCGGTGAGGGGGCAGTTTGATTCGTGGGTGCCGATTGTGTTGGGGACGGCGGTGGGGTTGTGGGTGGCGGGATTCGATTTGATCTACGCGCTGCAGGATCGGGAGTTTGACCGGGAGCATGGGTTGAAAAGTTTTCCGGCAAAGTTCGGGGAAACGGCGGCACTGCAGATGGCGACGGGGTTGCATGTCCTAGCGGCGATTTTGTTGGGGGCGTTTGGTTGGATGGCCGGGTTTGGTTGGGGATATGGGGTGTGCTGGACGGCAATCTGTGTAGTGCTTTGGATCGAAAGCCACTGGTCGAAGGTGGAAGGTAAAAGGGGGAAGGCTTTTTTTTGGGCGAATGCGGTGGTGAGCCTGCTGGTGCTGGGGGGTGTGATGTGGGAGATTTTTTGAAAATGAGTGTGTGGGGAATAATTGAAAAGAAAGCGGAGGCGGGGGAGCGGCTTTCGTTTGAGGAGGGCGTTTATCTGTTTCGGGAAGCGGATTTGCACCAACTGGGGCAGTTGGCCGACTGGGTGCGGCAGAGGAAAGTGGGGAGGCGGGCGAGTTATGTACTGAACCGGTATTTGAATTATTCCAACGTGTGCATTTTGAGCTGTCAGTTCTGCGCGTTTGCCCGGAAAAAACGGGATCCCGGGACGTTTGAGTTGTCCGTGGAGGAGATGACTGAGGCGGCGAGGAAGTCGGTCGGGCAGGGAATCACCGAGATCCATATCGTGGGGGGACTGCATCCGAGTCTGCCGTATTCGTTTTACCTCGAGTTGTTGCGGTCACTAGCGGCGCTGGAACCCAGGCCGACGCTGAAGGTTTTTACGGCGATTGAGATCCGGCATTTGGCCGAGCGGGTGGCGAAGAAGCCGATTGCGGAAGTGTTGGCGGATTTGAAGGAGGCGGGATTGGGATCGTTGACGGGTGGAGGGGCGGAGATTTTTGATGCGGGGGTGCGGGACCGGATCTG
>Ga0214917_10004636_pt1 | contig 15160 bp, 18 predicted proteins | sample LL_1208_BB_MetaG_FD_177983 | JGI IMG/M metagenome (GOLD analysis project Ga0214917, IMG submission 177983) | Freshwater microbial communities from Lake Lanier, Atlanta, Georgia, United States - LL_1208_BB | ecosystem: Environmental > Aquatic > Freshwater > Lake | place: USA: Georgia | collected... | reverse complement strand
AAAGGTATTCCTCGTGATGCAATGCCACAAGCAAAAGGCGAAGTTGTTAAGGGTTCTAAAGCCGAAAAATTGCTGGCAAAACAAAATACAAAAAGAGTTAAAGATGGCAAAAAACCTAAAGATGAAGTTGATGGCACTGAAGAATTTTTAACTCATCTTAAAAAAGCAGGTATATCTGCATCAAAACCAAAAAGAGTTCGTGCAGACAAATTAAAAGCAACACAGCAAGATATGAATGGCGAAAAAGTTGGTGGAATGATGACATCTAAAGATTACGACCCATCAGCAGAACCAATTTTTGTTTCTCGTGATGGTTATGTAGTTGACGGTCATCATCGCTGGGCGGCAACAGTCGGTAGAGATGCAAGAGATGGTCGTTTGGGAAATGACCAAAGAATGAATGTGATTGAACTTGATGCCCCAATTAGCCAAATTCTTAAAGAAGCAAATGCTTGGACTGACTCTTTTGGAATTAAGCGAAAAACAGTAGGCAAGTAACCATGGCTAAAGCGTCAGGTGGTTTGTCTCGTTGGTTCAAAGAAAATTGGGTGGATATTTCACGCCCAAAAAAAGGTGGTGGTTATGAACCATGTGGTCGTGGAGATGCAGACAAAGGTAAATATCCAAAATGTGTGCCTGCATCTAGAGCGGCATCAATGTCACAAGAACAAATTCGTTCGGCAGTAAATCGCAAAAGAAGAGCAGAAAACAAAGAATCAAGAAAAGACAAAAAACCTATCATGGTAAGCACAATCAAAAAGAGCAAAAACATTCCTGCTAACCCAAAACTTTATGCGAGTGTAAAGGCGGCGGCTAAGAAAAAATTTGATGTTTACCCATCGGCTTACGCAAACGGTTGGCTCGTTCAAGAATACAAGCGCCGTGGTGGAAAGTACAAAAGTGTCTCAAGCAAATAATGTTTCTAAATTTAACCCCTACCATGACGAATTAGGGCGTTTTACAAGTGGTGGTGCTGGTAGGCGAGTTAGTCGTATGCCCAAAAATAAAGGTCAGGGCAAAGCAACAAGAAAAAAAATATCTGATGCAGAAAGAAAAAAAATAGATGATGAAGTTAATTCTCGCACAGACAAAATAGTTTCACAACTAGGTGCAAGAATTGGCAATGATTTAGCAGAAGAGTGGCGACCAAGAATTCAAGCCGCCATGAAAGTTTTTAAGACTCCAGCAAGTGAAGCAAAGTTTGGCGAAATGGATGAACCACTCAATATAGGTGGAAAAAAGTTTGCTATCAAAATGAAAGACGGAAAGCCAGTTTATCTCACTGCAACAAATGTTTTGGACATGGTTGGTGATGAAATTGGTACTGAAGCAATAACTGGAATCTCTGATGCCGACTTTGCAAGTGGCAAAACATTCAGGCTTAAATCTCAAATGCCAAAATCGGGCAAAGCAAAAAGCAACGCTAGGTTCGGATTAAAAGACACTAAAAAAATGACTGATGATGAAGTTATGAAAGAATACAGGCGGTTAAACGCACGAAAGCAAAAACTTGAAGCGGAGTTGCCAAATATATCTAATAGAGTTGCTGGATACACTGAAACAAACGAATATGGCGAAACACCATCAATTGCCAGCCGACCTTATGTAAGCAACAAAGAGATAAAGGCAAGAATAAAACGAAACAAGGGTCTTACTGCCGCAATCAAATCAAGATTAAAAGATTTAGAATCCGAAGCCAAGTCACGAAATATAAGTTCGCTTGCACTAAAACTTACCACTCCTTACCAAACAAGAATTACTGGCAATGATTTTTCCGACAAAATAATTGAAAAATTTAATCCCAACCATGATGAACTCGGAAGATTTACTTTTGGTTCAGGTATGGGTGCGCCAGCAAAAAACATACGAGCGGTTGAAAAACTTGCTGTTCACTTAAGAATTAAAAAAGACTGGTCAAAAGTTAGGGCAGTTGATAGTAAAGTTCGCAAGCAAATTGTCAAAGCATTTAATGATGCACCACAGCAATTAGATAAAGAGCAACTTAAGTCTTGGGATGAAACAGAAAAAATTATCAATCAGCAATATGATTTATTAACAAAAGAATTGGGTGTTAAAGTTGAATTTGTAGATTACGACCCATATAAAAACGCCCAAGATATGTTTGATTCTTTTCGTGACACTGGCGTATTAAAAATTATGAAAACATCTGTTACTGGTAGCCATACATATTGGAGTGACGCAACTAATGACAAGTTTCGTGCGGTGCATGACGCTTTTGGGCATCTTGCTACTGGCGTTGGCTTTGATAGGCATGGTGAGCAAGCGGCATACGAAGCGCATAAGTCAATGTTTCCCCCTTCATGTTATCTAGCATTGGCATCTGAACTCAAAGGTCAAAATGCTTACATGGTAGAAACTGGTAATTTTCCCGACCAACGACTTGTTGCTCTGCCTGAAAAACTTCAAAAGTTGTTCATGGCTGAAATATCTAAGAAAATGAGTGAAGATGAAATGTCAGACAAGGATAACCTTTTTGAAATTGGTGGAACTCACCATGCTTCTAACGGTAGAAACTTTGCTAAAAGGAATAGAAATTTAATGAGTATTTTGGGTAAAGTAGCAGATGTGCGTACTGTCTCAAAAGAAACCCCCACTGTGTCTAGCGTTCATTTGGAAACAGCCATGGGTAATCAAAAGAAAAAGAAGAAAAAGCGAGTAAAAACAGTTTCAGTTGAAGAAATTGAAAAGAAAAAAGCCAAACTGAAAAACCCCAAAGGTGGATTGACTCAGGCTGGTCGTGATAAATTTAATCGTGAAACTGGCTCTAATTTGAAGGCTGGCGTTAAAGGTGCGGCAGATACACCTGAAAAGATGCGCCGTAAAGGTTCTTTCCTAACTAGATTTTTTACTAATCCATCAGGCCCGATGGTTAACGATAAAGGAGAACCTACACGCCTAGCGTTGTCTGCTAATGCTTGGGGTGAGCCAGTGCCTAAGAATCGCAGTGATGCCGCAAAACTCGCAGCAAAAGGAAGGCGTTTGTTAGAACGCTATGAAAACACAAAAGTAAAAAAATTCAACCCACACCATGATGAACTCGGAAGATTTACAAGTGGTGGTGCTGGTAAGTCAAGTGGTAGAAAAACATCAAAACATCCTGCCGAATTTGCTAGAACTCGTGGTTTAGCAAGTATGGCTGTTCGTGCTTTGTCGGGTGGATATAAAACAAAAAAACAAAAAGGTAAAGTTGAAGTATCTCGGTTTAATCCCAAAACAAAAACAAAAACAACAAGACTTGTTAGTGCCAAGCCAAAAGAAAAATTAATAGATTTGGCAACTGAATACGATGCTTTAACCACTCGCACAGAACAACGCAAAACATATATTTCTCCACGCACAAAATCAGATGTGGCAAAAGCAAAACAAGTTAGCGATTATATGTCTGTTGGAGTAAAGAGATTCAAAAATGCAAAACATCGTGCATATGCAAGCGCTCGTGTAAAACAAATGACTGGTGGCAAGCCACGACCAAAAGGTATGTCAAAGCCCTACAGAATGTCTAAAAAACAAGTTAAATCTTATGAGGCAGTTCTGTATAAAATGTTTAGAAGCGGTAGGTTAAAGTATGGCATTTAACGAAGAGTTTGAAGATATTACCGAAGAAGAATTAGAACAAATAGCAAGTGAAACATCCGTGTATTCTTCTGACGAAGAGATGTTTTCCGAAATTGAAAGATTGAACGAAGAAAACGCAGAATAAACCATGGCTACTCACATAGCCGATATTCCTAAGCCGTTTTATTGTTATGTGCAGAACGAGTTCTTGTACGACCACCATGAAGGTTTTGGCGAATATACAGAGTGTTTAGCGTTTGGGTTGTCTGCATTACCAAGTAGGGCTTGGGGCATTTCAATTCTTTTGAAAAATGGCGCTTTAGTTCAACACATCCCTTTACACGCATTAACTTTTAATACACCTGCCATACACACTCACCCACTTGACCATCTGCAAATTTGGTCTTGCTATGGTTATGAATTTTCAACGCACGAGTATTCGGCACTTGCAGAACTTCCAGTGAAAGTTTATTTGAAGGGTGGAGTGTGGGAAAATGGCAGATATTTGTTTACTGCCGCACCATACGAAGACAACTATTCTTTAACTCCAGACCAACACAAACATTTTAATTTTATTCAACTTGAATGTGGCAGGGTGGGTGCATGGCCTGGAAATAGGGTGTTAATTTACGATTCTTCATTCGTTGAAGTGCCCGAAAAACGACCAAAATACCTTACAAATACTAGGTTTTGGTATGTTGAGAACTTTGATGACGATGACGCTTTTGATTCAACCATCACGCCTAAAAATTCCTTGTGAGTTCATTCAACTTTTTTAATAAAAGAGTTGCGTTAATGATATTTAACGATGTATGGTGTAATCTCATATATGGGCAAAAAAGGTAATCGGTTGACGGACATGGAATTTGATGAGGTTTCATTAGTAACACGCCCTGCCAATCAATTAAGCAAAGTTGTTCTATTCAAAAGTGATGTATCAAATTCGGAGGAAATTGTGGCTGAAGAAAAAACAGTTGAAGAAGCAGTTGAGGTTGAACCAGTTCTTGAACAGGCAGAAGAGTCTGTAGAGAAGGGCTATGGCATGAAGAGCGGCAAGAAAATGAAGAAGAAAGAAATGCCAGCCATGGAAGAAGACGAAGAGATGGAAGAAGACGAAGAAGAAATGCCTATGAAGAAAAAAGGCAAAATGAAGAAAGACGATGACACTGTAGAAATTCCATCGGAAGTCTATGACTACATTGAAACTCTTGAATCGGCAAATGCAGAACTTGTAGATGCCATTGAAAAAATGTCAAAAGAGCAACAGGATGAAAAAGACGAAATCCTGAAGTCGGCAGACCCACGCCTTGTAGAAATTGTTAAGGGCTTGGAAGAGCGAGCATCTGCGGCAGAAACAATTGCAAAAGCAGAGCGTGACCATCGCCTTGTACAAGAATACATTGCAAAGGCTGGCACTCTTAAGAATTTGCCAATCAAAGCCGAAGAATTCGGCAGTGTTTTGAAGAGTGTTGCAGAAGCCTTGACCGAAGAGCAGTTCAGTGCAATTTGGCAAGTTCTTAATGCAGCGAACTCAAATCTTTCCAAGACTGGCTTGTTCAACGAAATTGGAAAGTCTTCAACTCCTGACAATGATGGGCCTTTGGCAAACATTGAAAAGGTGGCAACTGCTTTGCGACAAGCAAATCCGTTGTTAACTCGTGAACAATCAATTGCAAAAGCAGTTGAGACAGACGCAAATCTCTACAAACAATATATCCAAGAAGTAGGTAAATAATCATGGCATACAAAGGCTCACAACCGTTTAAGATTACACTTGAAGCAGGTGAAGACCTCTCTGCAAAGCAATACTACTTTGTAAAGTTGAATGCTTCAGGTAAAGCAGTGGCTTGTGCAGGTGTTACTGACAAACCAGTTGGTGTTCTTCAAAACGACCCAACTTCAGGTCAAGCGGCAGAAATCGTAGTTGTTGGACTCACAAAAGTTTCAACAAATGCGGCACTCGCAATCGCAGACTTGATTGGCACAAGCAACGATGGTCAAGCCGCCGCTTATGTTGCTGGCACTGACACAACTAAATATGTTGTCGGTACTGTTCTCGTCACTTCAGGTGGCGCAGACGAACTCACATCCGTTCTAGTCAACTGTGCGAACCCGCACCGTGGCGCTTAATTTCAAAGAAAGAAAATAGGAGAAACAAGTTATGGCACAGCCAACAGCAAATGATGTTCATATTGATGCGATTCTGACTAACATCTCAGTCGCATACATTCAAGACCAAAATGCTTTCGTTGCAAGCAAAGTTTTCCCGACTATTCCAGTTGAGAAACAAAGTGACAAGTATTTCGTTTACACAAAAGGTGACTGGTTTCGTGACGAAGCACAACTTCGTGCGCCAGCCACAGAGTCAGCAGGTTCGGGCTACAATCTGACAACGGCAACATACAACACTCAGGTGTATGCTTTCCACAAAGATGTTGACGACCAAGTTCGTGCCAATGCAGACAATCCATTGAACCCTGACCGTGATGCAACAGCATTTATCACTCAAAGAATGTTGCTTCGTCAGGAAATCCAATGGGCATCAGAGTTCTTCACAACAGGTATTTGGGCTACAGATTCAACCCCATCTAACTTGTGGAGTGATTACACTGCATCAGACCCAATTGGCGATGTTGAGACTGCAAAAGCAACAATCTTGACAAGCACTGGCTTTTTGCCGAACACGATGGTTATGGGATACGATGTATTCCGTCAACTTCGTAACCACCCTGACATTGTTGACCGTGTAAAATACACATCAGCAGAAAATGTCACGGAAGACATTCTTGCTCGTTTCTTCGGTGTTGACCGTATTCTTGTTGCTCGTGCAGTAAAGAATTCAGGTCTTGAAGGTGCGACTGTTTCAATGAGTTCAATCGTTGGAAAAAATGCGGCTCTCTACTATGTAGCACCAAGCGCAGGAATTCTTACCCCTTCGGCTGGTTACCAGTTCGCATGGCGTGGTGTTTCGGATGGAATGGGCGCAAATATCGGTATCACACGATTCCGTATGCCTGAACTCCGTGCAGACCGAATTGAAGCACAAATGGCATGGGATAACAAAGTTATCGCATCAGACCTTGGGTACTTCTTCTCGGCTTGCGTAGCCTAATTTCTAGTTCTTCCTGAAAGGAGAAAATTAAATGAATTTATTCTCTAAAGGCAAGGGCTTGATGGGGGCGTTGCGAGTAAACGGCGTAATTGCCAACAATACTCAGACAACAAAGACAACCGTTACTACACTTACTGACGCTCCTCAAACTTTGACTGCGGCAATGGTAGTTACAAACGGTGGTTTGTTGGTTTGCACTCCCACTGCATCACGGGCTAAAACAGTTCCAACTGGTACACTTACTTGTGCGGCTTTGGCTGGATACAAAATTGGTGACACTTTTGAAGTCAGCGTTGTAAACCTTGCTTCTGCAACACATCCGATTGTAATTACAGCAGGAACGGATGCCACAATTGTTGGTGATGCAACAGTATCAGCAGCAACTTCGGCAAGATTCAAGGTTCGTGTATCAGCCGCAAATACAGTTGTTTGGTATAGAGTTTAATAACCAAAACAGAAAGTGACCTCTTGTGTCCATAAAAGACCCGTTAATTGAATCGGTAACTCCTAAAACAAAATGGTATGTAGTGCTACGACCATTTGAAGGTGCAAATGGCAAGTTTTTGCGTGGTGAGGTTGTTGATACAACCGATTGGCGACATACAAATACGCTTGAAACACGCAGGTACATTGCTCGTTTTCCGCAAGGTGGCAAATTGCCCGATGAAGAATTGCAAAGTGATGGCACTATGCGAAGAATCATCACTCCTTCAAAAACAACGCCTGACACTGCAAGCAAAAAGTCTTCTCGTAAATCCGATTAGGGGTTTATTAAAAAACTTTTTTGTCGTATGATTGGCACAGGAGTGTGCTATGACTTGGACATATTCAGGCAACCCTGCATCTACAACTCGTGATGCAGTGCGTTTTCTTATTGGCGATACGGATACAACCGACCAATTAATTACGGATGAAGAAATTGCCTATTTGATTACTCAACATGGTGTAGTTAACCGTGTGGCATCCGAATCTGCTCGTGCAATTGCGGCAAAGTTCGCAAGGTTAATGAATCGCACCATCGGTGGATTGAGTGCAGATTTTTCTGCAAAGTATCGTCAATATCTAGAATTAGCAGACAATCTTTTGGAGAAAGACGAACTTTCGCCAGTTTCACCATATATTTCAGGCTTTTCTCGCAGTGCCAAAGAAGCCGTGGAATTGGATACCGACAGAGAACCAACATTTTCACGCAAAGGTATCATGGACAATCCACGCTCTCAGCCGTCTGATGAATCACCATACGACTATCGCAGGGGTGCTTAGTGTCAATTGACAAGCAATTACTAAGTTTCATGCCACACACGGTAACGATTGCACCTTACGCAAGTAAAAATGCGTATGGCGAAGACTCTTACTCGGCAACTACAAGAACTGCTTCCGCTTATGTAGAGCCAAATCAACAATTGGCTTATGGCGACCAAGTAAACGAGAAAACTACAAGCAAAGTTGCATATATTTCCGATACAAGTATCACCATTAACGACAAAATTACTCTACCTGATTCTTCTACGCCTGAAATTGCAAGCATCGTAATTCACAATGAGGTTGCAGGTCTTGAACACACCATGGTTACTTTTTTATGAGCGTTTTCAAGGTAGTTAAAATTCGCAATAATTTTGCGAAGGTCACTAACGCAACAATTCAAGATGTTGCCGACTCTCTTTATGTGGAAGCAGAAGGAATTATGACTGCATCAAAAACTCTTTATGTTCCAGTTGTTACTGGTGCATTAAAAAATAGTGGAACTGTGTTAAAACCAACATTTGCTGGTGACAAAGTAGAAGTTGTTTTGGGATATGGAATGGGTACAAAAGTTGGAACTGATTCAACTGGTGGAGATGTAACTTATGCCGCACTTGTTCACGAATATCCAAAATCATACGGTCAAGGCAGAAACAAGTATTTGACAACTCCAGTAGCAGTTGCGACAAAGAACATGGCTTCAAGAATTGCACAGGACTTAAAGAAGAGATTAAATAGCCGAAAGATTCCGTAATGGGAGTTCTTGAAGACTTAGGTGGATATCTAGATTCACAAACTGCCAGTCTCACGGCTGGCACAAATCTTTTTTATGGCTTGTTACCTGATACGCCGAATGTTTGCGTTTCTCTTTACGAAAATGCAGGTGCATCGCCAGTTTCAACCATGGGTTCTAACAATCTCCCAAAGTTAGAACGACCACAATTGCAAGTTTTTGTGCGCCACACTTCATACTCAACTGGAAGAGACTTGGCAGATACCGTTTATCGGATATTGACTCAAATTGCCAATGCAACGATAAATAGCAATAGTTATTTGCGTGTAGAAGCAGTTAGTTCATTTTCTGTTTTACAAAGAGATGACAACCGAAGGGTGCTTTTTGTAAGCAATTTTGATGTAGTAAGAATTACTCCGTAGTTATGGAATTGCCAAAAAGTGCCTATGGCGAAGGGCTAACTACCGATGAAAAGCCTAGATGCTGGCGATGCGAGAAATTACTGGCAGAAAAACTGACTAGACCATGGGTAATTCTTTGTAATCGCTGTAAGGCAAAAAATGCTCAAGAATGACTTGATTATTTATTAATTTGCGAGTACCTTGTTAAAACAACTTAATAATTTCGTGTCTTAGTGACCTCGGTTTGAACTGCCATCGTGCGCTTGTCGCCCCAGTCCTTTCTGAAGTCACTGTGGCATATTCGGAGGAATGATGGCAACATATAAAGTTTTGGTAGGGCTTGATTACGGCAAGCCATCCAAAAGGGCAGAAGAAGGAGATGTTGTTTCAGACCTGCCTGCCGCATCATTATCTTGGCTGATTGAACAAAAAATGATTGAACTTGTTGACTCTGCACCGTCAAAAATTAAAAAAGTTATCACTGTGGAAGAATCAGGAGAATAATTATGGCTTTTATTCATGGTAAATCGGCAGTTGTTTTGCAAAACGAGTTTAATCTTTCTGCGTATTTCAACGACATTTCAATCAGCCGTTCAATTGAGACAGCCGAAACTACAGCATTTGGTTCTACTGCCAAGTCTTACATTGTAGGGCTTATTGATGGCACACTTAGTCTAAGTGGAATGTTTGATGGTGCGGCGAACGCAATTGACCAAGAGATGACAGATGTTCTTGGAGTAAATGCTGGTGCAATCATTTCGGCTTCAGTTTCAGGCGTAACAACCATCGGAACTCGCATGATTTCAACCACTGGCAAACTTACTTCTTATGAGGTAACTGCACCAGTTGGCGATGTTGTTTCAGCAAACGCAGAGTTCCAAGCAAGTGACGGAATCGGCAATGCAGTTTCGCTTGCGGCTCTTGGTGCAATTACAGCAACAACAACTGGAACTTCGGTGGATAATGGTGCATCATCATCAAATGGTGGATTCGCCACTCTTCATGTGACAGCGAACACTATGAACGCCGCTACAGTGTGCAAAGTTCAACATTCTGCCGACAACTCAACATGGGCAGACTTGCAATCGTTTACTTCGGTTGCCACAACTGTAGTTACAGCCGAGCGATTGAAAGTCGCCAACGGAACTACAGTTAACAGATATCTCAGAGCCGTTGCTACACCTGCTGGCACTGGGAGTTTTACTTACCACATCAACTTCGCAAGACAATAATCAATATAAAACAGGAGAAATAAATCATGGCATTCGTACACGGTAAATCAGCAGTATTCAAGTTGGATAACTCAAGCGGTTCGCTTGTTGACTATTCTTCTTACTTGGAAGACATCTCGTTTCCACGCTCAATTGAGACAGCCGAGACTACGACATTTGGTTCTTCAGCCAAGTCGTACATCACTGGTCTTACAGACGCTACAGTGAGTCTTTCAGGCAAGTTTGACGCAACAGCAGACTCAACTCTCGCTGGCGTTATTGGTCAATCGGCTACTCTTTCGTTTGAATACGGCCCAGCAGGCTCAACAGGTGGTTTGGTTAAATATACTGGCGAGTGCATTATGACTTCTTACGAAGTATCTGCTACAGTAGGAGATGTAGTTACAGCGACAGTTGAACTACAAGTAACGGGTGCAATCACTCGCACTACTTGGTAATCCAAACTAACAAACAGGAGAAAATTGTGTCCTTGCGTGACCGAATAATTCAATCAAAAGATATTGAGAGTCATATCACCCATGTAGATATTTGGGATGTTGACATTGATATCCGAACCATGACAGCAGTTGAGAGAAGTCGTTTAGTGGCAACCTGCACCAAAGCAGATGGCACTGTGGATATGGAGAAAATGTATCCACTGCTTCTGATTTCTTCGGTGTATGACCCTGAAACTGGCGAAAAAGTTTTTTCTCCACTTGACATGGAAGCGCTACAAGAAAAATCTGCGTCAGCAGTTGAGTTTGTTGCCCAAAAAGTTATGCAGGTTTCAGGCATGACTGCCAAGGCGGTAGATGAAGAGGGAAAAGGCAACTAAGCGACCCTGAGTATCGCTACTATTTCATCCTTGCCGAAAGGCTCGGAAGAACTGTAGAAGAATTACTATTTGGGTCACCTAGTCATCTTGCTCTTAGCGCAGACGAACTTGTAGGGTGGGCAGCACACGACAAGTTAACAGCATGGGAACAAGAGAAAGCGGCTAGGAAAAAAAGATAATGGCTATCAATGCAGGTAGTGTTCAGGTTGCTCTTGGCTTAGAACATAAACAGTTCAGTCAAGGAATGGCTTCTGCGAGTAAATCGCTGAACAACTTTGCTGGTGGCATCAATCAAATTGGTCAAAAAACCAATTCTTTTCAGAAATCTCTTGTAGGTGTTGGTGCGGCAGTAGCCGCCGCAGGTTATTCGCTCATTAAATTCAGTCAGCAATCGTTCAAGGTTGCTTCGGGTGTAGCCGAAATGAATGTTGCCATGGAAGCCGTAGGTAAATCTACGGGCATCGGTGGTAAAACAATCAAAGATGCGGCGAAAGATATTCGCTCAATGGGTATTGAAATGCAGGCATCGCAAGAAATTGCAATGCTTTTCGTTAAGGGTAACATTGAATTAAGTAAAGCATCTAAAGTTGCTCGTGTAGCGCAAGACCTTGCCGTTTTAAGTCAGTCAAACTCAACTGATACTGCAAGAACACTTACTTACGCCATCCAAACTGGTAACTCAATGCTTTTGAAGTCGGCGGGCATTACAAAATACGCATCAGAAGCATATGCTATGTATGCACGAGAACTTAAAGTTACTGAAAGTTCTCTGACTGCTACTCAACGACAAATGGCAATCACCAACATGATTATTAAAGAGGGTGCAAAAGTTGCTGGCGTTTACGAAGCGGCGATGCAAGAACCAGGGAAAGTATTGCGTTCGTTTCCACGATTACTCAATGACATTCAACTTGAATTCGGTAATGTTTATTTGAAGGGATTTGGCCCTGCGATTCTTGCCGCATACAAACTCACCGATGCTTTCTCTAAATCAATTCGTAGTGGTGGCGCTCTCAATCCAGTTTTGAAGTCTATGGAAAGCGCTTTTGCTGGGTTGATGAAGCCACTAGCGGAAGGAATTAAAAACCTTACATTACTCTTCCAAAGAATTCCACAAGTTTCTTTCAACATTCAAGACATGAGCAAAAAAATACAGAACTTAGTTCCTGCTCTTGTTGCAGGTAGCACTGCGTTAAGTATGTTTGCAGGTAATAGGTTGTTGAGTGCAATTCCTATTCTAAACAAATTTATTAAGCCGATATCCATGGGTGGGCCTTTACTCGGTGGTCTTGGAATTTTAATTGCAATGTCACCAAAATTGCGTGGTGTGTTCTTTGAAATTGCAGGCGCACTCAAACCATTGATTCCTGCATTTATGGAAATCGGAAAGGTTGGTTTACAAGTTATCTCGCATCTCGTAACTGCATTTGAAAACATTGCCACTGCATTGCAAGGCAGTTTAATTAGTGTAGTTGAAGGCTTGGCAGTTGCATTTTTGGGAGTAGCAAATGTTGTAGCGCCTGTCATTGAAAAATTGGCAAGTCTTGTTGAGTATTTTACTAGAAGCGCAACTGCCGTTCAGATTTTGGCATCAATAATCACTGCCGTATTTATACGCTCAATGTTGGCAAGTGCAGGCCCACTAGGAATGATGGGTAATGCGATATACGCACTGGGCGCAAAAATGGGGGCAGTTGGAAAAATTTTCAAATTCCAATTTGCAAACAATATACAAATGGGCGGTATGAGTGCTTTTGCCGCTTTAAGAAATGCTGGTACAATCACATTTGCTTCTCTTAAGGCAGGTGCAATAGCAACTGGCACAGCAATTATGGCGAGTTTAGCCCCAATGGTAGCACTTACAGCCGCAATAGTAGTGGCGATGAAAGTGTTTACTGCATGGTCTAATCGCAATAAAGATGTTGAGGCAACAACCAAAAACTTAAACGAAGCAATAAAAGAGCAAACAAAAATCCTAAAAGGTAACGAGACTGCTATTCGTGGCTATTTTGGCGATGTTGACATGGTTAACAAAGTGTTGCTAGGCGCAGAGGATAGTGGCGATAAATTATCTAATTCACTCATAACACTTAAAGGTACAACCGAAGGTGCGGCAGAAGTTCTTGCTCAAATGCAAAAAGATTCTAAAAAAACTACAGAAGAACTTGTTGCTCAAACAATCGGCACTGATGAACTTGCTAGAGCAACAAAAGATTATTTGAATAGGGTTGACAAGGTTAGCCCTGAAAAAATGGAAGAATACTTAAGAACACTATATGTCGGCAATCAAAAATTAACTGAAAGTCAAATCATAGCGGCTCTTGCAATTGAAGAATTACAAGACCAATCGGAAAACACTGATTTTTCTAAAATGATTAAAGGCACAGCAGAAGCCGCTATTCAAACAAGTACATACGGGGCTAAAGCAGTTAAAACGGCAGAAAATTTACTCAAACTTAAAAAAGAACAAGGTTTGTTGAAAACGGGATACGAACAACTCACTTACTTTACTGAAGAATTAAACAAGGCTCTTGCAGATGAAGCCAAGAAAGCAGGAGATGTTGAAGATGCGCTAGACCCTGCCGCACCACATAATTATGCAAAAGAAATTGCTGGATTGACGGCGAAACTTGCAGAGGGTGATGTTACTGCCGATATGTACGCCAAGGCTCTGTTCGGAGTACATGATGCAAACAACAAACTAAATCAATCTATCCACGATGCACAAAAAGAATTTGGTTCGCTACTAAAGGGTCTAAAAGACGCTAAAGGTAGCCAAATAAAACTTAAAGACTCTGGATTTGCTTTGACAGAACAAATGGGTAAATTCCAAAAAATCTTGACTGAAAATGGAGGAACTACTGCCGATTCTTTGGTCATGCAAAAACAATTGGCAAAACAGTTTGAGGAATCAGCAATAGCGGCTGGATATAACGCAACAGAAGTTAAAATTCTATTAAGAGACTTGGGAATTTTTGCATCAATTGGAACACTAGAGGTTCAACTAGAAGTTGAAATCACCAAAGCACTAGAAAACCTAAAGAGGTTCAAGTCGGCTTTGTATGGAAGTGACCCTGAAGCAAAAGCACTTCAAAAACAAGAAGAGGCAAGAATTAATGAATTGATTAGGCAGTCTAAAGTTTCGGGCAAATTTGGTGCAGATGCGTTTAAGGGTATATCTGATGCGGCTAAAGGTGCTTCTAAAGACACTGCAACCGTCAAGGATGCAATGGAAGCACTACAAGACCGAATCAAGAAACAAAAGAGGGCAGTAATTGAAGCAAAACAAGCGCTACAGGATTACGCTCGCAGTGCCACATCGTCACTGTATGAAGCAGTAAAACTTTCGGGAGTTTACGATTCAGCACTTGCCAAAGCGCAACGCCGACTTGATTTGACAGATGAGTATGACAGACTAATCAATAAGCAAAAAACAGTAGTTGAATTAATGCGTGAACAAAATGTGTTCGCCGCAAACATTGGCGATGCAGTTGTTTCGGCAATTAGTTTTTCAGGTGTCCTTGGCGAACAACAAGGTTTAGTTGAAGCAACACAATCAGCACTTCAAGAGCAAGTTGAAGCAGAAAACGATTTAACTGTTGCTACTCAAGAACGACAAGTTGTTCTTGATGAAATTGCAAAAATTGAAGCGAAAATAGCGCAAACAACTGGTAGATATGCGAAGAGAGTTCTTAACGATGAATTACTTAAAGCACAAGAAGCGCTTGCCGAAGCAACATTAAAATACTCAGAAGCACAGGCAGTTGCCGAAGAAAAGACAAAGGCAACCAATGATGCTCAAAGCAAACAGATTACTTTCTTACAGGGTCTAGAAAAACAGGCAAAAGCGGCATCGGGCTTTGCCGATGTAATCAGCAAGTTATCTGAACAGGGCTTAAGCACTGAAGCCTTGAAGCGTATTGTGGATGCAGGTACGGAAGCAGGCACGACTCTTGGCAATGAATTGCTTAAAGGCGGTGCAGATGCAATCAGCAAAACGAACAAATTTGTTAAAGAGGTTGAAGACGCTGGTGCATCAATAACAAAGAA
>Ga0214917_10004635_pt1 | contig 15165 bp, 10 predicted proteins | sample LL_1208_BB_MetaG_FD_177983 | JGI IMG/M metagenome (GOLD analysis project Ga0214917, IMG submission 177983) | Freshwater microbial communities from Lake Lanier, Atlanta, Georgia, United States - LL_1208_BB | ecosystem: Environmental > Aquatic > Freshwater > Lake | place: USA: Georgia | collected... | reverse complement strand
TTTGTCCCCGATTTAACATGGAAAGGGTTCTTCAAGTTGATAATTATTGTTGTAATTTTGGGCGGTTTATGGCTAACTTTTAGCATCCTACGTTTTATGTACGCGTACGATTACGATGGTGCTCATAACTCAAATTGGATACCTGTAAGTTACCCATACATTTATTGGCCATTATCAGTTGCGGGTGGGATAATTTTTTGCGTTGCGGGTATCAAGTATTTGACAAAACCAGGCCACGAGATGTTGACTCTAATTTCATTGAAATCGAGAAACGCGTTTGTCACCACCGGCCGTAGCACACGGCGTGCGTCACAACTTGTTAAACTTATCAACGAAGTAGAACATGATGAAGGGCGTGGTAGTGATGAGCATCAGCGCCATGCCTCAATCTCGTCGTCTAGTAGCAAGGACTCTTCGCATAAAAAAGACGATGAAGGGATTTCGTTTGATTTTGACATCACAATGATTATAATGACATTTGTGGTTGCTTGTTTGTATTACACTGCGAATTTTTATTCGGCTGTTCGAGGTGAACACTGGACCACTATGGCATACTATTTGACGATCCCAATAGCACCAATCGGGCTTGGTGCTTTTGCACTAAGCACATGGATAAAACCACCGAGAGCTGCTCGGCTAGCCTTGTATGGTTCAATGCTACTAACACTCATGTTTTTAATATCGGTGATGTCGTTTGAGGATTGCGAAGTATCTGCGGATGTTCCCTTGTGCTGTGAGTACCCATGGTTACCAGACAGTAACCATGTTTTGGAGGAACCCCATAGTCAGCCATCATGCGGCGGGCTGTTGAACCAGTACGACCAATGCCTGACATTCCTAGTGAATCTACCCGAACCAGATCCAGACGGAGTAACTTATTTGGTTCCACTCAGTTTTAGTGCAGTATACGAAAGCACTAGAGGGTTGCAAGTGGATGGGTACATTTTGAATGAAACTTCTTTGACGCTTGGAGAACATTTTTTCTCCGAACTCACGACGGACATTGATTCTATTCTACAAGTGGAGAGCTGTCAGCCACACGATGTGACCCAATACTCGAGGAACAGTTCAGCTGTTTATGGACCGGGATGTTATGGTGATTATACCTTCAAAGTGACAGGAGAGGATGCGCAGCGTTGTAATCCCAATGAGAATGTGACATGCGTTTTCATGGTCAGTACACTGAATTGCGCATTTGTGAAATCGGACCCCCTCCCGTTTATCACTATATCAGCCAATCAAGCAAACCAAACTACAGCATTATTAACGCACATCTCAGAACCCCCCGATAGAGATGTACCTGATTCCAGCTTCTTCAATTTCTTCCGAATTGTCGGATTGGCAGGGCTTTTAGAATGTTTCTTCTGTATCTTTGGACTTGTACTCAAGATCGCTTTCTTGACTGAATGTAGGACCGATAGAGTTCAACGTGTGATGGCAAGTCGTCATAATTCAATTACAAACCAACAAAAGTCAGTTGTGATCTATAACGGAAATTCCGAATAGTTCCAGCGACCTATGTCGTTATACAAATACATGAATTGTCGCAGATAAATTGCAATATGTATAGTTCATTTATCGTGTTGAATACATTACGGCGAAAATTTTCTCAACATGAACGACAGCAAGAATCGCCACGGTGAAGTGAATGAGATCGTTGGCTCCAACCCAAACGTCAGTGAATCCCGTATTTCCAATGGAGTTTTCTCATTGGACGAGAACTCGAGGAAATCATCGTTGTGGGAACGATTTCGCACTGGCTTTCTACCGTTTCTGATATTCCGTCATCCGCAATCACTACCTGAATTCGGACTCTATTTAATGCCCTTCGTTCAAATTGATCGGCTTGTTCGAAGTGGTAGTACGCGCGATTCCTTCACCATCGGATCTAGTACTTCCAGATTAGTAGCGTTCACCGTGCTGCTTGTAGGTTCCCTTGTTGGTGGATTCTTCATGGTCTACATTTGTTTCTCATTCAACGGTAATCACTATTTTCCATCAGTTGGTTCGGAGATTCAAATTGTTCTTCTTGTGCGGAACGTGATTCTCGTTTTCGCAATACAGTTCTTGTGCTTTTGCGTCTGCGAGCCCAACACTCAGCGCTTGCATTTACTATTATTTGATATGCGAAAGTTTGATCCCGACCTCTCATACGTGGGTGTGTTTCATACCATCAGGAAACTCCGAGCAAAGCTGTTCCGACAACCATTCAGGATGAGATGGTTCTCGACATTCCTCTCCGATTCTATCCTTCTGGGTGGAGCTTTTTTGTTCTACCTAACTTATTATATTATGCGAATGGTGGCCATAGGGACTGTTGATTATGTCTTTTCAGCTTTGACAGATTTGTATCGTGGAGTTCTAACATGTGGACTGATTATCTATACGCTGGAATTTGCCCCAAAAATCAAACATAAAGCCACATTCAATATCCTTATTCTATTTCTTATTGCGATGCAGTGGGCTGAATTTTTCCTCTTTATTGGGGACAAGAGGGATAAATCGGGACCTCAGCGAGCAGTTGGTGCTATTGGTCAATTGTATTTGACTCACTCATCGGTTCTTTTGGGTGCAATTCTTGGAGGACATCATTTTCATGGTCATTTATCCCCGGACCTTAAATGGTTGGCATTTTTTCGTATTCTAGCTGTCGTCATTTGTGCCCTTGTGTGGCTCAGCTACTCTTTGTTGCGAGAGATCTTTGCGTACGACATGCACGGCGAATACAATCATAATTGGATCCCTATGAGTTATCCTTGGGCGTTTTGGGGTGTTTGTGTAGTAGGAGGAATCACATGCATTTACCTGGCCTTGAGATACTCGAATCAAGCACCATCGCGATTACGACACCTCGAACTGGTTGGTTTAGATGGAGATCATGCCAAGGTTGAACGACTTGGTAAGTCGTCGTCCCCTCTAGAGTTTGACGTTTTATTGATTGTTATCACTTTTGTCATGGCCACAGTCTACTACTCGTCTGAGTCATATGCTTACCAATCAGTTGGCGAGTATCTGAGTCTTGCCTACTCACTCACTGTCCCCGTGGCACCCATAGGCTTAGCTATGCTTGCAGTGTGTATGTGGTGGGACCCGCCATCTGTTCCAAAGTTTTCCCTGTATTTTGGACTACTCATGGGGTTGTCGCTTTTAGCCTCTTTGGAGGTTATGGAGGATTGTCACCTCAACTCAACCAACCCCACATGCTGTGAGTACCCGTGGTTACCCGACGTGAACCATCACAAAGAAGAACCTCACAAGAAACCTGAATGTGTAGGACTCTCATTGCAAAATGGAGAATGCCTTGCTTTAGTAGATACCAATTCAGAGACCCCATCTTTGTCTCTCGTGTTCACTGCGGTTTTCGAAACCACAAGATCGGTGGTGATCGAGACTTATGTGAATCAAACTCTTGTGTCAACAACTACAGTAGACGATTTGGATGAAATCCTCAAGACAAGGTCCTGTCTAACACAGGAAATAACTTCCTTGGTTTACGCACCGGGGTCAACAACTCCTCAGACAGTTACGTACCCACCGGGATGCTACGGTGAGTATGTCTACAATGTGCCCGCAAGTACCGTGGCAGATTGCGTACTGGAAAGTAGCGTTCAAAATTTTTTGTGTATATTCAGCGTCAAAACACTGAATTGTGCATTTGTTCCATCTGAAGAATTAATGATCGCTGCAGTTGACCCTCGGTCTTTCACGCCTGACACATGGGAGCAGTTGAATGTAGATAGTTCAAACAGTCAACCTAGCAGCGAGCTAGCAGAGTCCAATTTCTATACGTTCTTCCGGCTCGTGGGCATGGCGGCACTATTGGAGTGTTTTTTCACCTTGTGCGGTGTCATTCTCAAACTTGTGTTCCTCTCCGAATGTCATACTCTGACCGCATCGAGGCACATTCTATCTCGAAAAGCGACAGTGGTGTTCAGTGGAACTGTCGCAACTGTTATCACGGAGGATTCAGTCGACGAACTCGGCGCTGAAGGCGTCCGGGAGCAGACGTTTCCCGGGGACGTGAACTCAAAACCATCAGCGGAAAGCATGTAGTCGGAAATAGTTATAGAGGTGATTATTACCTATATGCAAACTTGTACGGGTATCCAACACTGTACGTGGAATCCCTACACTATCTAGATCCGAATATGCTAGAACCTATACGGATTTGGGTCGATCCGTATTGAAGAGCTATCGGATAGTCGCCGCTCATGCCCATCGACATAGTGCGCACAGGAATAGACTCCGACTCGAGGCGGATTTTGAGTTCCTGGAGAATTCGGAAAGAGTTTTCAGGTTTGGACGGGTCTGCTATAGTCATGAGACCATCAAACTCGATGTTAGGACACGACTCCGTGATAAACCGAGTCAGGGGAAGGACCTCCGATTGAGAAACGCCGGATTTCGTGCCCTCGGCACTTGTTAGTACCTCCACTAGCACTTTTAATTTCGTCCTCCTCTCTACGGTTGATATCGTTCTGTTGATCTTCTGTGCGAGCTTCTGAGAATCAACTGTCTCAATCATGTATAATTCCGGGCATGATGTGAGTAGTTTTGCGACTTTGTTCGATTGTAAATGACCGATGAAGTGCCAGTTTATATCCTGGGGTAGTCTCTTGTATTTGTCAACCAATTCCGACACGTAATTTTCTCCAAAGTGTCGCTGATCAGCTTCATATGCCTCGAGAACTTGCTCCGCGGGTTTTGTCTTGGAAACGGCAACCAGCTCGACGGCTGTTGATGTAACCTTGTGAAGTTCTGATCGTAGTTTTGCCAGGTTCGACCGTATCATGAAAAAGTGGAATTTTTTTTGGACCCATGCAGACCATATATATGTAGTTGTTGCACCAATGACCATTTTCGGACATTCTGGACCGAAACCGATTTCGTCTGGATCTTTGTGGCAGGAGGGTGCTGTTAGTGCATCCAGATTGATGGAGAAATATATGAGTCAAGAGGAACAGCTGCTCCACTTGAGTGATTTGTATCAAACTAGTCACACAGATTACGATAGGAATGGGGCAAGTACCCAACTGTTGCTGACGGAGTCGGTTAATGATACCGGGATTCAAGCAGTGGATTCGGCCGAGATACGAAGAGAAGGAGGCCTTGAAGGAACATCATATTTATGGAGATCGGTGGGAAACAAGCTGTATCTGTGGGACAATTGTGACAAATCTCACACGCGATGTTGCACCATGATACCGAGCGATCAATCTATCACCGCAGTTGGACTTGCCCACATCGTCGCAGGTACGAAGATTAGTTTTTCAGCGAAATACTGGCTCGTTGTATCTACGATTTCCAATGTGTCGCTATTCTACTTTGACCCAGATACAGTGTCGTCTGAGACGCCCCCAATGTTGTCGGGTTATGTAGCGCCAACTGGTGACACGGTTATCATCTCCGTTTCGCGTCCAAATAAGTTTGGACGAATTTTCCTAGGTGGTACGGACGGCAGCGTTTTCGAGTTTGTACATCACCCCCTCTCCACAGTATCTCTGGTGTCTCAGCTCTTCGGACAAAACAAGCGCAGATGTTATTTGTCGATCATAACGAAACCGTGGGGCACTTGGCTTGGTCCGATCCGATCGCTGATAGGTCTCTCGAAGATTTCTGGAGGGAATCGGGTCTTGTCGATTAGTGCTGATCCTTGTCGCAGTTTGCTCTACGTTTTGAAGAAATGCGCAGTTGAAGTATACGATTTGGATTCGCTTCAATTGCAAACGGAGTTGTCCTATTACACTATTGCAGAGAGCGTGAAATCAGCGCAACGATCTTCATCCGTGGATAGTTCTTCTCAAGATGGGCTGGTGGAACTTATTCCATCCAACCCTCACATTGGTGGTGATATTCTGTTTGTGCTCGTGACAAGATCAGGAGCTCGTGTCTTTGTTAGGCGGAATAACCCAGGTTTCCTACGGGCAGGGATACCACCAAGTCAGCAGTTGTCCATACCGTGCAAATTCTGCCAAAAGAATCTATCAAGAGCGGTTTCAGCAGTATCTATTGCGTGTGTCAAATTACCTGAAAGACATCCTCATTTGGATATAGTATCGGCATATTCGCCAAATGGTGGCCGTTGTATATTCATGGTATCATCCAACACATCAGGTGGTGGTGGGGTGGTTGTTGTTCGACCAGACGAGTCATCGATTGCGAGTCGGCAGCAAACTAGTTCAACCCATTTATCGACCGTTCGAGAACGGTACGATTTCGTACCGTTGGGAGACGTTCGATATTCCATATTGATCAGTTCTATTTCATCGCGTGTCCCGATGGCTTTGCAAGAACTCGCGCCCTCAGACGGGCTCTACAGTGTAGCATCAGACGACTTACGGTTGAATGGTGCGGGTAATCAGCTTGTTGTGATTACGTCGGATTCTCGGCAGATTGAAATCATTGTACCGAAAGTTTCTGAAATAGTTGTTGATTTTCTTTCATCTGTGGGACCTAATCTTGCTGCAGCTCGTGATCTATCGATGCAGTTTGGATCGGATCAATTTGCATCACAGTTGTTTAGTGTCTTGATCGACGTGATGACGTTGAGTAGTGGTGCAAATTCTTCAACTTTTTTCTCATCCTCTGGTCAGAGAGAAGACGGCCATCAAATCTCACTCCCTCTCATTGAGAGGGTTTTGTTTGATATAGAGACCGCGGCAGCGATGGGGTTCGTTGATGGTACAGTTTCGGGTATGAATGGTGGCAGACGATGGACACCAGGATCGTCGATGCATCAGGAGGGGACGATTGTGGGAGGTCCTCTGGGGTCGGTTGTGCATTCCAGCACGCAAAACATTTCAAATCGAACAAGAGGATTAGGATTGTTCTTGTCGCGGCTACTTCGCCCAATATGGCTCGCAAAAGCGTTCAAGTTGGAGTATGGATCTTCATCGTCTGTGATGACTCTTCGGCCGATTCTTTCTTCCACTCAGCGAACATATATGAGCTCACTCTTGAAACCAGTCGTGGATATGTTGACGACTTATAGGCAGCAATTGGTGAATGGGATCACGCAGTACGAGAACAAAATCGTTGAAGGAATGATGGTCCTAGCAAGTGCTATTCTGGAATGTATGGAGCTGTTGAGGTTGTTTGAAACAGGTCAGCTAACACCTCAGATTGTTGACGCAAAAAATACTGAACAAGTTTTCGCAAATCTAGACACTCTATGTATTCGCGACCTTGTCCTCTCGGTTGGAGTTGGCAACGAATTCATCATGGAATTTGTGTCTGCAATTTTACCGTCCGAGAGTCAGAACATGTTGCGAAAGCATTGTCCGCTCCTGATCCCCAGAATATGAATATTATATAAAGCCGCCTTAATGGTTGTCTCTAGTTCTTCCCTCTTCCCCTATCCTTCGCAGAATGAGTGGTGTATTTCAAGCAGCAAGAGCGGCATTCTTTAATCCCAACTACGGCTGGCGTACGACCCATTTTTGGGGGCCAGTCGCCAATTGGGGAATCGCCCTCGCGGGTGTCTATGACATGACACAGAAAGATGCGTCTGTTATTTCGGTCCCAATGACTAGTACTTTGGCCATGTACTCTTTGGCATTCATGCGGTTCGCTTGGCGAGTTAGTCCGCGCAATTATATTTTGTTTGCGTGCCATATTTTCAATGAGGGTGTGCAGCTTACACAGCTGTATCGTCGACACCAATTCGACAGAGCACAAGAGAAGCAACAGAATCCTGTTGTGCCAGAGAATGCGATCAAATCTGCGTTTTGTGCATCGGTAGTTGCGACAGGACTTTTTGTTCCCAAACTTCAACGGTACGTTCTCAGTCGAACGTGGATTCCCGAAAAGACAAAAAAATTGCTTAATCACCCAGCCGGACCCTTTACGATATTTTTTTGGGCACCCACGATGAAGTGGGCGTTGTCCATAGCGAACTTGATCGACTACAAGAGACCTGTCGATAAGCTGTCGATCCCTCAGCAGTTTGCGTTGGCGATAACAGGCGTGATATGGACAAGATGGTCGTTCGTTATAACGCCGGTGAATTACAATTTGGCTGCGGTCAATGCGGCTCTTGCGGCGACTGGGATGTACCATATTATGCGTAAAACGGTGTACGATCCATTCGCACCTCAGTAAATATGTGTACGTATTAGAATAAATTTTTTTTTTCCCTTGAAAAATAATAATTTTATATTTTCCAGTAATTATGAGCTCATTGATTCCACCGCTTCCAACGGGTGGTGGTCGCCCATTACCAACTAAAGTAGTTGTTAGGTTGCTTCCACCGTCATTGTGTGAGAACGAATTTTTCAAGTTAATTCCGCCTCATTTAGAGACTGAAATTGATTATAAAAAATTTTCCACTGGCGTATACCTCGAATCACCCTCAATTGAGACCCCGAATGTTAATGCTTGTTGTTACCTGAATTTCAAGTCGTTTAAATCAGCGACAGAGTTTATCCAGAAGTTCCACGGCACAGTCTTCACCGACACAACCGGTGAGACATACAGAGCAGTGGCGAGTATTGCGCCATACCAGCGAGTGGCGAGGCCATGGAAGTCGATGAAGAACTTGCTAGAGAACCAAATAGAAGCAGACGAACACTACAAGGGGTTTTGCGATAGAGAGAAGGATTATCGGTGCCGGCTATTGGGTACATGTTTGATCGGGAAAAGTCAGACAAATTCATTTCACCATTAGTCAAATCGTTGTCGGAGCGAAGCGAACGATTAAACGAAAGTATAAAGCGAACGCGTAGCGACAAGCAGCCGAAAAAGAAAGAGAAAAAAGACGATCAGGGAGAGGAGCTAAAGCCAATAAGTGTGAAACGTCCTCCGGCTGCCCCAAAGAAGAAATCGGGTAAAAGTAGTGGGAAGAAACCAGTTACTATTATGAAGCGAGAAGATCAGGCGCCGACGGGGGATAGCTGGAATTAGAATAGTAGTTATACTCTGATAAAAATTTGTAGATTTTATGTTAATTATCATACAGATCGGAATCATTTCCGCTACTTTGGCTTTCATTGTCGTCGATGGTGAAGTTGTGACTGCTTCGTACAACTTCAGGTTCATAGACTCGATGGTGGTTCGAACTTGCCGTTGAAGCAGTTGCTGTTGGCCCATTTGCAACACCAAGTGAAAAGATACCATAAACGGGTGTGTGGTCCGAGTAATCAATATGTCGAACACTGTCATACTCAACAGGGACAAATTTTTTCTCTGGACATGTTTTATCATATCTTCCGCCATTCGATCGGTAGAGAATTCGGTCACACCATCCGGGTCTTCGATTGTCAAAGAACACTAGTCTTCCCTCTTGTTCGGGGATGAGTTTATATGTTGCCGGGAAAGTCACTTGTGATTCGTTGAATAGAAATCCATCAGCTTCTTCTCGTGCTCGAGTTAGAATCTCATCATCCGGGGGAATCGCGACACCATCAGTTTCAGTGTCGGCAACTCGCGAGTTTAGATCACCATTGATGATAATAAAATTTGCATCAAAGAAATGAATATTACCTGATTCAAATACGGAATTGCAAATAATTTTTCCAAGTTCATTCCTTCGAAAATCACCCTTACCATCACCGCTCGCTAGATGCACATTCATCACAGATATACCAGTTGTTGTAGTCGTTCCGGTGTTGTCTGAGTAGGAAATACCAAAACGAAGGCTAACAGAGCCTTTGTTTCCAGTTAGACCTAGTGTTCCTGTTTTAACGGCACTTGTCATAGGGCAAGTTATGCGTGGGTTAACACGCTTTGGTCGAACAAATGCGGCAACAACTAGACCAACCTGTACAATACCAGATATCTTTATCCATTCACCAAATTTGTGACTACGATCAGCACTATCCAAGCAATCATGAATGAAGTCAATCCACGCATCACCAAAATTATCAGATTTAAACATAACAGTCTTGGCATTCAATGGGGAGGCTTCTTGAAGCGATAAAGTAAATACGTCAACGAGATCTCGGGGGTCGTCATCATCCTCGGGCGGCGGTACCAATTTTGTCTTGAGAAAGTTTACAAGTTGTTTCTTTAGTCTCGAGTATGAAGTATCAAGAACATTGTTTGGGTCATCGTTAGGGGGTGCAAGGCCGGCCACATTCCATGTGAATGCCATAAGCTTACCAATAGGTTTCTTTGGGGGTGAGAATTCATCGGCTGCAGAGACTGCAGGGGATCGAGTCGAGGTCGATACCGGAAGAGGGAGAATTGGCTGGTATTTCCATAACCAATCAAATGTAGCGCTTGAACCATTTGGTATGAACTCATTCTTGATTTTTGCAACAGATATCTCAACAGTAGCCTGAAGTGATTTCACAAACTTCTCCCCAAGCTGAGACAACTTCACTTGGCGATACACTGGCTCGGAACCAAGCACTGGCCCCAGCTCCGTCCAGGACATGGAGACGCTCGATGCGTTGATTTTGAAATCAACATTTATACACACTGGTACAACAAAACGCACATCGTATATTGCACTCAGTTTGTTGGTAGCAGTAGCAGCCCGTTGAGCTTTAACTGCGGTTGCAGCAGCATTGGACGCCATTGACTTCATTTTGGCCATGAATCCAGTCTTTTCGGTTTCGGGTTGCTGAGGCTTCTCCTCGTTTATACTAATAACCACAGCAAACTCTGTTGGGGACTTGATATGAGATATCAAAGTAGCGACTCCTGGGAGTTCTTCAGCATCGAATTGAAGCTGACACTTTGAACATTCCACGACGTGCTCCGATTCCCATGGTATCACGATTTCTGCCATTTATCTATGCTAGGAAATGATAATGCATATTCATGTAGGGTTACGAATGTAAAAATTCCGCACTGTTACAATACCAACTCACTACGAATACAAATCTCATAACTAATGTATATTTTACGTTCTGTAACTGTCCGTGGTATGATAAGCGAATATGTATGATTCCTGTATGACAGATTTGTGCCATTTATGGAGCGATAACCCGCTCACGGGCACCTAGTATACCTTGCATTAAACAGAGGAAGCTCGGATGGCACTGTTTCCAGATGCCGCGCGCATAGTTGTTCGTCTTTGTGGGGCGTCGAGATAGAGCTCAATCACTCGTGAGGCTATGGTTGTTGACCATAGTTCTTTTTGTTCTGTACTTAGCTTTAGCCATTCTCTGGTGGCCGAGGTTCCGAGTGAGTCAAAATCGATTTGCTCCCTAAATACAGATAACCCAGTGATGCGATCCGGTGCATCCCATACGTCAGGCAACGCGGGCCACCAGGTACACCAGTTTCTCTGTACAACGATAAAATGATCCGATATGCAGCATGCCGGGAGTTTTGCGAATGCCTCTCGTAGGCGCACAATTTCACCCACAGATAGAGGCAAATGTCTAAACCTGACAACAATTTGATCAACGTTGGAGAACTCCTTAATGAGGTTAACGAGTTGCTGTATCTTGTTTGTCTCGCCCAATATTTGAACATGTGGGAGATAAATAGATGTGACAAGATCTTTCCTAGTAATCTGGGAAAGACGATCAATGACAAGGTCAGCGGATATCTCGCAAACATCTGCAACATCGTATATGAGGGAGCGTAAATTGGGCATTGGTGGTAAGTACTCGGGCAGAATCTCAGGTTCGTGGCCATTGACAAAATAGTCCACCTGAAAATGCTCCAACGATTGAGCCTGGTTCCATGTTAAAATAGCCACATGTCGTATCGTTAGGAAACCAGAGAGATGAAGCGATTTCAACTTGTTATGTGGCAAATGGCTCATGAATATAAACAAGCTTTTGAGAAAGGATCCCGTCTGAGCAGCTGCACTTATATGAATGGATACAAGGGAAGTAAAAAAAGCACCACCCTTGCTAGCAAGAGCTTCCATGATCAATCTACCAGACTGTTTCTTGGCATCAATGTGCATAGTTTCCACCATTTCCACGCGAAGGGAGTCAATAAATGACCGCGCTTCATGGACTGTGGATATACCTCGCTCTGGTGTCACAAAATGGATCAAAAGCAACTTATTATTATCTTCTTTGCACTTCTCGTGGAAAACCCGAGAAGATGCACTAAAATTACAAACGTCCACTGCACGAAGGAAAGGCGCGAGTGACTCAAACGGCAATCGCACCAAAGGCGACTTAAACTTCTGCCATTTCTCGGCTTCCTTTAGGAGGGTTGTCCTCTGTCTCAAAAGTTGCTCCCGTTGTCTCGTGAGATTCCGTAAATGGAGATCGAGGAGAGCTATGTTCGAGTCTACAACTGCCTTACGGTGCACTAGCGAGTTGTAATCGATGCGCAATTCCGGAGCTGCACTTAGGGCCTCTGTATTAATCGTCATGCAGGATGATTTCAATGGGTGGATGTGGAGGATGTATTAACTCTCCAGATTTTTTTTGGAGAATCGCGATGAAGACTGGTAAGTCCTTCAAGTCTATGGGACTCTCTGATGAGGTCTTGAAAGCTATTGACAAACTCGGTTTTCGTCATCCGACACCTGTACAAAGACAGGCGATCCCATCTATCCTCACAGGAGTGGATGCCGTGGCGCTAGCTCGTACTGGTAGTGGTAAAACTGCTGCGTTTGCTATTCCAGCTGTGAATCGCTTAGGGAAGCACAGTGAAATTGTCGGGGTCAGGGCGGTTGTTCTTTCACCGACACGAGAACTCGCTATGCAGACCTGTAAGGTGTTTCAACTACTAGCCAGATTTACAGATCTGAGAATAGCGTTAATTGTTGGAGGTCATTCGATGGACGGTCAGTTTGATCGTTTGATGAATAACCCAGACATTATAATTGCGACTCCGGGTCGTTTAGTTCATCATTTGGATCAAGGAGCTGGATTCAGTCTCGGTAAGGTTGAAATGTTGATTCTTGATGAAGCTGATAGGTTGTTTGAGTTGGGATTTTCAGACCAAGTTCATTCAATTCTCAAATCATGCCCTCAGAATCGTCAAGCACTATTGTTCTCAGCGACATTACCATCTCAGTTGGTTCAGTTTGCTAAGATTGGGCTTAGTAATCCCGAATTCATCCGATTGGATTCAGAGTGTACTTTATCGGACAATTTGAAGATCCAAATGGCATTCACGCGTAATGAGTCAAAACCAGCGGCATTGATGGGATTAATTCGAGCCCTTCGTTCGAACAAGGCTGATCCAAACTCGATTGGTAAAACGATTGTTTTTGTTGCGACCCGTCATCATGTTGATTTTATTGGTCAATTGATGGAAAAATGTTGTATGGGTACAATAACGACGATATACGGTTCAATGGAGCAGCAAGTGCGTTCAAATTCATTGGCAAAGTTTCGTTCTGGATACGCCAAAATATTGATTGTCACAGACGTTGCTGCTCGTGGTATTGATATACCAGATGTTGATAACGTTATTCATTATGATTTCCCATGCTCACCGAAACTTTTCATTCATCGAACTGGTAGAACTGCTCGTAATGGTAAAAGTGGAACATGTATTGGAATGACCACTCAGAGTGATATGCCATATGTGTTTGATTTGGTAATGTTTATTGGTGCAGATCTCACTCCTCGGCGATCAATTAGCAAAATTTTTTGCCACAATGATGATATTATTGTACAATCTCATCATAGGGAGATTGAAATTGGTGGAATACCATATATTGACGATGATATAGAGATGTATAATCGTGTTATGGTAGAAGATACAGATTTAGATAGTGCAAAAAAATCAATGGAATTTGCAATGCAGCCATATTACAAGACTCGACCAAGTGCAAGCAAACAAGCAGTTCGAACAAGTCGTGAGTTTTCTGATTCTATTGGTGGTATGCAAAATATACTGAGTGATCATTTATCTCTTTTTGGTAATGAAGAAGACGATGAATGTACCATTATCGATCAATTGAGAAAGTTTCGACCAAACAATGGTGGTGCTGCTGGTAGTAGTATTGGGTCAGTTGTAAAGAGTGAAACAAAGAAAAGTCTAGAGGATAAATTATTCGGATCGATGCGGGCACGTAATATTGCACGAGAAATTCTAGAGGCGGCGGCGTCGGAGGCAGCAGTTGTCGGTGAAGATGAGGTTGTTTCTGGCCCCCCCAGACGACAGGATCATCGGCGTGATTTCAGATCTCGTAAGTTTTATCTCGACATTACACAAGATGGCAAGGAAGATACCGATGGTCAGTTGGAAGAGCATCAGTTGGATATAATGCCAGAGACGAGCGAAGAGATATCGAAGGCACATATAGCCAAGAAGTGGGATAAAAAGAAGATGAAGTATGTCGGTGTTCGAATTGGAGCAGATGGTAATGCCATCACTGAGAAGCGGCGACGGAATGAGTCTGGTGTTAAGGTCACTGTGGGGGGCAAGAAGGGTTCCTCGGCGGGCAGTTTTTACGATAACTGGTCAAAGAAAACTAGGAAGCAAATTCAAAAAGTTGGCGAGATTGAAGCGTCGGGGAGAGGCAGTATGATGAAGGAAGAGAGCAGAAAGTATGAAGGTGGCCGCCGCGATGAGGAGAGCAGCAAATCGAGAAAAGTAGAGTCGAAAGAATACAAGGGGCAGATTCCATGGGGATTCCTGACAAATAAACAGAAGCGATTAGAGACGCGACGAATGAAGGGAGGGAAGGATGGTGTTACTTCGCGAGGAGGCGGCGAAAGAAAAACGGACGGACTGAAGACGGCTTCATCGATTGCAAAGGAGAGAAAGCTGAAGGGTACACGACGAATTCTTCAGGATAAAAAGAAGCGCAAAGAATTCCACAAAGAGAGCAAAGAAGCTTACATGCGAAAACAGCGCACCAAGATGGAAAGATCAGGTGCGTTGTCCAGATCATGGGCTAAGAAAGCTCATTCAACTAGACATTAGTGTTTGTTTCGCGGATAAGGCAGACTATGACGTTATACGGTACGCTAACCAGTGAATCCCAAGGTCTGGGGGATAGATCTGTGGTTGTTCGCAAAGCTCTCGATAAAATAAAGGGCATAGCTGCATACAGATCACCAATGTACAGTACGAAAATTCTTCGAAATGTGACTGGAAGATACTAACCAAAACCACAGCACGAACTAAAACCACCACAGTACACGCCTGCGCCACACCTAAGTTGACCGACTCAACGCAAAGGACCACAGTACATGAAATGGATAAGGAAGCACAAATCACGGCAACACGGGATGAATCTCAGCGGATCGTAGGACAGAGCCCACTCTCAACGCTTACAATACCCGGATG
>Ga0214917_10004634_pt1 | contig 15165 bp, 23 predicted proteins | sample LL_1208_BB_MetaG_FD_177983 | JGI IMG/M metagenome (GOLD analysis project Ga0214917, IMG submission 177983) | Freshwater microbial communities from Lake Lanier, Atlanta, Georgia, United States - LL_1208_BB | ecosystem: Environmental > Aquatic > Freshwater > Lake | place: USA: Georgia | collected... | reverse complement strand
ATTCGGCTGCTTCGGTGGGGTGTGTGATGCAGGTGCTCGATCTCGTGACCGGCCTGCTCGACGACGACGGCGTGCCGCACGTCGAGATGCGCCTTCGCATGACGCAGGCCGAAGCTGACGCCCTGCTTGCCGCCTACGACCCGCAAGCGGCGGCCTCTCCCCCGGCGGCCGACTGCCGAGCCATCGCCCGGCCCATCGCGGAAGCCGTGGCCGCGCTGGAGCGCCCGTGAAGCGCCTCTCTCGCAGCACCCGTCGCAAGATCGGCGCCTTCCTTGCCGTCGTCGGTCGGTCCATGGTCGACGGCCGCCTCACCCCCGGCGAGGGCGTCGAGATTCTGCGCGCCGGAACCGCGATGATCGAGGCGATCCGCGGGGACCTCACCGGCAAGGGCCGCGGGGGTGAGGAATGACTGCTACCGACGTCGCCACCCTCGCCGCGGGTCCAGCGAGCGCAGTCGTCGTCTGCGTCCTCGTCTTGGGCGCGGTCTACCGGCTGGTCGTGCAAACGCTCGTTCCGCTTGCCTCTCGGGCGCTGGACCGCCACCTCGCGCAGGTCGACGCGCTGATCGAGCAGCAGCGGAAGGAGTCGGCGTCGCTGACGCGGGCCTTGTCCTCCTTCGAGCGGGCGCTGCAAGCCATCGACGCGCGCCTCGCCCGGCTTGAGGCCCACGTCGACGGCGACCAGCCCGACGGCCGCGTGATCGTCCAGCGGAGGGACGCGTGAAGCTCAGCCAGCACTTCACTCTCGACGAGTTCACGCGGACGGGCGCGCGCCTGCCGAACGTCCCGCCCGAGGAGGCCGTCGAGGGCCTTGTCGCCCTCTGCTTCGAGGTGCTGGAACCCCTGCGGGCCGCGTTGGGGGCGCCGATCCGCATCACGTCGGGGTTCCGCTCGCGCGAGGTCAACGCGGTGATCGGCGGGTCGCCGACCTCGGCGCACTGCTTCGGGCTCGCGGCCGACATCAAGTCGACGGCCGGCGACGCGGCGCACATCCTGCGGGTGCTGCACCAGCTCGACCTCGACGAGCTCGACCAGGCGATCGGCTACGTGCCGGAGCGCGGCGGGCACGTCCACGTCGGCCTCGCGCGACCGGGGCGGGCGCCCCGGCGGCAGTTCCTTTGGAGGGACCAGGCCGGCTACCGGCCCTGGTCGCCGCGCTGACCTTGGAGGGCGGCGCCGAGGGCGGCGAGTTGGGCCTTGTCGGCGGTCGGGTCGGGGGCGAGGTCGGCGATGTGCTGGCCGCGCTCGATGGCGTCCGCAGCGGCGGCGACCAGCGCCAGGGACTCCCGCACCCAGGACGACGGCAGGGGCGCGGCGGCGGCCCGAAGCCACGCGATGACGGCCGCACGCTCTCCGAGGCGGCCCGCCGCGTAGCCCTCGGCGTAGGGGTCGGGCTTGGCGGGCAGGGCGGGCGGCTGCTGGATGGCGGGGTTCCGGAACTGGAGAGAGGGCGGGCGCATGGTCACTCCCCCTCCCGCAGCAGCCGTGCCTTGATCCGCTCGCAAGCCAGCACCAGCGTCGCGATGTCGGCGTCTCCGAGGGCGTAGGCCGAGGCGTCCGCGCGGCCGGTGCAGGCGGCGATCACGCCCAGGCCGATGATCTCGCCGTCGTATGCGCGGCGCAGCATGTGCTCCAGCAGCGCGACGACCTCGGGGACCGGGCCCTGTCGCGTGAGGGTGAGGGTGGGGGTGTCGGGCATGGGTCACTCCTTGAGCGCGGGGAAGAGCACGGCGATGAGCACGGCGGGCAGGCGGTCGGGCCGCACGCCGTCGCGGAGGATGGTGCCGGACGCGTCGTAGACGGTCCACGTCTCGCCGTCGCGGGCGATGACGAGGCGCAGACCGTCGGCGGCGACCAGCGCGTATGCGGTGGGGAGGTCGCCGTCGGCCGGCAGGACCGCCCACCGGTAGCCGGCCGGGGCGGGGCACGGCGGCGTCACCGGGCACCCCCGGCGCGCAGGGCGTCCAGCTCCGCGGCCCACTGTGCGGCCTCCGCACGGGCTTCGGCGACGGCCGCTTCGAGGTGCCGGACGCGGGCCTCCAGGTAGGCGCGGTCGTCGTCGGAGCCGGGAGCGGGCCCCGTCCCCGTGCCCGTGCCCGTGCTCCCGAATCCGCCGGCGCCGCGCTCGGTCGGCGGCAGGGAGTCGGCCGGGCACAGCGTCACGTCGGCGACCGGGCAGACCACGAGCTGCGCGATGCGGTCGCCGTCGCGGATGGTCACCGGCGCGCCGCCGAGATTAACGAGGATGACCGCCACCTCTCCGCGGAAGTCCGAATCGACGGTGCCGGGGCTGTTGAGGACCGTCAGGCCGTGCTGAAGCGCGAGGCCGGAGCGGGGGCGCACCTGCCCCTCGTAGCCGGGCGGCAGCGCGAGCCGGAGGCCGGTGCCGATGCAGGCGCGCTCGGCGCGGTCGAGCATGAGGGGCCCGGACGGCAGACGCGCGTAGAGGTCCAGTCCGGCGGCGCCGGGCGTGGCGCGGGACGGCGCGTGGGCGCCGGGGGCGAGGGTGTAGGTGATGCGGATGGTCATGGGGTCACTCCCAGCAGCCGAGAAGGGGCGGGACAGCGAGCGCCGCGCCCGCGATGGCGAGCGGCAGCGGGAGCACGTTGCAGAAGGGCGCCGGGCCCGCGATGCAGGCGAGCCCCTCCCGGCCCCGGCCCAAGAGCGCCGCGATGCGCGCGGGGAGGCCGCAGGCGCGGGCGCGGCGGAGGTCCGCGATGCTGAGGGTGAGGCGGGGGCTCACGGCACCACATCCAAGGCGGCCAGGAGGTCTGCACGTTGGGCGGCGCGCTCGGCGGCGGCGGCGTCGGAGGCGTCGGAGGCGGCGGCGGCGTCGGCTGCGGCGTAGGCGTCGGCGGCGTCGGCGGCGGCGGCGGCGTCGGCTGCGGCGTAGGCGTCGGCGGCGTCGGCGGCGGCGGCGGCGGCGAGGGCGGCGTCGTAGGCGGCGGCGTAGGCGGCGGCGTAGGCGGCGTCGGCGGCGGCGTCGGCGGCGGCGTAAGCCGCGGCGGACGCGGCGTAAGCCGCGGCGGACGCGGCGTAGGCGTCGCGGGCGTCGCGGGCGTATCCCCCTGCCCGCGTCGCCGCGCACCGGGCGACCAGCACCGCGACCGCTGCGGCGCGCTCCGGGGGCTGCGCCACGCGAAGCGACCAGATGGCGTTCGCCGTCGATGTGGATGGCAAGCTCCACCATACGCGGATGTCGATCGGGTCGCCGTCGGCCACGTCGGGCAGGACGGCCCGGAGGTCCGCGATGCGCGCGGGGAGGCCGCAGGCGCGGGCGCGGCGGAGGTCGTGGATGCTGAGGGTGAGGCGGACGTCGAACATGGGGTCACTCCCAGAAGTCGAGAAGGGGCGGGACAGAGAGCGCCGCGCCCGCGATGGCGAGCGGCAGCGGGAGCACGTTGCAGAAGGGCGCCGGGGCCGCGATGCAGGCGAGCCCCGCGGCGGCAACGAGGGTGCCCAGCAGGACGCGCAGGACGTCGCGCAGGGGCGGGAGGGTGAGGATCGGCAGCATCACGACTCCATCTTCAAGTGCAAAAGGCGGCGTTGCAGCGCGGGGACGGTCCGCCGCTCGTACCCCGCCTTCCAGAGACCCTCGCGGACTTCGCGCCAGGTCTTGCCCTCGGCGCGCAGGGACAGGGCCGTTCGCAGCTCGGGCAGGGTCCAGCGCCGAAGCGACGGCGGATCAAGCGGCAGTAGCGGGCGGATCTTGCGGACGATCTGGCTGATGCCGCGCTTCGGGTAGCCCTTCTTGGCGAGCGCGTCGCGGATCTCCGACCAGCGGCGCTCCAGCCGCCGCAGCCGGACGGCCGCCGCGACCTCGGCCGGCGTCCACGGCCGCTGCCGGGTCGCGGCGTGCAGCTCGCGCGCGCGCCACGCGACCGAGTCGGCGCTGCGGCCGAGCGTGGCGCCGATCTCGGCGTGCGGCCGGCCCTCGGCGCGGGCCGCGAGGAGGGCCTTGTCCTCGTCAGGGGTCCAGCGCTCGTAAGCGCGGTCGGGGCGGGTGGCGTTCACTTCGTCTCCTTGTAGACGTCGAGGAGGGCGCGCAGGGCGTCGAGCACTTCGGCGCGGCCGCGGACAAGGCCCTCGACGTAGCCCTCGCCCCAGCCCTCGCCCGCCGCCCGCGCTTCCCGAATCTCAGTCCAGACGGTCAGCGCCCGTCGCACCTCCGATTCGGTCGGGATGCGCGCCGCGACCCGCGCCCCGGCAGCGACGGCCTCGGGTGCCGGGGCCTTGTCCGCCTTCGCGCGTCCGGGCTGGTATCCGGGCTGGAGCGGCACCCTGGCGTCGTCGGTGCGGACCGGCAGCCGCAGCTTCGAGGCGCAGAGGCGGACAGCGAGGGGCGTGCGGCGGGGGCGGTTCGGGTCGCGGGCAGCGATCGCGGCCGCCACCTCGGCCCAAGTGAGGGTGGTGTCGGCGGCGATCGTGCGGAGGTCCGCGATCTCGTCGGCGGTCCAGGCGGGTTGTTTGGCCATGGTGGGGCTCCTGTGCGGGGCGGTGAGTCAGAGGCCAGCGGCGGCGCGGATGAGCGTGCGGGCGCGGGGCGACGGCGAGTGGGCAACCCAGCGCTCGCCCGCGTTGTCCCACGCCTGGATCACGCCGGTGCCGGCGAAGACGCGGAACTCGCGGTAACCGCCGAGCACGCGGCCCATGTCCAGCTCGACCGTCCACTGCGAGTAGTAGGAGCTGCGGTCGGACGCGTCGAAGGTGTGCTTCCACTCGTCGCCGTGCCCGTGCTCGCCGCGGCGGGTCTTCGAGGCGGCGTAGCTGACGGTGACGATCTGCCCCTGGTTCTGCCGCGGGACGTCGAAACGGAGGCCAGCGGGGACGCGGGCGGCGTCGACGCGGGTGTAGCAGGTGTGGGTGACGGTCGGAGCGATGGTGGCGGTGGTCATGGTGGCTGTCCTCGGCTTGGCGGTGAGTGCCGGAGGCTCCCGCCCCCGACACTCTTAGATTACCCTCGCCGCACCCCCGGTGCAAGGTCCGCACGGGGGTAAGTGTCCGCCTTGACAATCTACTGACAACTACACCGAGACGCCCGCCACGCCCCGGGCCAACCGCACCCGCAGCTCGCCCGGGGAGGTCACCAGCCGCCAAACGCCCGGGGCGTCCGGCCATTCGCCCGACCAGTCCTGCGCGCGGTCGACCACGATCGGCAGTCGCCCGTAGCCGACAAGGCCGCCCGGGGACCGCGCCGCAGCCAAGCGGCGGATCGCGAGGCGGATCGACAGGTCCGCGAGCACCATCCGACCCGTCGACGCGAGCCACCCGGGCCGCCCGTCGATGTAGACGCGAACCTCGTCGCCGTCCGATCCGGGCTCCGCGAGGCGCAGCTCGACGCCTGAGCCGTCGAGCGCGATCCGCAGGGCATCGGCCCCGCGCCGCGCGACCTCGGTTGGGGCACGACGAACCGCCTCGACCAGGCGCCCGACGCGCTCGGCCTCCGCGTCCGCCGCAGCCAGGCGCCGCCGGGCCTCGTCGAGTCGAGCGGCTCGGGCCGCACGCTCGCGGGCCGCAGCATCGGTCGCACCAGCCGCGCGCTCGTGCGTCCGAATGAGCTCCTCGGCCGCGAGAGCATGCGCCGCGGCCTTGTCGCCGAGCTCGTCGCCGTCCCACTGCGGCGGCGGGACCTCCTCGAGGACCGGCAGCGCCGCGGCCCGGCGGTCCCAGTTCGCGACGGCCGCGGCCTCGCGCTCGGCCTCGGCGAGGGCATCCAGAACGGCGACCTCGCGGGCCTGTGCTTGGGCGAGTGCCTCGGCAGCCGCGTCGTACCGGGCTGCGGCAGGATCGACGCGGCGGCGGCGCTCCGCGGACTCGGCCTCGGTCGCGGCGCGGGCCGCCGCTTCGAGCGCGGCCAGGTCGACGGCCGGCCAGGGCTGCGCGCACGTCGGGCAGTGCTCCGGCGCGGCGCGGGCAGTGTCCAGCCGGCGGCGGGCGTCCGCGGCGTCGCCGTCGACGTAGCCCTGAGCCCGGTCAAGGTCCCGCCGCGCGACCTCGGCTTCGCTGCGGGCGCGGGCGACGTCGGTGGCGCGGTCGCGGGCCGCGTTCCGGGCGCGGGTCAGGCCGGCCTCGTCGACCTCGGGACGGGGCCCCAGCTCCGCGCGCGCGCGGGCGGCGTCCTGTCGGCGGGCCTCCTGACGGCGCCACGACGCGAGGTCCTGGGTGTAGCGGAGCCAGTCGGCGTAGCGAGCCATATACGCGCGGGCGCGGGCGACGCGCTCGGGCGGCGGCGCCTCGACGGCCGCGGCGACGGGCGCGGCTTCGAGCGCCTGGAGCGCGCCGCGGGCCTCGGACGCGGCGCGGTTCGTCGCCGTCTGGAGAGCGAGGGTCGCCTTGAGGTCGGTGGGGTCCTCGGGCCGCAGGTCGACCCAGGAGGCGAGCAGCGCGCGGACGTCGACCGCCGGCAAGACCGAGGTCAGCAGGTCGCGCAGGCCGCGGGCGCGCGGGGTCTGCCCGAGCGTCGACCAGTGGAGCGGCACGAGGATCGCGCGCGCGAGCGTCAGGTCGGCGAGCCCGAGGGCCTCGCGGTGCGCCGCCGCGGACTGGGAGCGGGCCCCGTCCACCTTGAGGCTCGACCGGCCGCCGCGGGCGAGGCGCCACTCGACAGGCGGGCAGCCGGGCAGCGCGAGCGAGACCTCGGCCGCGCCGGCCTCGTCGTGCACGTGCTCGTCGACGAGGGGGCCGACGGGGCCGGAATCGAGCAGCGCGGCGCAGAGGGCGGTGAGGAGCGACGTCTTGCCGGACTGCGAGGGACCCGACACGACGGCGCGGTCGGGGATGGTGAGGCTGACGGCGGTCGGGTGGGCGCCGAGGCCGGAGACGGTGAGTGTGGTCGTGGGGGGCATGGAGTCAGTCCTTGGGGGTGGCGGTCAGAACGGCAACGACGCAAGGTCATCGGCGGGCGCGGCCTCGTCTCCGGGCTCCTCGACGGGGCCCGGCGGCGCCACGGGCGGCGGCGGGGTGCGGCGCCGGGGGCGCTTCGAGGGCTCGGCCGGCGGCGTCGGCTCGGCGGCGGGCGCGGCGCGGACGACGGCGAACTCCTCGGGCTCGGGCTCCGCGGACGGCGCGGGCGGCGCGACCCGAACCACGGCGCGGGCCTCATCGGCGTCCAGGGGCTCGGGCGAGGGGGCGTCCCAGTCGTCATCGCGCAGGTGCTCTTCGGGCATGGCTGCCAGGTGCCCGAGGTCCGAGAGTAGGTCGTCGAGGATGCGGCCCTTCGCCTCGGCGATGGCGAGGCGCGTGTCGCGCATGAGGGCGAGCAGAGTGTCGCGGTGGATCATCGGTCAGTCTCCGAGCTGGTGAGTGTCGGTGGTGGTGGTGGTGGTGGTGGTGGTGCGGGCGTCGGCCGCCTGCGCGAGGAAGAGCTTCCCCTCGCCTTCGAGCCAGGCGATCGCGGACGCGTGGCGCGCCCGCGGGATGGACGCGAGCGCCGGCTTGCCGCCCGCCGCGAGCGCCGCGTCGACGAGCGGCAGCGCGAACCCGCGGCGCGCCGCCCACGCTTCGAGGGTCTCGGCCGGGGGCTCGACCGGCTTCTGCTCGCGCTTGGGCCCGGTCCGGCGCAACGTCACCCGCTCGGGCCGCTTGCGCGGGTTCGGCTGGATCTCGACTTCGAGATCGCGCTCCAGCCACGGGGCGCCGAGGATGCGGACGCCGCCGACCCGCGCCGAGCCGAGGGCGACGGTCTGGTCGTTGTAGAGGCTGAGCGGGCGCCCGATGACGTCGCCAATCGTCGGCCCGACCATCGCCCGGAGGACCTTCTTCAAGGTCGTGTTGACCAGCAGGGGTTTCCAGCCGCTCTCGCGCCACACGAGCGCGATCGCGGACTTCACCGCGTCATCGCGCCGGGCCTTGTTGTCGCGCACCTCGACGACGCGCACGTCGGCGACGGTGAGGGTCGCGCCTTCGTCCGGGATGTCGACGGCCTTCATCCACTGCCCGATCGTGCTGTCCCAGTCCATGTCTTCGAGTCGTCGATCCACGTCACACCTCCTCTTCGTAGTCGGCGCCCGCATCTTCCGAGTCCAGCCCCGGCGCCCACCGCGGCAGCTCGACCTCGACCGTCTGCGGGCACGCCCCCGGCCAGACGCCCGACGTGTGCGCCTGGACGTAGCGGGCGATGGCGTCCGCCCGCATCCGCTCCCCGGCCCACTGGGCCCCGTCCTCGGGCAGCGAGAAGACGCCGACGTCGTAGGGCGGACGAGACTCGTACGCGATGATCAGGCACCGGACGCGGGCCGCCGGCCAGAGGGCGCGCACCCCGGCCGCGTAGTGGGCGAGTTGGCCGTGGTAGCCCTTGCGCGCGATCTCGACGGCGACGTGCCGGGGGCTGACCCGCGGGACGGCCTTGAGGTCGATCACGTACGCGTTCCAGACGACGTCCTCGGGGTCGGTCGGGTGCGCGACGCGCTCCATGATCAGGCGGTCCAAGCGCGCCTTGAAGGCCCACATCCGCCCGCCGTGCGGCTCGGCCCACTGGATCGAGACCTCGTTCGACCCGTCGCCGTCATCGCCCGGCGGGTCCTTGAGCCACTCCGCGGCCTCGGGATGCGCCTGGACGGCGGCGCGAACCAGCGAGATGGTGTCCATGTCGCGCTCGGTGAGCAGGGTGACGCCCGCGGCCTCGGCCTCGGCCTTGCGCGCGGCCGTCCGCCGCCCGTCCGCGAGCTGGTAGGCGACGGCGAAGCGCTCCGGCTCCAAGAGCGCGCAGTGGAGCGCCGAGTAGAGCGGGTCGTGCTCGTCGTCGGGCTGGGTCGCGTGGTAGCGCTGCGCGAGGGCGGTCGGGTGTTTCAGAATGCTCCAGTTGAGGCCGGCCATCTGCCGGTACTCGCTGAACGCGCGGTCGTAGTGGATGCTGGGTCGCATCGGGGCTCCTCTGTGGCCCGATCACCCTACCCCGTGCGAGCGCCGCACACGTGCGAGCCTTGCACACCTTGACAAGCTCTTGACAGGTGCGGGCCTCGCACGGGGTGTGCACCCGATACACTCCCAGCATGACAAGGCCCCTCACCGACTACGAGCTGCCTCGCGCGGCCGTCGAACTGCCGCCCGCGTTCCGGGCGCTGGCTGACTGCCGGCTTTCGCTCGGGCTGTCCCAGACCGCCGCCGCCCGCGCGGTCGGCTGCGACCGGACGACCTACTGCCGAGTTGAGGGCGGCCGCGTCCGGCCCTCGCTCGATCTCTGGCGACGCATCAGGCTCGCCGTCGCCGTCCCGGCCGACGTCGCCGAAGCGGTGGAGGCCGCCTGGGCTGAGGGCCCTGTCCCGGGCTGACCTCCGTGTTTCGACGCCCCTCCCGCCCGATGAGGCTCGGCTGCTCTGCGGCGGGTGGGAGGTGGCGTTCTCCTGCGCTACCAGCCGAGGTGACCCGTGCCGCGTTCGTCCCGCCCCCTCATTAGTCTCTGTCGAGACGACGACGGCTTCGCGCTGCGCGTCGGCTGGGTCACTCTGTCTGGTGTCCTGGGACACGCCCCCCGCATCGCCCGGCGCCGCCTCCGCGCCATCCTCCGCTCGTGGGGGTGGCCGGGGCGAGAGATCCGCTGGGCGTGCGCGTGGGTGAACGCCGACGGGCGCACGGGTTGCCTCTTGTGGCCGAAGCGCGCGCCGGTGCTCCCGTGACCCCCGAAGACGCCCTCGCCCGCATCGCCCGCGCGGTCGGCTGCCCGCTGCCGGCGGGGCCCGAAGCCATCGCCGCCGCCGTGGAGCGTCTCGCGGCCAACGCCGACGCTCGGGAGCGGGTCCACCGGCGGACGCTCGACCAGCTCCGCGCCGCCGAGCGCGAGCTGGATGCGCTGCGAGGTGCCCGATGACCTCCCCCGCTTCCCTCGCGAACCGTGGTGTCGGCTGGGAGCTGGTCTGCTCCGACCTCCTCGACCGCGCCGAGGCCGCCGGCCTCCTCGTGTGGCACCGCTTCCCCGTGCCCGTCGAGCAGGTGGGCCCCGTCAAGCGCGGCGGCCGCTTCGAGGCGGTGCGCTCGGACCGGGCCTCGCCCGATCTTCTCGTGGTCCTCGGCCGCGGCGCCGTCTGCCGGGGCATGTCCATCCTGGCCGAGTGGAAGGAATGCGCGAAGCTGCCGTGGCACGTCGGCGCCGTGGCCCCTCACCAGGCGAACGCCTTCGATCGCATGTGCCGGGTAGGCGGCCGGGCCGTCGTCTTGCTTCGCGTCATGCGCGTGGGTGCGCCGCCGTTGATGGTCTGCATCGACTGGGCCGACCTCGCCCCGCGCTACCGGGCGTGGGCCGCGAAGGAGTCCTCCGGCGGCGTCTCCGAGGAGGACGTTCAGAAGATGGGCGTCGTCTTCAGCTCGTACACCTCGCTCGTCGACGCCCTCGACGCGGGGCCGCGGCCGGTGGCGGCGTCGACGACGCCCAAGGTGCCCCGATGATCCCCCTCGCCCCCGGACAGACCCCCCGCGCGTGGCAGCTCGCCGCGACCGCCGCCGCTCGCGCCGCCTTCAAACAGGGGATGCAGGCCGTGATCGTGAGCGCTGCCACCGGAACGGGCAAGGGGACCGTCCTCGCGGCGTGGGCGCGGCTTGCGGCCGAGCGCGGCGGGCGCGTCCTCGTGCTCGTGCACCGCGAAGAGCTGGTGCTCGACCTCACCGCGCGCATCCAGGCGATCCCGGGTCGCGGCTCGGTCGGCGTCTGTTGGGCGTCGAGGAACGAGATCCTCGCCGACATCGTCGTCGCGTCGGTCCAGTCGCTCCGCTCGCGCCTCGACCAGATCCCCCGGGACCGGGCCCCGCGCCTCGTCATCACTGACGAGTGCCACCACGCGCCCGCCCCGACGTACCGCGCGATCTACGCGCGCCTCGACGAGCTGCACGGCGTCGACCGGGACAACCCTCCGAAGCGGTGGCCGTGGCATCACCTCGGGATGACGGCGACGCCCTTTCGCTCGGCCGACGGCGGCGAGACGACCGGCCTGGGCGACGTCTTCGAGGCCGTGGTCTACGAGCACGGCATCTCGGAGGCGATCGACGCGGGCGACCTCGTGCCGGTGCGCGGGCTCCGCGTCGAGACGCAGCTCGACATCTCCGCGTGTCGGGTCGGCAAGGGCGGCGACTACGTCGAGGAGGACCTTGCGGCCCTGGTCGACGTCGAGGCGCGGAACGCGCTGATCGTCGACTACTACGAGAAGCACGGGATCATTGGTGGGAACAAGCTCCCCGCCCTCGTTTTCGCTGCGTCGGTGGCCCACGCTCAGCACCTCGCGGACGCCTTCGCCGCGCGCGGGCACCGCTTCGCCGCGGTCTGGGGCGCGATGCCCCGGCGGGACCGGGCCGCCATCGTCCGCCGGTACCTTGAGGGCGAGCTTGACGGCCTTGTCAGTCGCGACCTGCTCTTCGAGGGCTTCGACGCGCCGCGGGCGAGCATCCTGCTCAAGGCGCGGCCCACGAAGTCGCGCGTCGTCTTCGTGCAGATGGTCGGGCGCGGGCTGCGGCTGTACCGGGGCAAGTCGGAGTGCTTGCTCCTCGACTTCGTGGACAACGGCTGCGACTTGGACTTGTCGAGCGTGGTCAACCTTGACCCCGGTGCCGCGAGCAAGGCCGCCGCCGAGAGGACCTTCCTTGCCGGCGACGAAGTCGAGCACCGGACCGAGCCGCGCGGCCGGGGCCTTGTCGAGGCGGTCGTCGACGGGCCGCTCTACTGGGTCCTCTGGCACGATTCGGGGGACCGTGTCTGCCACGGTGGCGCCGACCTCATGCGGCCCCGCGCCGACCGCGAGGAGCACGACACCTCGGGCGCCCGTCTCGCGCGCGTCGCCGACTACGAGGTGCTCCTCTTGCCGGGGTCCCGCAAGACCGACGCGGCAGGCTGGTACCAGTATCAGGACGTGTGGGTCGTCGGCGCGACGGCCGGTGAGCGCTCGATCACCGCGCTGGTCCGGCAGACCTCGGGCCGCTGGTCGGCGTGGGTCGTCTCGCGCGACGTCGAGCCCTCCCGAATCGTGTCGGGCGCGCCCACGCGCGAGGAGGCTTGCGCCGCCGCCGAGGCGCACCTCCGGGCCGGGGGCTACACCTTCGGTCGCTTGGAAGCTCATTGGAAGACCGAGCCCGCGACCGAGCGGCAGATCAACGCCTTGAGGAAGTGGCGCATCCGCCGCGACCTGTCCACGATCTCCCGCGGCGAGGCTTCGGCCCTCCTCGACGCAGTCACGAGCCGCCAGCGCGTCGCCCGCGCGATTCGCGACGGCGCGCTCGTTCCGCTCCTTGGGCCCCGTCCCGACCCCGCATCCAGCCGAGACCCCAATGCCTTCTGACCTGGCCCGCGCCGCCCACACCTACGCTCAGCGAGGGTGGGCCGTCCTCCCGCTGCACTCGATTCGCGACGCGCGCTGCACCTGCGGCAAGACCGACTGCCCGAGCCCCGGCAAGCACCCGAGGACAAAGGGCGGCGTCAAGGACGCGACGCGGGACCCCTCGCAGATCCGCGCGTGGTGGTCGACCTGGCCCGAGGCCCATGTCGGCGTCGCGACCGGGGCCCCGTCCGGTGTCTGGGTCCTCGACGTCGACGACGGGCCGGACGTCCACGGGTCCGCCGACCTCGCCGCCCTGGAAGAGCGCCACGGGCGGCTCCCGCCGACCCTGGAGGCGCGGACCGGCAGCGGCGGGCGGCACCTCGTCTTCAAGATGACCCCCGCGGCCGAGGGGCTCCGCAACCGGGTCCGGCTCAAGATCGACGGCCGGACGACCGGCCTCGACGTGCGCGCGACCGGCGGGTACGTCGTCGTGGCCCCGTCCGGGCACGAGTCCGGGGGCTCCTACCAGTGGACGCGGAGGATGGAGCCCGTAGAGGCCCCGGCCTGGCTCCTCGGGCTCCTGACGGCGCCGGCCCCCGCGCCTGCCCCGACGCTCCCCCTCGCCCCGTCGCCCACGGGCTCGGACCGCGTCGCCCGCTACCTCGGGCGCCTCGTCGACGACCAGGTCGCGCGCATCGTCGGCGCCCCGGCCGGCGGGCGGCACGGGGCCATCGTGCAGGCCGGGCACAAGCTCGGCATGTACGCGCATCACTTCGCGCCGTCCGATCTGGAGGCGGCGAAGCACGCGCTGATCGACGCGGGGTGCGCCGCCGGCAAGGACCGGGGCGAGGTCGTGCGCGCCGTCGAGCAGCTCTTCGCCATCGGCCAGACGCACCCGAAGGCGATCGACTGGAAGGCGCCCTCGACGTCCGACGACGACGCTCTGCCCCAGGAGCCGCCGCCGTTCGAGCCCGACTTCGAGCCGCCGCCGCCTCCCGAACACCCGGACGAAGAGCGCCGGCCGCGGATCGTCATCACGCTGCGGCAGCTCCGCGACGTGGTCGCCGACGCGTGGCGGGCCATCCACCGCGCGAACCGGACGGGCCCCGCTCCGAGCGTCTACCGCCGGGGCGGCGCCCTCGTCGAGGTCCTACGCACCGAGCAGGGCCCGCGCATCGCTCCGCTCTCGCCCTCGGGCCTGCTCGCGCGCCTGTCCGAGTCGGCCGACTGGATCAAGCTGCGCCGCGCGACCGCGCATGAGCCGTCGGCGAACGGCTACATCGAGATCGACGCGGACAGACCGCCGCAGGCCGTCGTCGACGTCATGCTCTCGGCGCCGGACGACCGGCTACCTGTGCTCGAGGGCCTTGTCCTCGGGCCCATCGTCGACGCGGCCGGCGCCATCCAGGCCGAGCCCGGCTACCACGCGAGCGCCCGCGTGCTCAACGTGGGCGAGCGCCTCGCCCTCAAGGAGGGCCCCGCGCCCGAGGCCGCCCGGCTCCTGCTCGATCACTGGCTCGGTGACTTCCCGTTCGCCTCGCCCTCGGACCGGGCCCACGCTCTCGCGCTCGTCCTGACCCCCTTCATCCGGCGCCTCATCGACGGCCCGTGCCCCGGGTTCCTTGTCGAGGCGCCGACACCCGGCTCGGGCAAGTCCCTGCTCGCCGAGTTGGCCGGGACCGTCGCCCTCGGCGCGGCGCCGCCCCCGACGCCGTTCGCGCGGCAGGAGGAGGAGCGGAGGAAGGCGCTCCTCTCGGCCCTCTCCAGCGGCAGGCCGATGATCCTGCTCGACAACGTGTCGGGCGCCGTGGCCGACAGCACCCTGGAGGGCATCCTCACGGCCTACCCCGCGTGGACCGACCGGGACTTGGGCCGCATCGCCGAGCTGACCGTGCCGGCTCTGTCGGTGTTCGCCCTCACCAGCAACAACGCGACCCTGTCGACCGACATGGCCCGGCGCGTCTGCCGCATCCGGCTCAACCCCGCGACCGACCGGCCGGGGGAGAGGAGCGGGTTCAGGATGCCCGACATCCGGGCCTGGACGCGCGCCAACCGGGGGCTGCTGGTCTCGGCCGCCCTGAGCATCATCCGCGCCTGGATGGCCGCTGGCAGGCCCTACGACGGGTCCCGCCTGGGGTCCTTCGAGCGGTTCAGCGAGGTCGTGGGCGGCTGCCTCCAGGTGGCGCAGGTCCCGGGGTTCCTGGGCGACCGGGACGCGCTGTTCAGGGAGTCCGATCGGGAGGGCAGCGAGTGGGCTGAGCTGGTTGGGCTGTGGTGGCGGCAGGCCCAGCAGCGTCCCATGGGCCCCGTCGAGGTCCTCCAGCTCGCCGACGGGGCCGGCATCCTGGCGTGGCTCACCGGCGACGGGGGCGACCGCTCGCGGGTCACGCGCCTCGGGCTCGGGCTCCGGCGGATGCGGGACCGCGTCTGGACGGTCGATGGCGTGGGCCGGGTCACGCTGACGGGGCCCTCCCTGGTGGCGGGCCGGGCGCAGTACCGGCTGCGCTGCCTCGACCCGCGGCCCTACGGTCAGGCCGAGGTCGCCGATGCGTGAGGTGGACGTGGTGGACGTGGTGGACGTTGGTTTTGGACGTCCACCGGGCCATTTGAAGGCGGCCAACGCCGACAATTGGGACGTGGTGGGACGTGGTGGACGTTGCCCTATCTCTATATGTGTGTGCGTGATCTGGACAAGCCCCCATCTCTCTACCTCTCTAAACGTCCACCAAGTCCACCATGGTACCGAGAGATGGGGCCCAGTCGCGATCGTAGTGGAGAGTGGACGTCCACCATGGGATCCCGCAACGTCCACCAACGTCCACCGGACCACCCAAGCGTGCGTATACTCGCGTACACACCCCCTCAGGCAGGTGCCGGGCATGTTGACCCCCTCCCCCCGGGGGGCGGGGTCCCCCCCGAGGTGGCGTAGT
>Ga0214917_10004633_pt1 | contig 15178 bp, 14 predicted proteins | sample LL_1208_BB_MetaG_FD_177983 | JGI IMG/M metagenome (GOLD analysis project Ga0214917, IMG submission 177983) | Freshwater microbial communities from Lake Lanier, Atlanta, Georgia, United States - LL_1208_BB | ecosystem: Environmental > Aquatic > Freshwater > Lake | place: USA: Georgia | collected... | reverse complement strand
CCAGTAATCCAGCCAACATCTGCGGTGCACCAGTAGATATCTGTTTCAGGCTTTAGATCAAAAACCACTCTATGAGTAAAGGCGGCCTGGGTGAGATAACCGCCAGTGGTATGGGCAATACCTTTAGGTTTTGCAGTAGTTCCTGAGGTGTAGAGAATAAAGAGTGGATGCTCGCTATCAAAGCCTTGAGTAACATTTTCACTACTTTGTTTATCAACTAACTCATGCCACCAGATATCTCTTTCCGTAAAAGAGACATCTTGCCCGGTTCTTCTTACAACTAAAACGTTTTTTACACTAGTTTTTCCCTTTAAGGCTTCATCAACAATTGATTTCAGGGCAAAGGCGCTACCTTTCCGAAAGCCGCCATCAGCAGTAATTACCAAAGTGGCATCAGCATCTTGAATTCTTGCAAGAAGTGAATCTGCAGAAAATCCCCCAAAGACCACGCTATGGGCAGCTCCAACTCTTGCGCAGGCAAGCATTGCAATTGCTGCCTCTGGTATCATTGGCATATAGATTGCAACTCGATCACCGCTTTTGATTCCAAGAGATGTTAGAGCGTTAGCGCTCTTTTTAACTTCAATTAAAAGTTGGCTATAGGTAATCTGCTTACTATCTCCAGGTTCACCTTCAAAGAGAAATGCAATTCGATCTCCACGACCTTCTAAAACATGGCGGTCAAGTGCGTTATACGAAGCGTTTAGCTTTCCTCCAATAAACCACTTTGCAAAAGGGCTCTGCCAATCTAAAACCTGATCCCACTTCTTATGCCAATAGAGAGCGCTTGCCTGTTCTTCCCAGAACGCTAAATAATCTTTATCAGCTCTCTCATAGATTTCCTGCTTAGCATTTGCTTGAGAAGCAAATGCCTCTGTTGGAGCAAAGGATCTATTCTCACTTCCAAGGTTTGATAACGCCTCACTCATATTGTCAGATTACCAGCGTTGAGTTTTCCCCACCACGGCCCAGAGGCAAGAATCTAAAGGAAAGTTATTGGGCATATTGACCTCCTTCGCAAGCTGCGAAAAGAAATCGACTTCAAAATAGAAAGCAAGGCGAGTATGTATCTATTAACACCAGCAATTGGCTTCTTTGGCACCAATCTATATGACTTCCTACTTAGAGTGGTGGGCTCTGAGATTTTAAGGACGGTAGCCTCCTTCATCATTAGAAGCGCTCTGACTCGTATCGGGCTATAAGAAGTTGGTTTAAGGCAACTTCTGGGCGTTGGGGAGCAATTTCGCTTCACGTGTGACACTCCCCATGAGCTACCCTAGGAAACACTTGAGAATGTTTGAGTAATTGTGTGAGAAAGTAGGATGGGTCATGGACAGTTAGTAGTGACTTAACGAGAGGGCAAGAGGGAGCGATGCCAGAAGCATCTAAAAGTTCAATTGGAAAAGTGCTTGTCACTGGCGCGGACGGTTTTATTGGTTCTCATCTAACGGAAGCCTTGGTCCGTCAAGGATTTAAAGTTAGGGCTTTTGTCTATTACAACTCATTTAACTCATGGGGCTGGCTTGATCATTGTGGGGAAGATGTAAAGGGCCAATTCGAAGTCTTCACCGGTGACATTCGCGATCCTCATGGGGTTAAAGGTGCTATGACTGGTTGTGACGCAGCACTTCACCTCGCAGCCTTGATTGGAATTCCATTTTCCTATCACTCGCCCAGTACCTATGTAGAGACCAATATCAACGGAACACTAAATGTATTGCAAGCTGCAAGGGACCTTGGTGTTAGTCGCATAATTCACACATCAACTAGTGAAGTATATGGAACAGCGCAATTTGTCCCAATCACCGAAAAACATCCTCTTCAGGGCCAATCACCTTATTCAGCTTCGAAGATAGCGGCTGATCAATTAGCTTACTCTTTCTATTCATCATTTGATCTACCTGTCATCACACTTCGACCCTTTAATACCTATGGGCCGAGGCAATCGGCGAGAGCAGTAATTCCAACAATTATTACTCAGATAGCAAATAAAGCCAGCACTATAAAATTAGGCTCAACTAAACCAACTCGTGATTTTAGTTTTGTTGAAGATACTGCTTCTGGCTTTATCTCAGCTCTTAAAAGCGAGAAGGGAGTTGGTGAGACAATCAACCTTGGAAGCAATTTTGAAGTTTCAATTGAAGACACCGCAAAACTAATCACAGAGATTATGGGCGTACCGGTAGAAATTTCTACTGATGAAGAGCGCCTAAGACCTGAAAATTCCGAAGTCGAAAGGCTCTGGGCTGATAACTCAAAAGCTTTTGAGATCCTGGGCTGGAGACCCGCATATGCAGGCCTAAATGGCTTTAGAGAAGGTTTATCCAAGAGCATTGACTGGTTCACTGAACCTGAGAATTTAAAGCTCTATAAGTCGGGGGTTTACAACCTGTGAGGGCCGCCGTGGATTCAACTGCATTTGTTAGTCAAATAGTAGAGGCAATTAGAGAAGTCGTAGGGCCTGGGCCAGTGGCGCTTCATGAACCTAGCTTTGATGGCAATGAGTGGATCTATTTAAAGGAGTGCCTAGACTCACATTACGTATCATCGGTTGGAAAGTTTGTTGACCAATTTGAACTATCACTTGCTAATTACACAGGGGCTAAATATGCGATTTCTGTAGTTAACGGCACTGCTGCCCTTCAGATAGCTCTCAAACTTGCTGGAGTTAATAGTGGGGAGGAAGTGCTGTTACCAGCTCTGACTTTTGTTGCAACAGCAAATGCAATTTCCTACCTTGGCGCAGTTCCTCACTTTGTCGACAGCGAGGAAAGCACCCTTGGTATCGATGTTGCGAAGTTGAGAGAGTACCTAAGTGAAATTACAGAAAAGCAAGCTGGTTTGTGTGTTAATAAGTCCACCAAACGAGTAATCCGAGCCCTAGTTCCCATGCACACATTTGGTCATCCATCTGATCTTGAGCAACTCTTATCAATTGCAAGAGACTTCAATCTAGTCCTAGTAGAAGATGCAGCAGAATCTCTCGGAAGCTTCTATAAGGGGCAACACACCGGAACATTTGGCTTACTTGGCGCTTTGAGTTTCAATGGAAACAAGACAATTACCACGGGCGGAGGTGGCGCGATACTCACCAATGATGAAGAACTGGCTAGACGTGCAAAGCATCTTTCGACTACCGCGAAGATTTCTCACAAGTGGGAATTTGACCATGATGAAATCGGCTATAACTATCGGATGCCAAATATAAATGCTGCACTTGGTTGCGCGCAGATGGAGAAGCTGCCTGAGAAGATAAGTTCAAAGCGAGAGCTATTTAAGAGATATAAGGAGAAATTCAACTTAATTTCTGGGGCCTCGATCTGCGAAGAACCCAAAAATTGTCAGAGCAATTACTGGCTCCAAACGCTTTTATTGGAAGAAGACAGTGAAGATCTTAGAGACTCTGTTTTGGAGGCCAGTAACAAAGAGGGAATTATGGCAAGGCCTGCCTGGAAACTCATGAGCAATCTAGCTCCTTATCGAAATTCGCCATCTATGTCGTTAAAGGGTGCCAATTCACTTTATCGACGGGTAATAAATCTACCCAGTAGTCCTGTCTTATCCGTAGGAATAAGATGAGGAAGAATTTGATCTTGATTGGAGCTGGGGGGCATGCCCGTTCTTGTATCGATGTTATTGAGCAAGAGGGCAAATTCAAAATCACTGGCATAGTGGGACTTGAAAGTGAGCTGGGTTTGCAGGTCCACGGATATGAAGTCATAGCGACTGATAAGGAAATCTCTACCTTGATAGGTAAAGCTCAATTTGCGTTGATTGCTTTGGGTCAGATTTCCTTTCCAGATGCAAGGATTAATCTTTATCAGAGAGCTTCAAAAGCTGGATTTGGACTGGCCAACGTTGTATCTCCTTCAGCTTATGTATCCCCGTCTGCCCAAATTGGTAACGGAACTATTGTCATGCATGGGGCCATTATCAATGCTGGTGTAAAGGTCGGCAGCAATTGCATCATAAATAGCAGAACGCTTCTGGAACACGACACCCAGGTCTCGGATAACTGTCATATATCTACCGGAGCGATTCTCAATGGTGGAGTTATTGTTGAAGAGGGGTGTTTTATCGGCAGCGGAACGATTGTCAAAGAGGGAGTCTCGATAGGAGAACGCTCTGTAGTTGGAATGGGTTCGCAGTTGCGGACTAATTTGAGTGCTAATAGCAGGTTTCTTGGGGAGTCATTGAAATGAAAACCATGATTATTGCAGAAGCTGGAGTGAACCATAACGGAGAATTAGAGTTAGCTAAGAAACTAATTCAAGTAGCAGCTAAATCAGGTGCAGATTTTGTAAAATTTCAAACCTTTAATGCTGATCGACTGGTAACAAAAAAAGTACGCAAGGCGCAATATCAAATGCAAAATTCTGAATCTAGTGAATCTCAATTTGAGATGTTGAAACGCCTAGAGCTCAGTGAAGTGATGCATCGAGAATTAATCGAAGAGTCACGAACTCAAGGTATTAGTTTTATCTCTACTGCTTTTGATATTGAAAGTGCCAACATGCTCCTCTCTTTTGGTCAAGAGATCTTTAAAATTCCCTCTGGTGAGATTACAAATCTGCCATACCTGCGTCATATAGGAAGTTTTGGAAAGAGAATTATCGTTTCTTCAGGAATGTCAAATTTGCAGGAAGTCAAAGATGCACTTGAAGTATTAGAATCTACGGGTATTTCTAAATCTCAAATTACAGTCCTTCACTGTGTCAGTGCCTATCCAGCCCCAGTTGTTGATGTCAACTTATTAGCTATGCGGACAATAAAAGAAAATCTAAATGTGGAAGTCGGATATTCGGATCATACCCTTGGCATTGAGGTATCGATTGCGGCAGTTGCACTAGGAGCCACAGTGATTGAGAAACATTTCACTCTCGATAGAAATCTTGCTGGTCCTGATCATAAGGCAAGCCTTGAACCCGATGAGTTGAATTCAATGGTTACTCAGATACGAAATATAGAGCAGGCGCTTGGAGATGGAGTGAAGCGCCCCATGCCTAGTGAGTTAGAGAATATAGATTTAGCCAGAAGGTCGATAGTAGCCAATTGCTCAATCAGAGAAGGCGAGATCTTTTCTGAGTTGAATCTATCAGTGAAGAGGCCAGGAACTGGAATATCACCAATGAACTGGGATCGCTTAATTGGTAGCAAAGCAAGTCGCAACTTTGAGGCAAATGAGTTAATTGATGAATCGTAAAATTTGTGTAGTGACTGGCAGTAGAGCGGATTATGGGCTACTAAGACTGGTAATGAAAGGGATAGAGGCAGAACCAAGCTTAACTCTTCAAATCATTGCCACTGGAATGCATCTATCCCCCACTTTTGGACTTACATATAAGGAGATTGAGGGTGATGGTTTTAAGATAGATCAAAAGGTTGAATGCCTATCTTCATCTGATTCACCAGTTGCGATAGCGGAAGCCACAGGAAAAGCGTTATCAGGATGTGCAAAAGCATTTGATGAACTCAAGCCTGACCTAGTGCTAGTTCTGGGAGATCGTTTTGAAATTTTTGCTGCATGTTCGGCAGCACTTCTATCCAGGATTCCTATCGCACATATTCATGGCGGAGAGGTAACCGCGGGAGCATATGACGAAGCATTCCGTCACTCAATTACCAAGATGTCGAGTATCCATTTTGTTGCTACCGAAGAGTATAAGAAACGTGTTATTCAACTTGGAGAGGATCCATGTACTGTGCACTTAGTTGGCGGGCTAGGAGTTGATGCGATCAAGGAACTAAAACTGTTAAGCAAAGATGAAATTGAGCAAAACCTTGGCATCAACTTTTTAGACAAGAGTTTGCTAGTAACTTTTCACGCCGCAACGCTTGAAGCCCAAGCCCCTGAGGAACAAATCCGTGAACTCTTAGCAGCTTTATCAAGCAGGCCAGATGTAACGCTTATTTTTACTATGTCGAATGCAGACACTGGTGGACTTGAGATTATGAGACAAATCAAAGATTTTGTAGAAAAAAATGACAATGCTTATTTATTTGAATCTCTTGGCCAGATTAATTACTTGTCTTGCATGGCAATAGTGGATGGCATTATTGGCAATTCGTCTAGTGGGATTTTAGAGGCTCCAACACTCAAAGTTGGAGCTGTTAACATTGGAAGTAGACAGCTTGGAAGATCTCAAGCAGAGAGTGTCATAAATTCTCGAGCTAACAAGGTCGAATTAGAGAAAGCACTCGACAAGCTATTATCTCTAGAATTCCAAGCAACTCTCGAATTTTGCAATAGCCCTTACGGTGAAGGTGGAGCAAGTATCCAAATCCTTCGAATTTTAAGGAAAGCTAGTTTTGACGGAATCCTGGGGAAATCATTCTATGACCTACAATAAGTAGATGAGGTTTATTTACTAATATGATATCGGAATCACAATGGAAAAGAGCTTTGCTATCGTCGGCAAGTTCAATAGAAGATGCCATCAAAGTTTTGAGTGATGCGTCATTAAAGATCGTATTAGTAACTGATTCAACTCTTAGGCTTATGGGAACAATCACAGATGGTGATATTCGAAGGGGTTTATTACGAGGTTTAACGCTTTCTAGCTCAATATCAGAGATAATTAATATAAAACCAATTGTAGTTCCAAAGACTTTTGCTAGAGAAGTCGTCAAAAAAATGATGTCAGCAAACAGAATCTTTCAGATTCCTATCGTAGATGAAGATTTCAAGTTGGTTGGACTTCATGTTTCGGACGAACAACGCGCTAATGTCGCTCGCGATAATGTGATGGTGATTATGGCTGGAGGGAGAGGGACGCGTTTGTTACCAAAAACCGAGAAAACCCCAAAGCCTATGTTGCTATTGGGCGGCAAGCCGATCTTGGAGCACATAATTAACAGAGCTAAGGCTGGGGGAATAGTGGAGTTTGTTCTAGCCATACACCACTTAGGAGAAGTGATTGAAGAGTATTTTGGGAATGGACAATTCTTGGGAGTAAATATTTCATATATCAAGGAAAAGTCCCCACTTGGAACTGCTGGAGCTTTGGGATTGATAGATCCAAAACCTACCAAACCAATTATTGTTGCTAATGGGGATGTAATCACTGACATTAGTTTCGGTGATATTTTAGAATTTCATTCTCTGAATAATGCAATGGCTACGATGGCAGTACAAGTTTATGAGTCAGAAAATCCATTTGGAGTAGTTCAAACAAAAGGAATCTCTATTACAGGCTATGAAGAAAAACCAATCTTCAGATCCCTTATTAATGCTGGAGTTTATGTTCTGAATCCATCAGCCCTTGATTTCATGGAGAAGGGCGCAGAATGCAGTATGCCCACACTCTTTGAGATACTTAGAACAGAAAGTTTAAAGACAATCGCATTTCCGTTGCATGAGAATTGGCTAGATTTAGGCTCTCCAAGCGATTTAGCAAAAGCCATAGAAGAAATGCAATCAACGCAAAGTACCGGAAACTAGCTCTAGTGATTAATCTCAAATGGTGCTCTCGCTGTTTAACGATGTCGACGAGGCCAAGAATCAGTTTTAACGCTGATGGTCTGTGTAATGCTTGTGTGTGGAACGAAGAGAAGAAACTTTTGGATTGGAAGACTCGAGAAGGTGAGCTTATAACTCTTCTAGAAAACCATAGGTCCCATGAAGGAAAGTTTGATTGTCTTGTTCCCGTGAGTGGAGGAAAAGATGGCTCGTATGTTGCTTACAATTTGAAGCATAAGTATGGAATGAATCCATTATGCGTGACTATTACACCAGCGCTGCCCTTACCTTTAGGCGAAGAAAATCTTAGATCATTTGTTGAAAGTGGATTTAATCACATTTCTATTAATCCAGATCATGAGGCGATGCGAGTTTTGAACAAAATTGGTTTTATCGAGATGGGATTTCCATATTACGGTTGGTTAACATCTATAACTACAGCCCCCATAAAAATTGCTTTAGCCCATGGTATTAGCTTAATTTTTTATGGCGAAGATGGTGAGGTTGAGTACGGTGGATCGACCGAAACCTCAAAGAAACCAATTTATGATACTGAATATCAAAAGAGAGTTTATCTTGAAGGCGGGTATGAAAAAGTTATTAAGAACTCTGGATTGAGTAACTCTCAAAGATACTTCTTTGAGTATCCATCAGATGAGGAGCTAGTTAATTCTGAGATAAAGCTAACTCATTGGTCTTATTTTGAAAATTGGGATCCATACAGAAACTACTTGGTTGCAAAAGAGCACTGTGGCCTTAGAGAAGCAGATGTAGCAAATAGTGGAACCTTCACTAATTTTTCACAGAATGACCAAGCGTTATATGCCCTGCATACCTATTTGATGTACTTGAAGTTTGGTTTTGGTCGCGCAAATCAAGATGCCAGCATCGAGATAAGGAGAGGTGCTATGAATCGAGATCAAGCAATTAATTTAGTGAACCTCTACGACGGCCATTACCCTGAAGAATTTCTAGAGGTTTACTTGCATTACTATCAGATGGAAAAGAAAGAGTTTGACTTAGTTATCGACAAATATGCCAATAAAGATTTATTCGAAAAGTCGAATGGAATTTGGATTCCGAGGTTTAAGATTGTATGAATGGGCAGAGAGTGACTGTAATTGATTACGGCATGGGAAATATTTGGTCTGTTACTAGTGCCCTGAAATACCTCAACTGCGAAGTAGTTGTGAGTTCTGACCCTCTTGCAATACAAAAAGCAGAATCATTAATTCTGCCAGGCGTTGGCTCATTTAGGAAGGCTATAAAAGCCCTTAGAGAGATGAACTTAGAGGCTGCAATTCTAGAATCTGCTCTTGTGAGAAAGGTAAAATTCTTAGGAATCTGCCTGGGAATGCAACTTATGGGTTTTGATAGCACTGAAGATGGCATTACAACGGGATTGAATTTGATACCCTCGAAAGTAGACAAATTTTCACCAGCTGAGATTGCAGAGAGAAAAGTGCCTCATATTGGCTTTAATCAAGTCAATATTGATTCTAGTGGAAATCTATTTAAAGGAATTTCAGGTAATCAGGATTTCTATTTCGTGCACTCTTACAGAATGCTTCCGCCAGATTCACAAGGAATAGTATCAACTTGCAACTATGGTATTGACTTTTTGGCTGCTTATGAAAGTCAAAACTTGTTTGCAACTCAGTTTCATCCGGAGAAGAGTCAAAGTAACGGATTGAAATTACTAGACAACTTTCTTAAGGCGTAACATGCTAAAGAAGCGATTGATATTTACCCTTCTGTATAGCAGTGGTTCATTCATGCTTAGCCGCAACTTTCGATTACAAGCTGTTGGTAACCTTGATTGGCTTCAACGTAATTACAATTTCTCTCGGATCACCAATTACATTGACGAACTTGTAGTCCTTGATGTAACTCGAGAAAAGCGAAATCTGGATGAATTTTGTGAGGTTCTAAAATCTATTACGTTCAATAATTTTATACCTATTACTGCAGGAGGTGGAGTTAAGGATGTGGATTCTGCACGTAGATTGCTAAGGTCAGGAGCTGACAAAATCTTGATTAATTCAGGCCTATTTGATAAGAGTAATTTGGCAAGGGTGCTGTCCGAAGAATACGGCCAGCAGTGTGTTGTGGGATCGATGGATTTAAAGAGATCGAAGTCGGGGGAGTTTCAAGTGTGGTCTGAAGATGGAGGCAAACTTAACGAAGCACCTGCTAAAGATCTGTTAAAAAGAGCCCTAAAGGATTCGGTTGGCGAAATTTACTTAAATTCCATGGACAGAGATGGCACAGGACAAGGGCTAGACTTTGAAATTCTAGAATTATTACCGGAAAAAGTAAACAAGCCCATAATTATTGCTGGAGGAGCCGGAAATTCGGATCACTTAATGGTCGGACTGAAAGATTCTAGAGTCGATGCGGTGGCAACTGCAAACCTCTTTAATTTTGTTGGTGATGGACTCAAGAAAGCGCGCCAAGAATTGTTATCTGGTGGCATAGTGTTACCTATGTGGGACCTCGAATTTCGGAGTATGCATAAAGAAAGTGGAGCGCAGAGTTCAGGATCACATGAATAAGAAAATCTTGGTTGTTGGACTTGGAAGCATGGGAAAGCGACACCTTTCCGTTATTCAAAGACTTTTTCCTGAGGCAAAAATAAAAATACTTCGACAAAGTAAGGTAAGAGAAAAAACGAGGCTGGGATCAAATGAAGTTAGTTCGCTCGATGAGGCAAGGCAATTTTTACCTGAAATAATTGTAATTTGTAATCCTGCATCAGAGCACATCAATACTGCTCTTAAGTTAGAACAGACCGGTGCGAACCTTCTTATTGAGAAGCCAATATCTGACTCAACAAAGGAAATCGTTCGATTGATTCGCGATTTTGACGCCACCGGTAGGGTGTTAATGGTTGGTTATAATTTGAGGTATCTAAAATCACTTAATGAATTTCGTAGGCATTTGGACGAAGGATTAATTGGAAAGCCACTTTCTGTCCGATGTGAGGTAGGGCAGTACTTACCAAGCTGGCGTCCAAAAAAGGACTATCGTGATAGCGTCTCAGCAAAGAGGGAGCTTGGCGGGGGAGTTCTACTTGAATTGAGTCATGAAATTGACTATCTCAGATGGATTTTTGGGGAGGTTGATTGGGTTAGAGCTACCCTTTTGCAACAGAGCGAACTTGAGATAGATGTTGAAGATACCGCTCATCTCACTATTGGTTTTGAAAGTAGAACTCCTAATAGCCAATTGATCGCGAATCTAAATATGGACTTCATTCGCCATGACACCACGAGGAGCTGCACTGTAATTGGAGATAAAGGGAGCTTATGCTGGGATGGAATTTTAGGCGAGGTTTCACTTTTCCAAGCAGAAAAGAAAACTTGGGAGACATTGTTCACCAACGATAATGGGGTAGAGGAAACTTACATTTTGGAGTGGCAAGAACTCATTAGAGCAATAGAGCAGAATATTTCTCCTGCGGTTACGGGGGAGGATGGTTTGCGTGTTGTTGAGATCATAGAAGCAGCACGTTTATCGGCTGTAAGTGGAATTCAGATTGCTGTTATCAAATCGCAAATCACGAATGAGGATTCCAAGTGATCACAATTGCGTTTATTTTTGCAAGAGGGGACTCCAAAGGGTTGCCAGGAAAAAACATCCGCAACTTCGGGGGTAAGCCTCTGATTGCCTGGTCAATCGAGTGCGCTCTGTCAGTGAAAGCCATAGACCAAGTGATCGTCTCTACAGACTCTACGGAGATAGCAGAGATATCAAAGAGTTATGGAGCAGAGGTGCCCTTTATTCGACCGAAAGAACTAGCCACCGATGAAAGCCCGGAATGGCTTTCATGGAGGCATGCGCTTGAGTATGTGAAGCACTCCTCAGGCACATTACCTGAAGCTATGGTCTCACTGCCAGCGACTTCTCCACTTCGAGCAGTTAATGATGTCGAGAGCTCTATAGATCTATTCTCCAAAGGGGACTGCGATGTAGTAGTCACCGTATCTGAAGCTCGTCGAAATCCTTACTTTAATATGGTTAGGGAAAAGAGTGATGGGACAGTTGCATTAGTAATGGAAGATTCCCAAGTTTCTAGAAGGCAAGATGCTCCAATAATTCGCGATCTTGCTACCGTCTGCTATGTCGCAAGTCCTCAGTTTGTTCTATCGCATGACTCAATTTTTGAAGGTCGAGTTAAAGCCGTTAATGTTCCCATCGAAAGAGCTATTGATATAGATTCATTGTTAGATTTTCAGATAGCCGAGTTTTTGTTGAATTCTAGAAAGGAAATTTGATGACAACATTAAGGGAACTTAGTAATTTGAAAGGAAGACAAGCTCTAATTACAGGTGCATCAGGAGGGCTGGGCCAAATATTTGCAGAGACTTTAGCTGAGCTTGGTGCAGACTTGATTCTGGTTGACCTTCATGGGACTGATTTAGATGATCTGGCAGAGAGGGTAGATAGAGACTGGGGAGTATCTGTCAAGAATATTTACTGTGATTTAGAGAATCAAAATCAACGGACGTGCCTAATTCAGCAAGTTGCAAACTCTAAAGGCGATTTGAATATCCTTGTGAATAATGCTGCATTGGTAGGTTCCTCAGATTTAAGAGGATGGAGCGTGCCTTTCGAAGAACAATCTATCGATACTTGGAGACGGGCAACGGAGATAAATTTAACGGCAGTCTTTGATCTTTGTCAGGGTCTCTTGCCTTTGATGAAAAATGCAATGGGAGCAAATATTGTTAACATCGCTTCAATTTACGGCAGCTATGGACCAGACTGGAGTCTTTATAAAGACACTGAAATGGGAAATCCAGCTGCATACGCTGCTACGAAGGGTGGATTAATTCAGTTTACTCGCTGGTTGGCCACAACAATTTCTCCAGTAGTTAGAGTAAATGCTATTTCTCCTGGTGGAGTCTTACGTAACCAACCTAAGTCATTTCAGACTCGATACGAATCGAAGGTTCCTATGGCCCGTATGGCATCAGAGCAGGACTTCAAGGGCGCCCTTGCATTTCTATCCACGGATTTATCCGCTTATGTAACTGGCCATATATTAGAAGTTAGCGGTGGTTGGGGCGCTTGGTAGGTGCAAATATTATTACTTCGATTCAGCTCGAAAAGTTAGTTAATCACTAGAGTCCTGAACATCATAAAAACGTCTGTAATAGTCAGAATTTTCGAGATACGCCTTCGAACCTATAGATTCACCTTCAATGCGAGGACGAATAGATGCACCTATTTTATTATGATGATTAATTCTTACTCCTGCATTTCTCATTCGTTGCGCAACATCAGTGTCATTTACTCGATTCCAGGATTTTCTCCAAGATGTTAAGTGCGACCTAAAAAAAGCTAGGTAGCTACGGTAAACCCATGTTTGAACTCCTCCAATAGGAGGATCACCTTCAGGGAGAATCACCCTCGTATCACCCTGATTGGTAACTTCATAGCCTGAAGAGATGAATTCAATTAAGGGATTTTTGCCAATCTCTATTGAACTCTCTAGATGATCTGGCAACCATTCATCATCATCATCAATTCTTGCAATCCAATCACCAGTGACTTTTTTTAGTCCTGCATTTATGGGTCTTACCGGACCAACCAACCAATGATTTTCTGCAGTTGGCGGGTACCCTAGCCTATTACGTTTGATAGTAATGAGCTTAATTCGAGGATCAGTCTTTGACAGCGCCTCTACTCTAAAATCTGTTTCATCTGTACAGCCATGGGAAACTACAAGCAATTCCCAATTAGAGTAAGTTTGGTTTAATACTGAGGGAATCGAACGTTCAAAAAGAATTGATACGCGATTAAATGTTGGCAGTATGATACTTACTTTGGGAGAGCTGGAGTCTTTAGCAAAATTAAAAAATTTACCTTTCAACCAGAATGTGCTCCTATAAATACGTAGAAGTAGAGATTCTAGAAGTAGACTTTTAGCCGAAACATATCCAACAATAAGCGAGTTCAGCACTCTACCATTCATCATAAATCGAGCCCCCTTCTAGTGGATCCCTATCCTAAACTTACATTAGATTTTGGTCCCAAAAAGCAAATAGCGAGACAAATACAAGAAAAAACTAATATGTTAAAGTTTGGGTATAAGTATCCATAAACTTTAATAGAAGTGAGGCGATGTGCCAGCTATCGTTTTACTGGGTGCTCAATGGGGCGATGAGGGCAAGGGAAAAGCAACAGATATTCTCGGTGACAGAGTTAAATATGTAGTCCGCTATCAAGGCGGAAATAACGCAGGCCACACCGTTGTAATAGGCGATCAAAAATATGCCCTCCATCTACTTCCTTCCGGAATCCTCACTCCAACTTGCATCCCTGTAATTGGCAATGGCGTAGTTATCGATCCTGCCGTCTTACTAGAGGAGATCAGAGGTTTAAATGAGCGAGGCGTTGGTACTTCAAATCTAAAGATCTCAACTAATGCGCATCTAATAACGCCCTATCACCGCACCATTGATAAAGTCTCAGAGCGATTTTTAGGAAAAGCAAAGATCGGAACTACTGGTAGGGGAATTGGTCCTGCCTATGCCGACAAGATCAATCGCATCGGAATTCGCGTCCAAGATTTATTCGATCCTTCAATCCTGCGTCAGAAGATCGAAGGGGCGCTAAAGGATAAGAATCAAGTATTAGTAAAAGTCTTTAACCGCAAGGGCCTAGAGATAGATGAGATATTAAGAGAGTATTTAGAGTATGCAGAAGTTTTAAGACCCTATGTCACCGATACTTCACTCCTACTTAATCAAGCGCTAGAGAAAGGAGAGAATATTCTCCTAGAGGGATCTCAAGGAACGTTGCTTGATGTTGATCATGGGACATATCCCTTTGTCACCTCTTCTAATCCCACAGCTGGCGGGGCATCTACTGGCTCTGGAATTGGCCCGACAAAGATCTCTAGAGTTATTGGAATTGTTAAGGCCTACACAACAAGGGTGGGCTCTGGGCCATTTCCTACTGAGCTATTCGATGAAGATGGCGAGAAGCTGCGTTCAATTGGCGGCGAAGTTGGCGTAACTACAGGAAGAGCCCGCAGATGTGGTTGGTATGACGCCCCTATTGCAAGATATGCAGTTCGCATCAATGGCCTCACTGATTTCTTCCTAACCAAGCTAGATGTATTAACTGGTTGGGAGAAGATCCCAGTCTGTGTGGCATATGAGATAGATGGCAGAAGAGTTGATGAGCTACCAGCATCACAATCTGATTTCCATCATGCAAAGCCAATCTATGAATTCTTACCTGGCTGGAGCGAGGATATCTCCAAGGCAAGAAAGCTCTCAGATCTACCAATTAATGCGCAGGGCTACATTGAGTTTTTGGAAGAGATATCAGGTGCTCCAATAAGCGCCATTGGAGTAGGACCTGGAAGAGATGAGACGATTCAGATTGGGGAGTTGATCTAATTGAAGAAGATTCTGGTTGTAGGTGGCGCGGGTTATATCGGCGCTCATGTTGCCTATCTCCTTCAAGAAAAAGGTTATGTGGTAAGAATCTATGATGATTTCTCTAATGGACTTAAATCAAGAGTTGAGGGCAAATTTAGCGATGTAGTAATTGGAGATGTCTTAGATAGGCAGGCTCTAATAAGCGCCTGCGAAGGAATTGATGCAGTAATTCATCTAGCCGCTAAAAAAGCAGTAGGAGAATCTGTGGATAACCCTTTAAAGTATTATGAAAATAATGTTGGTGGAACTCTAAATCTTCTTG
>Ga0214917_10004632_pt1 | contig 15180 bp, 16 predicted proteins | sample LL_1208_BB_MetaG_FD_177983 | JGI IMG/M metagenome (GOLD analysis project Ga0214917, IMG submission 177983) | Freshwater microbial communities from Lake Lanier, Atlanta, Georgia, United States - LL_1208_BB | ecosystem: Environmental > Aquatic > Freshwater > Lake | place: USA: Georgia | collected... | reverse complement strand
CTGGTTTCTCACGATGAAGGCGCGGTGCAGGCACTTAACCCTGAGCGAGTGATTTTGTTGCCTGATGGCGATGAAGATTTATGGAAAGACGAGTACTTTGATTTGGTGAGTATCGATTAATCAAAAAATCTTGGAGTGCTCGTTTTCTTTATAAGCCTCATCAGGATTGAATTGATTTTGGCCGACAATTCTTATTGCGGATGGGGAATGGAAATATCTCGGTTAAAAAAAGTACTTGTTCAGTCGAGTCAAGCCTTAATTCTAAGAAAATATAAAAAGCTCTGGTGCCGTAATATCAATAATTGCAATTAAAAATGCAATTAGAATAAAAATGATAAATACCGAAATCCAAACCGGATATGCCCGACCTCGATTTGAACGTCTCACAATGAAGTCCCAGAAATCTCCTTTTTCGCCAGAAAGTTCATTAAATTTCGATCGCACTCCTTTGAAATCTTTTCCGTGAATAGAAACCTGAAACTTTAAAAGCTCAATGCCGCGTAACAAATTTGCATCATGCACTTCACTTAAGCGATGACGTGCAAGTGTCGACATTGAGGCAAATGAAATTACAATTGTTAAAAAGCAAGAGACTAATCTAGAGAAGTGAGAAGTCGCAGGATTAAATATAATTGTAAAGAGAAACGAAACTCCTGAAATTGAAATCAGCGGAACTTGCCAAAATAAATTGTCCCACTGGAGCCGACGTGAATTTACAATCTGATAAAGTTCTTGAAGTTGTGATCTTGTAAGTTTTTCTAAGCCTTAATCCTTGGCAAGATTTCCACTTAATTCCTGAGTTTTTCTCTTTTTTAGCACTGCAAAAGATTATCACAGGCAATTTCATACGTAAGCAGCAAATATTGACAAAAAATACCATCTTTTATTCGATTCTATTGAATTAAGCATGGAATTGGATTTATTGAAAATACTTTCAAGATTCTTTAATCGCTATTGAGCCGGTTTATATTTTTGTTACACCAGCTGCATCTCTTTTGATTCTGTCTTTAAATTTTCCTTCTTCCCAAGATACTTCCCATTTATAATCGGACCAAGTCGTATCTTCAGCGACAATAATGCCTTTCATTCCTTTTTTGATTTGACCGTTTTCGCCCGGGCGGTCACTATTCGCCATTAAGTTATCACCAATTCCGAAAGCCATTGCTGCTCCTTTTCTACAGTGAACTTCAATGTAGCACTGTGTAGGTAAAGTGAAAAGCCCTCATCGCGTGGCCAACCTACTGAATACAAAATGTGGGCCTCTGATTTGCATCGATAAATGCCAAAAATTAGTGAAAACCATGATTGCCCAAAATCTACCGCCAAACTAAGTTGGTTGCGTAGGACTCAAGCCCCAGACCCAAATTAAAGTATTAAGCGTCGATTCTGTCGCGATCGATTTCAGCGGTAGAAATAAACTCTTTACGTGGTGCAACATCATTGCCCATCAATAATTCAAACATTTCTTCAGCGGCGGCGGCGTCTTTAATAGTGATGCGACGAAGTGTGCGTGCATCTGGATCCATTGTGGTTTCTCGTAATTGATCCGCATCCATTTCGCCAAGACCTTTATAGCGCTGGATTGGTTCTTTCCATTTCTTTCCAGCCTTCTTTAAATCTGCAGTGACTTTACGCATCTCATCATCTGAGTATGTATATATGTACTCACCTTTTTTACCACCCGCGCCCATTGTTTCGATGCGGTGAAGTGGTGGAATTGCAGCAAAGACGCGACCTTCATCAATCATCGGCTTCATGTAGCGATATAGGAGAGTGAGCAACAAACAACGAATGTGTGCGCCATCAACGTCCGCATCTGACATCAAAATGATTCGGCCATAACGCGCCTCATCGAGTTCGAAGGATTTTCCAGAGCCAGCACCGATGACTTGAATAATGGATGCGCATTCAGAGTTATCGAGCATCTGAGATAACGATGCTTTTTGAACGTTAAGAATCTTTCCGCGAATCGGCAAGATTGCCTGGAACTCTGAATTACGGGCAGCCTTTGTTGTACCGAGTGCGGATTCACCTTCGACGATAAATAGTTCTGTGCGGTTGACATCTTCTGAGCGACAATCCGAAAGCTTGGTTGGTAGCGATGAAGATTCGAGCGCGTTCTTTCGACGTTGCAAATCTTTGTGCGCGCGGGCGGAGATACGTGTGCGAGATGCACCAGCAACTTTTTCAAGGATCAACCGCCCATTAGCTTTATCAATGCGACGAGTGGTGTTGAAAAACTCTTTCATCTTCTCAGCCACTACGGCTGAAACAATTCGTGTGGCGGCGGCGGTTCCTAAGACTTCCTTTGTCTGGCCTTCAAATTGTGGTTCTGACATGCGCACAGTGATGACAGCGGTTAATCCTTCGAGTATGTCATCTTTAATAACATCTGCTTCATTATTTTTAAGAGTCTTTGTCGAGCGCAAAGCTTCGTTAAATACCTTGGTAATTGCGCGTTCAAATCCCAGAACATGTGTTCCGCCCTTAGGTGTTGCAATGATGTTTACAAATGAACGATGAGTTGTATCAAAACCATTGCCCCACTTCATGGCGATATCTACTTCCATATCACGCTCTACTTCGGTGGAGACCATATGGCCCTTGTCATCTAATACCGGAACAGTCTCTTGATAGTGACCGGTGCCGTAAATACGAATGACATCACCGATTGGCTGATCTGGTTGTAAGAATTCGCAGTATTCGGAGATTCCGCCTTTGTGATAGAAAGATTCGGTGGTCTTAGTTTTTCCACGATTATCGTTAACAATCAGCGTTAATCCAGGAACCAAAAACGAAGTCTGGCGGGCCCGTGCATAGATCTCTTCAAGATCTAACTCGGCTTCTTTTAAGAAAATCTGGCGATCGCTCCACCACTTGATGCGCGTGCCTGTAACTTTGCTAGAAATCTTGCCGATAACACGAAGTCCAGACTTAGGTGTAAACGCTGCCTTTGGTCCATCCCCATCGAAAATTCCTGCGACTCCACGTTGAAATGACATCCAATAAATCTTGCCGTCGCGATCTACTTCGGCATCTAGGCGCACAGCAAGAGCGTTTACAACTGATGCACCCACACCATGCAAACCACCGGATGCGGCGTATGAACCACCACCGAATTTTCCACCTGCGTGTAATTTTGTTAAGACAACTTCAACACCAGTAAGTCCAGTCTTTGGTTCTTTATCAACTGGAATACCGCGACCATCATCGTGTACTTCTACTGAACCATCTGCTTCGAGATTAATTTCAATTTTTTTACAATGACCAGCGAGTGCTTCATCAACTGAGTTATCAATAATTTCCCATAAGCAGTGCATGAGTCCGCGCGAATCGGTTGAACCGATATACATTCCGGGACGCTTGCGAACTGCATCGAGTCCTTCAAGGACTGCTAAATCTTTAGCGGTATAGCTCTCCTGCGAGATGTTTGCATCTTCTTTCTTGGAGGCCACGGTGGCAAAGGTTATCTACCAATAAGCCCAAATCTGTGTGTAACTCGCCGTATATGTTCCAGAAGGTGGAACCGTAGGTGATTCTCATCTAATTAACAGAAAATTTACGCCTAAATAAGCAAAATTAACGAGCAGGGAATAACCAGACATGGTTTGATGTTCCATAGAAGCACCACCACAGAACTTCCCGATTGAGAACGGAGAGAGATATGTCAGATCAATTGATTCTTGAAGCAGTACCTCTTAACGCCCTTGACCGTTGCGATCGTTGCGGAGCACAGGCATATGTACGCGCCGTGCTTCTCTCTGGCGGGGAGCTCCTATTCTGCGGACACCACGGCAAGGAATACGCCGAGAAGATTCGTCCGCTTGCTGCAAAGATTCAAGACGAGACATCTAAACTCGTTGAATCTCCTGCTGCTAAGTAGCACTTAAAGCACGCCAGCAATACCAAGCAATAACACTTCGGTACGGGCGAAACTTTTCTCCTTTTTTCTCTAACGCTTTTGGTTCTATTTCCTCCTTCAGCCCATGTATTTTTTCCCAACCGCGACGAACTCCAAGGTCGCCTGTTGGCCAGATATCGAGTCTGCCTAATTGAAACATCATGAACATATCTACAGTCCATGGACCTATTCCCCACAAACTAGTTAGCTGATCAAATATTTCTTGATCATCCTCTATTTCATGCAATGTATTAATCTTTATTCGCTTTGATTGCGCAGCATCTGCCAAGCCTCGAATAGTTTTAAATTTCGCCGCTGATAGACCTGCAGCCCGCATCTCGCTTTCAGAAATTGAAGCAATTCGAGATGGCGTGATGCGACCTTTGGCTAATGTTTTTACTCGACCGAAGATAACGTCGGCAGCCTTGACTGCTAATTGCTGAGATACAACGGATTCGACGAGTGATTCAAAGTGTGAAATAGGGTTTTGAATCTGACCGATAGTGCACAAAGGGTGAGCGCTGATTATCTTTGCAAATCTGCGATCGCGTTCTGAGAGTTCCATTACGATGCTTTTCATCTGAGATTGGGTCACCACGGGGCGAGTTTTCCATAAAAATGAATTATTTGAAGGTGGCAACCATTTAATTAGGAATCAATTCGTATTACTCTCCTGCAATGGCGATGCAGATTAGCAAGCCCTTTTCGGCACCTAGACCATCTGAGTACGCCCCAATTCCTGCCCCAATAATGCGAAAGCATTGGCAAGGCGATGCGCGCCTTCCTGGGCCATCACCAATCTTTTCGGATTTTCTGACTCCAATTTTTCTTATCGATACACCAAAGTTTTTGCTTTCGATACAGAAAAAATACGGCGATGCTTGTTCATTTTTTCTATCCCGCAGATTGTTCATCGGGCTCTTCTCTGCATCAGCAGTGCATGAAGTGACCGTTGCTCAACAACATAAATTTGTAAAAGGTGTCGGATTTGCCCGTATGCGAAAAGTTTTGGGCGAGGGTCTATTAACTAATGAAGAGCCCATTCACTTAGCCCATCGGCGCATGATGCAGCCACCTTTTCATCACGGTAATTTAGATGCATACGTTGCAATCATGCACAATCTCATACACGAGCACACGGAGAAATGGAGAAAAAAATCCTCCATAGATATTGCACCAGAAATGATGGAGCTCACTCTTGAGATTGTCTCTCGATGCCTATTCGGATTAGATTCACATGAGTACACCCAGATCATTGCCGAATCAATGGAAGTGGCAATTGATCGTATCGAGCGCACTATGTTGCCTGGCCTTGAACGCTTTGATAGATCTGGTCTTAAGTACTTCAAGGAGTTTGAAATTGCTTCCGATCGATTAGTTGATACTGCCGAAGCAATCATCAACAAGCGCTTGCAGAGCGGTGAAAATAAGGATGATGACTTATTAGGCATCATGCTTCAGATGCGAGATTACATCTCCATCGAACATATTCGTGATGAAGTATTAACACTTATTCTTAGCGGTCACGAAACAACGGCAAATGTCATGAGTTGGGCATTTTCCTACCTAGCCAAAAACCCTGATGTGAGGCGAGAGTTGGAAGCAGAAGCAGATCGCTGCGTATGGCTAAGTGAGAATCGAATTCCAACATATCAGGAACTTGAAGAGAGCTCGCCCATCACATCGGCAATATTTGAAGAGACGATGCGCCTAGCACCACCAGTGTGGATAGCACCTAGAATTGCAGTAGAAGATTGTGTTATTGATGGAATCAATATTCCCAAAGGTGCCCATGTTTTAGTGAGTCAATACGTCACACATAGAAACTCTGAATATTTTAATAATCCGCTCGTATGGAACCCGTATCGTTGGATCAATAGCAACCTAGATAAGAATCTACCCCGCGGTGCGTATTTCCCATTTGGTGCAGGAACTCGCAAGTGTCTCGGAGAATACTTCGCTATTGCAGAAGCGCGGTTAATTCTGCTGATGGTGGCCAAAAACTTTCGATTAGATGGGGTATTTCCAAAGGCTCAACCTCGGGCAACGTATCGTCCAAAGGGAAGAGTGAGTGCTCGAGTCGCATCTCGTTTCACACCTGGCGCAGGGTAACTATTCACCTGACATTCACCCTTCAGAGGCGCCGTATCGACTACCCACCGCGAATAATGTGAAGTGCTTCCCCATACCGTATTCATTCAACGAGCGAAGGGAAGTCGTCATGTCACAACCATTAGATTTTCCAACTTGTTACGTTTGTCGTTCCATCGAGTTGGAATTGGTACGCAATGAAGAGTTCGGTCCTATGACTCTATGCGCTGAGTGTGGATATTCATGGATCGCAACCTATGAGGACATCAGCTCCTCTGCCATAGAAACAAAAGCTTCTTAACTACGTACTCTCAGCGCTACTCGTGGTGAAAGTCATCGCCACGTCCGCGCTTTGATTTCGGATGCTTCAGAGTATCCATTCCTAAGAAATGGCGAAGTTGACGATATAACTTTGATAGATATTTCATTAGACGAGAGATCCTCTCATTTCAAAGGCCTTGGCAACGCGGCCGACTGCCAGAACAAAAGCTGCACTTCTCAGGTCAATGGAATACTTTTTAGCAGTCTCATTAACGTTGATAAATGCTGTTTCCATGCGTGTATCTAGTTCGCGGCGGAATTTTTCAATTGGCCAACTGAACTCTTGGATGTTTTGTGTCCATTCAAAGTATGAACCCATAACTCCACCGGAGTTGGCCAGAATATCGGGCACTATCACCACACCTTGGTTACGCAAATGCTTATCAGCAGTGCTCGTAATTGGTTGATTTGCACCTTCGACGATAAATGCTGCGTTTATTTTCGTGCAGTTTTTACCATTGATAACGCCACCGAGGGCCGCAGGGATAAGTAAATCGCACTTCAACTCTAGGAGTTCATCACTGCTTATTCGCTCATCTGCTTGCACATTTTCTAAAGTTTTATGGCCAAAAATTGAAGGAATTTCAACACCTTTCTTGTCATAAATTCCGCCAGTCACATCTGCCAGTGCAATCACTTTCATACCTAATTCGTAGCAGACAAGTGCTGCGTAGCGCCCGACATTTCCAAAACCTTGAATTGCAACTGTGGCGCCCTTAACTTTCACTCCATGTCTTTCAAGTGTTGCTGCAGCGATCTGTGCTACACCGCGGCCCGTCGCTTCTTCACGACCCGGAGCTCCAAATAAATCAACTGGTTTTCCTGTGACGCATGCGGGTTGAAATCCTTCAAGACGATGAAACTCATCCATGAGCCACGCCATCGTCTTCGCATCTGTTCCCATATCTGGTGCAGGAATATCACGATGATGACCCAAAACATGTACCAAAGAACGAGTCCACCGACGAATAATTTCTTCTTTTTCAATCGAGGTTAACTTTGATGCATCAACTGCTACACCGCCCTTTGCGCCGCCAAAGGGAACATCAATCAATGCTGTTTTCCACGTCATCAGCGATGCAAGAGCGCGTACTTCATCGAGGTCAACATCTTGGTGAAATCGGATTCCACCTTTTCGTGGGCCACGAGCGCTCGAATGCTGCACTCGATATCCGACTAACACATCGACATCATCATTTCGGCGAAGCGGAATCGAAATCACCACCTCACGTTCGCAACTGGTGAGCGCTGAAATAACTCCGGGTTTGAGCCCCAGAATGTCCCCCGCTTGTTCGACTTTTTCATTAACTTCGCTAAACGCGGATCCCGCGGTGTTTGTCATGGCAAGACAATAAGAAAGAGGCTGTGAGGGCAAAAGGTAATTTGTCTTTACGGTGAACCAACTTGTGGTGAACTTCAGTCAATTTTGGGGCATTTCAACCCTTCGTAGACCATAATTTTCCACGTGATTGTTGATGCAGCTCTCTATCTCAATGGCGTGCGCACCGCGGCGCCATCGGATATCTCCGATCAAGTCGACATCGCCAGAAAGAACAACGGATTTGTTTGGATTGGATTAGCCGAACCTACGCAAGAAGAGTTTGACCACGTGGTAGGCGAACTAAATTTTCATCCCTTAGCAGTTGAAGATGCAGTATCTGCCAAACAACGTCCCAAGATTGAAGATTATGACGGCCTAACCTTCTTTGTTATCAAAACGGTTTTTTACAACGAAGCAAAATCTGAAATCACTACAGGCGAACTCATGTGTTTTGTAGACAAGCACTTCATTGTGATTGTCCGCCATGGTGAAGGTTCTCCACTGAGCTCGGTGCGCCATGACATCGAAGCGCACCCCGCTCAACTAGCCCTTGGTCCATTTGCTGTTTTGCACGCGGTGGTAGATCGCGTGATTGATGAGTACACAAAGATTGCAACCGAACTTGAAAATGATGTCATCAATATCGAGACCAAAGTATTCGGTGGAAATAGAAAGACCTATAGCCAAGAGATCTACTTTCTCAAGCGCGAAGTAATTGAGTATCGCCACGCTATTGAGCCACTGATTTTGCCACTTCAGAAAATTGTTTCTGATACTTTTGCGACTGCGCCTAACGCCATTAAACCCTTCTTCCGCGACACTATTGATCATTTGCAACACGCCCACGAACACGCAACTGGGATGGATTCACTCTTAACTACGGTGTTGCAAGCTGATTTAGCGCATGTGCAAGTAAGACAAAATGAAGATGTGCGAAAAATTTCTGCCTGGGTTGCACTCGCTGCTGGCCCAACGATGGTGGCCGGAATTTATGGAATGAACTTTGATTTCATGCCTGAATTACGGTGGAAATTTGGTTATCCGCTAGTAATTGGTGTCGTCACAACTTTGAGTTCGTTTTTGTTCTACAAATTCAAAAAAGCTAAATGGCTGTAATTTCTATATTTCCCAAAGCCTCAATCGCAATTTCATACTTTTTTCCTGCTTGAATAGGGATTCCATCAGTGGCAGAGCTTGAAAAAATTATTGAGTCCTTTGGCAAGGTCAAATTGTTTGCAACCATCAACTCAGAAGCTCTTACGATTGCAAGCCAAGGATTACCAAAAATTGTACTAACGGGCGCTTTAGCTACACATTGATCATCTTCATGAATTGTTGCAACTAAATCTGAATTCAAGAGTTCTGGATTTACCCAATCGCCAAGCGCAAAACCAGCAGCTCCAGCGTTATCCGCAACAGCTTCGTCAATGAAGGGGTCTGGATGAGCTGATCTGTAATCTAGAAATTCGGCGCCCACAGTTATTGCTTGTACATATGTTGGAGCATCTTCAAGTGAGATTATCTCGGATATTTCCTTGGACAATTTAAAGACAACTTCACCTTCGGCACGTGGCCATACAAAATTTGTAAGAAGTAAGTGTTCATGTTGCTGCATTGCATCGGTTAGATAGCCAAAGATTGTCTGATACTTCTTTTCACCGTCTTGCGATGGATTTAGAGCGCCACCTAATTTGATGCCGACTAGCTTTTCACCACGCTCAAGACGCGCAGCAATATGCTGCTCTTGCGCATCGCGTGCGTTAATTACCTGCGGCCTCAAAGCCTGCATCGCGGTGCGAACCATCACAGAACGGCTTGTCTTTTGAGTGACCACAACGGCATAAAGAAAAATCGCTCTTTGTCTCGACGACTTTGCCTTCGGCATCTACAAAATCAACTTCGCCGGTAACGCGGATAGAGCCATTTGGTTTAAGACGCATCGTTACTTTTTCGCTCATGAGTAATCCCCTACTGTGTGTTTGATTTAGTCTAGATAATCGCGCAGCACTTGGCTACGAGATGGATGGCGCAATTTAGACATTGTCTTAGATTCGATCTGGCGAATACGTTCGCGAGTAACGCCATAGACCTTGCCGATTTCATCGAGTGTCTTTGGCTGTCCATCTGTTAGACCAAAGCGCATTGCAACAACGCCTGCTTCACGCTCTGACAATGTATCCAAAACAGAGTGCAATTGTTCTTGTAGCAATGTAAATGAGACCGCATCAGCTGGAACAACTGCTTCGGAGTCTTCGATGAGGTCACCGAATTCAGAGTCTCCTTCTTCACCTAGTGGTGTGTGAAGTGAGATTGGTTCGCGTCCGTACTTTTGTACTTCCACAACTTTCTCTGGAGTCATATCTAATTCGCGTGCGAGTTCTTCTGGGGTCGGTTCGCGACCGAGATCTTGAAGCATCTGGCGTTGTACACGAGCGAGTTTGTTAATGACTTCAACCATGTGCACTGGAATACGAATTGTGCGCGCCTGATCTGCCATCGCACGAGTGATTGCCTGTCGAATCCACCACGTTGCATATGTCGAGAACTTGTAACCCTTTGTGTAGTCGAACTTTTCAACCGCACGAATCAAACCAAGGTTTCCTTCTTGAATGAGATCTAGAAAGAGCATTCCGCGGCCGGTGTAACGCTTTGCAAGAGAGACAACCAGACGAAGGTTTGCCTCTAACAAGTGATTCTTGGCGCGCTTTCCGTCTTCGACGATAAATTCGAGTTCGCGCTTAAGTTTCTTATCTAATTTCTTCTCAGTAGAAAGTTTGTATTCGGCAAACAAACCAGCTTCAACGCGAGTTGCAAGTTCTACTTCGAGTTCAGCGTTGAGAAGTGCCACACGACCGATCTGCTTGAGGTAATCCTTTACGGGATCCGCCGTTGCACCTGCTGTCAAAACAGTCTGTGCAGGTGCGTCATCTTCTTCGGATGCCTTTAATGTAAATGCATTCTCTTCATTACCTGTAGCATCTTCTGCTTTGAGATCAACGATGCGGGGCTGATTGCCTTTTTCTTCTGCTTCAGAGTCAATTATTTCAACTGCTTCTGCAATGAGTGATTCAACATCTTCGAGTTCTACTTCTTCGAGTTCAACTTCTTCACCATCGATTTTTACAACTGTTGGCTTGCCAGTCTTTGCATCAATCTTTGGCGCGGCTGTTGCTTCTAGCTTTGGAGCAGGTGGTGGTGCAATAAGTGCGAGCTCAACTTTTTTGAGCATTCGAAATGGCGAACCGAGTCCGGCCTTGCGCAATTTCTCAGTAACAACAGGAACTTCTGCTGCGAGCGCGCGGGCTTCATCAACTAAATCTTTATCGACCTTCTTTGGAATGCGGTTAATGGATGTAACACCGCGGGCTTCGAGTTCGGCGAGAACTTCTTTCTGGCGCATCGCCAAGTTTTTTGCATCAACAATTGCTTGAACATCTTTTGCTGTCAGATCTTTTTTAAGTTCGATCTTTTTAGCAACAACTTTCTTTGCCGCAGACTTCTTTACTGGAGCTTTCTTTACAGGTTTCTTTTTGGCAGCGCTCTTTTTCGCTACTGCTTTCTTCTTGCCCCTGTTTTTGAGCGCACTAAATACAGCCACAAGTGTCCTTTGATTTTTCTCTTCGATCTCGAAGAGGCGATGGCTATATTATAATTTGTCCACAGGCTATTTTGCACATCGTAAAACGCTAGAAATCTAGGAATATCTACAGCGCGAGCGCTTTTCGCACCACTGCGCCCACGGATTCGACCTCAACTAAGAAGCCATCGTGACCAAATGGGGATGTAATCGTCTCTACAGGGGCCGCGTGAGGGGCTAAATCGGCTATCTCTGCCTGTAAGCGGGGTGGAAAGAGTCGATCAGTATCTATGGATAAAACCATGATGGGCACGGTGATGGATTCCAAGGCGGCTGCGACTCCCCCGCGTTCTCGCCCAATGTCATGAGAATTCATAGCCTCAGTTAAAGCAATGTATGTGTTGGCATCAAAGCGCTTAGCCAATTTGTTCGCCTGATGATCCAGGTAGGACTCGACTGCAAAGCGGCCAGTGTCATCTCCCTGTAATTGGCGACCAAAGCGCACATCCATTTCAGCTTCGGTGCGATATGTCAGGTGGGCAATACGTCGCGCTATTCCCATACCTTCGACGGGTCCGCGCTCTTTGTCGTAGTAATCGCCGCCAAAATAAAATGGATCAGATTTGATTGCGCGAATTTGAATTGCTGCGGTTCCGATTTGATCACCTGTTGCAACAGCTGATGAACCAATCGTGCAAATAGCGCCGACACGATCTGGATACGTTACAGCCCACTCCAATGCGCGCATTCCACCCAATGATGGTCCTAATGCAAGTTTGTATTTCTTGATTCCGATCGCATCTGAGAATGCAACTTCGGCTGCAACCATGTCCCTAATTGTTACAAGTGGAAAACGTGAACCCCACCTTTTGCCATCGGGTGCAATCGATGATGGACCAGTGCTTCCCTGACATCCACCAATCACATTCGGACACACAACAAAGTACTTATCCGTATCAAGTGGCAGTCCTGGTCCAACCATCGATGGCCACCAAGCAGGTACATCAGACCAACCAGTCATTGCGTGGTTAACTAAAATTGCATTATCGCGAGCTGCATTTAAAGTGCCCCAACTTTGATACGCAATCGTGACATCGGGCAGAACTTCGCCGCTTTCAAGTGTAAGACCACCGATTTTTATAAATTCGCGATCGCCTACATCATCACCTGGTAGCCATGCGCCAGTCACGTCATAACGATCGTGTGGTGACTTCTTAGCAATTGACACAGTAATTAATTCCTTCACGCACTTGCAGGTTCAACTCTTACCACGTTAACCCTGCCAGGTCTTCACCCAGAGCACCCCGCCGCGGTGGAGGGTTGCCGTCTAGCAAGCTGGGGCTATAACTAGAACTCGTGACCTATTGGCAAGGGTAACAAATCTCGCGGCGCTCTATCAAATGAAGATGAGAGCACAGACCTTGGGGTGCAGATCTGCGCGCATCGCAGCAAATGCGTTGATGGGCCAGCCTGATGCAAAGACTCGTTGCAGAAGTGTGGCTAACGAATACCGGGCATCATCTGCAATTGCGCGACGCAAGTACTGCGCCGCACCTTCTTTGTCCGAACTCTCGTAAGCAATGGCGGCACAGAGCGATGCCACTGGTGCAATGAATCCTGTTGGCGCAATTGATAAGAGATCTGTCCACATTGCAAAGTATGTGTCGATGCTTTTTTCATTGTGTGACCCCAACGCAAAATCGCGCACTTGTATGTCAGATAAGCGACCGAGCACTCGGGCTTTAAGCAACGTATTGACGCTGCATCCCATGGATTTGTATTCGCCAGCTAAATCCACAATTGCTGTGGCGCCATCTTGCTGCATTGCATTGAGTGTTTCACTATCGATATCGACTCGAAATGATTGAACTGATTGTGCAAAGTTGTCATCGCGGAAATCCACCGCAGTTGCCGTACTCATTTACTGAACAAACATTGTTGGGGCGCTGACAACTTTGACGGTTGCAACGCGAATTGTCTTTATCTGACCCGTAACGGCTCGGATGGTTCCTTGATTTGACCACGTGCCACCCCACGTTGCGAGCATCGTTACCAGATACGTTCCTTCTTTTAAGTACGCATGCTGAATCGATCCGTTCGGGTACGGCGCACCAGGTTCGGTACTCTGCATGACAGAGCCATCGCCAAATGACCATGTAAAGGAAGGGCGTAGTGTCACATCGACAACTTCGCCGACGATGTTAAAGCGCGTACTAAATACTTTGGGCAGATCGCACCAAAAAACAACGGGCACTTGCACCAATGGTTCGAAAGCGGGCTGAAATGCAACGCCACCGGTGGGCAGCAATTTAGTTAAGCGATCGGCAATCGATGTTGCAGCAGTTGGTTTCTTTGTAACGACTCGCTTTTTGCGCACCACTGCTTTGCGTGGTTTTACAACCGCACTGGGTTGTTTTAATACAACTCTTTTAACGACTGGTTTCTTCGGTGCCACTTTCTTTGCAGGTGTTGTGGCCTTAACAACCTTGACTACTTTGGTGGACTTAGGGCCATTTCCCTTTTGGCCAGAGACAACAATCTGCCCATTTTCAACGGTTACTGCCAGACACGCTTTCGTGCAATCAGCAGCCCATATTTTCGGAGCCGGAAGTAAGAATGCGATCAGCAATGGTGCGGTAATACTTGCGATTAATACCTTGGAAGTTTTCATAGTTCGCGCAGGGTAAATACCTAACGTAGCTCACACTCTTAAAAATCGCGCACATGTGGATACTTATGCCACTCTAGAACCGTGGCAGCGCGAGATGGTGATGGATGGGTCCAGTGTGATTGCGGAAGCAAGCACTGGGGCTTACACGGCGCTGCAGGATTATTGCTTGTCCGCGACTCTATGGTTTTGCTTCAACACCGCGCGCCGTGGGTTCATAACGGTGACACATGGGGAATCCCTGGTGGTGCGCGCGATTCTCACGAAGATGTCATCCAAGGTGCATTGCGCGAAGCAGTAGAAGAGACTGGTTTAGATCCAGCTCTTGTCTCCCCCGTTGTTGTTCACGAAGACAATCACGGCAATTGGAAATACGACACTGTGATTGCATCGGCTGCAGCAGATTTAGTCGCCCATGAATTAAATGATGAATCCCACGAAGTTCGTTGGGTGGAAATTCAGGAGATAGAAAAGTTAACTCTGCATCCAAGTTTTGCAGCATCGTGGCCACAAGTAAAAACGCTACTGCTAAAGCTCATTGGCCAATCGCTCTAAAGATTCGCGCACCACTGCCTTATCTGATGTTCGCCACAGTGGTGGCATTGAATTTAAAAGCACACTTCCATAACGCTTATTAACAATTCGTGAATCAAGTATTGCTACAACACCGCGATCTTCAACTGATCTAATTAATCGACCTGTGCCCTGTGCCAAAAGTAACGCAGCGCGTGGCAGAGAGATCTGCATAAATCCAGAGCCACCGCCGGCATCGGCTTGCGCAGCGCGCGCAGACATCACTGGTTCATCAGGGCGTGGAAATGGAATTCGATCAATGGTGACCAGCACACAAGAATTTCCGGGAACATCGACGCCTTGCCAGAGCGACATCGTGCCGAGCAATACCGATGTTTCATCCTTTGCAAAACGTTCGACCAATGGTCCAACTGCGTCCCCCCGTTTTTGTGTAATTATTTTTATTGGTAGCTCTGCTAAAACTTTTCGCAGGTGCGCATCGGCGGCTTCTACCCCGCGCCACGAACTAAATAACGCAAGTGTGCGACCACCTGCTGCATCGATTAATTCACCGAGTTCGTCTAATACTTCTTGGCGCACACCTTCGCGACTTGGTTCGGGCAAGTGTTTGGGTAAGTACAGAACACCTTGATTAGCGAAATCAAATGGCGATCCCACATCTAACATCGCAACATTGCTCGGATCTATATCGCCATCTTCGCTACTGGAGTCTTCATCGCCGCCGACGCTAAAACCAATGGATTTAGCCATAGCATCCATTGAATTGC
>Ga0214917_10004631_pt1 | contig 15186 bp, 9 predicted proteins | sample LL_1208_BB_MetaG_FD_177983 | JGI IMG/M metagenome (GOLD analysis project Ga0214917, IMG submission 177983) | Freshwater microbial communities from Lake Lanier, Atlanta, Georgia, United States - LL_1208_BB | ecosystem: Environmental > Aquatic > Freshwater > Lake | place: USA: Georgia | collected... | reverse complement strand
CCCTTCTTGGGTGGGCCTGTTGTAATAGGGTGTTACCGAAAGCAAGGCATCCACCCCATTCAAGTCAAAGGCCTTCAATTGATCAAGCAATTCCCTGGTATCGTTACCGCCCATCCCGCACCACAAAGGCAATCGCCCTGCGAGCTGTTCCCGTACCAGGTCCAGCACCTGCATGCGCTCTTCTTTGGATAAGGTTGGAGTCTCACCCGTGGTGCCCAGTGCAACCACGAAATCCACGCCGCCGTTCACGAGGTGATCCACAACGTTGGCAATGCCTGCATGATCAGGATTGCCTTGGATGTTAAAGGGGGTGACTACCGCAATACCGGTACCGCTTGGAAGGCTTGGGGTCATTAGGGATGGGGAGGATTAGGGTTGATGGGTGCGGATTAAGTTTGTTGTGCTTGGCCCGTAGCGTGAATGCTTTGTAGTTTCTCGCGATTAATTTGATGCAAACCCAAATGCTCCAAATGCTGAAGCAGGGATCGAAGGCTTGGTTTGGCGCCTGCGAGTTTAAGCCCCAGTTCTAAATTATAGGGTGGGGAGGGTTGGTTGCGGTTGACGCCAATTTTGATTTGGGCATTGGTGACCATAACCAAGTACTCCAAAGGAGGATTCTCCACGGGGCACAAATTGACGCATAAATCAAAGGGTCTGGATTTCGCCAACGAGACAATGCGATCCGGCGGCAAAAGGGTGTTGGTGAGTTCTTGGTTGTGGAAACTGTTCAAATCGGCTTGAGCATGACGCACCAAGCCCAAGGTTTGGCAAAAGAAATCCGGACGACGGTATTGGGCAACCAGTTTGGCAAGATCCATCTGCCAGGCATCGTTCCCGTCGTACAAGACTAACCAGCCTCCCCGGTTTAGTTGATTTTTTCCATGGACTGTTGCAGGCGTCACCGCCGAAAATTCCGTGGACAAGTTCTTGATTAGGCGCTCAAACATCCATTTCCGAAGGAACATGGGGGGTTTGAAAGGGAGTTTATCAAAATCAGATGCCATGATACCCTGCAAGATACGAAGGGCATTCAACCTGCTAAGGCTCTCTTGTGCTGTTCCCCTGCAGGATTTTTAAAATTTCTTCTTCGCTGAGGAGGCGGATGCCCAATTCCTCTGCTTTGCGAAGCTTGGAGGGTCCAGCCTCTGCCCCTGCAACCAGGAAGTCCAATTTGCTGCTGATCGAACTGAGGTTCGTTCCGCCCGCATCTTCGATGCGTTGTTTCAAGGTTTCTCGATCAACATGCTCAAAGCGTCCGGTGACCAGCAGTTTCTTGTTTTCGAGGGGACGGGGTTCCATGACCGCATGGATGCCCTGCTCGAAGGCCGAGGAGGATGGGGAAGTTCTGGACCTATAGGTCATGGACAAGCCCTGGGATGCCAATCGAGCCCATAAAGATTGATTCAGAGGGTCCGCAAACCAAGCAAGAATTTGGTCAGCGGATTTCTCGCCAATTTCATGGATCCTCATCAATTCCTCACGAGTAGCTGTCGAAAGATTGGCCATGTTTTGAAATTTCCTGGCCAGGGTCAGCGACGCGACTTCGCCAATTCCACGTAGGCCCAAAGCAAAGAGCACCTTTTCGAAAGGGGTTTTTTTGGAATCCTCAATAGATTGCAGCAAACGAGTTCGGTTACGTTCTCCCATACGTTCCATGGGGGATAATTGCTCCTGGGTCAGGGCATACAAATCCGCCGCGTCATGTATGATATGCTGTTGTAACAAAGCACTTAAGGTTTCCGGGCCAAGATGTTCAATATTCATGGCCTTGCGTGATACAAAATGCTCCAGCCTGCCCAAAATTTGCGGCGGACAATCCCGATGATTCTCACAATAATGCAGGGCGTCATGTCCGACCAAGGTTGTCCCGCATTCGGGGCAGGTGTCCGGAAATCCTACCCGTACAGCCCCTGCAGGCCTTAATTCCTTAACCACATCGGTTATTTTGGGAATGATGTCTCCTCCTTTCTCCAGGTGAACGGTGTCACCGATATGCAGGTCAAGTCGACGTATCTCGGCATCGTTGTAGAGCGAAGCCCTTTGCACCGTGGTTCCTGCTACCTCAACGGGCTGAAGGTGGGCGACCGGGGTAATGACACCGGTTCTCCCGACCTGAAATTGAACGTGGTGGAGGATGGTTTGAACCGATTGTGCAGGGTACTTGTAGGCGATGGCCCAGCGTGGTGATTTGGCCGTGTAGCCTAATTCTTCGCGTTGACCGAAATCGTCCACCTTGACCACCACCCCGTCGATATCAAAAGGCAATTCAGCTCGGCCGTTATGCCAACAATGTATGAAATCCAGAACCTCCTCAAACGAAGAGGGCCCTATGCGATGGTCGGAAACCGGAAAGCCCCATGCGGCCAGCAAGTCCATCCTAAGGTGATGACGAGCCTTGCCTTGCAAAAACTCAAAGTCCCCATCCAATTGATAACATAAGGCGGATAATTTTCGGCGCCGCACTTGTTTGCTGTCAAGGAGTTTAAGGGTTCCGGATGCGAAATTGCGGGGATTGGCATAGGTCTCTTCGCCTAATTCGCGTTTGTTGCGATTGATTTGCTCGAAGGCCGAACGGTCCATGTAGATTTCACCCCGGATTTCCATAGCCTCTGCAGGAGCTGTTGGACTAAGAAGAAGAGGTATGGATTCGATGGTCCGGACATTGGTCGTCACATCATCGCCTCGAAGTCCATCCCCTCGGGTGACGGCGTATTCGAGCTTACGGTTTAGGTAATGCAAGGAAATGGCAACTCCATCAATCTTTAATTCTGCGCAATATTGCGGATTGAAGCCCAAGGACTTGCAGCAGCGATCATGAAAGCTCTGCAAGTCTTCTTCGCTGTAGGTATTGCCCAAGGATAACATGGGTCGAAGGTGTTCTCGTGTTTCAAATCCGGCCATGACACCGCCGCCTACACGTTGGGTCGGGGAGTCGTCCTCTACCCACTGGGGGTATTTGTTCTCCAGCTGCTCCAGTTCTTGGAGCAAACGATCAAAGTCTTGATCCGAAATCAACGACAGGTCCTGGAGGTAATAGGCGTGGTTGTATTGGCGCAAAAGGGCAGCCAATTCCCGCATTCTTAGCCAATCCGGATTCTTCTCAGGATCCATGCCTACTCGCTTGCGGTACCGTATACGCCCATGTTGCTGAAACGCTCCACACGGGCCGCTATTCGGGTTTGGCTGTCCATGGTTTGCAGTTCCTTGAGGTTTTTGAGCAGGTATTTCTTCAGGGTTGCAGCCATTCCTTCCCGGTCCCTGTGGGCACCACCCAAAGGTTCGGGGACAATTTCGTCCACCAAGCCGTTGGCAAGCATGGCCTCGGCGGTTAGTTTCAAGGCTTCAGCTGCTTTTTCTTTGTGGTCCCAGCTTCGCCACAGAATGCTGCTGCAGGATTCAGGGGAAATTACGGAGTACCATGTGTTCTCCAGCATCAACACCCGGTCCCCAACGCCGATTCCAATCGCGCCTCCTGAGGCTCCTTCGCCCACAATGACGACGATGACAGGGACTTTGAGCTTGAACATCTCCCGAATATTGCGGGCGATTGCCTCAGCCTGACCCCGCTCCTCTGCTTCAATGCCGGGGAATGCCCCGGGAGTGTCGATCAAGGTAACAATAGGCTTGTTAAATTTCTCCGCCATCTTCATGAGGCGTAATGCTTTACGGTATCCTTCAGGATTGGCCATCCCGAAATTTCGGTATTGACGCATCTTGGTGTTGATGCCTTTTTGGTGACCGATGAACATAATGGTCTCTCCATCCATTTTGGCAAAGCCGCCTACAATGGCTTTGTCATCCCCGTAGGCACGGTCTCCGTGGAGTTCCACGAAATCAGTACACATATGCTCTACATAGAAAAGGGTGTAGGGTCGATCCAGGTGCCTTGACATTTGCACCTTTTGCCAACCGGTCATATTGCTGTACAATTGACGTTTGGCCTTGATGATTTGGGTTTCCAAGGCTCTAATCGGCCCACTGACATCGCTCTTGCCTTTGTCTTGGATTTGCTTGAGCTTCAGGAGCTCTTCTTCAAGGTCCTGTATAGGTTTTTCGAAGTCAAGCCAAGCAGGGGCTGGTTTGGATTGGGGTGTAGGATTGGACATGGTTTCATCAATCATTAACAAGAAAGCGAATTCTATTTCGGCCACGTGCGCTACGGTATTCCAGGAGGTACAATCCGGGCTCGAGCAGTCCGCGCAGGTTTAGTTCTTCCCTGCCCAGGTTGGCGTTTTCGATGAGGCCCTGATGCATAATTTGTCCGTTCGTATGAAGGATTCTGTAGGATGCAGAAGATTCATCGGAGGGGAATTCCAACGTAAAGTTTCCTTGGCTCGGATTGGGATACAAACGCAAGGCGGATCGGGCGTTCAAATCATTGAGGGAGCTTCGGTCAAGACTCACCCTCCAACGGGTGGAATCCGTTTGCGTGATGAGATTCTCAAAGTATTCGTTGACTGCGGCATGGGTTGCCTGCAAGTAAACGACCGTATCGCTGGTTCTGCTATAGAAGATGCGCATCAGGGGTTGGTAGGAGGAATCCCTGGCGATGCTTAGGGCCAGATTCTGGGAAATTCCAAGGATGCGTGGCTGTTGATTGGCCAAGGTGTACTGCCAAACCGGTGAACCCGGTGCCGCGAGGGACAGGATTTGCAGGGGGCGAATGCCGTGAATGGAGAAGTCAAGAGCCGTTAAGCGATGTTGTGGATTACGAATTCCGATATCAACAAAGCGTTGAACGGTGTCAATGGCCAGAATTTTGGTGGAATGCGTCTGGGCAGATTGGATACCTCGTGGGAACTGGCAATTCTGTCCGGTGTTATTGTTCATTAAGCAATTTCCAAGCAAGGCAGCATCCCAAACATTCAAAACCGAATCCCCGCTCAAATCCGCACAGTTGGAGAAGGGTAATTGTTGCTGTACCAAACCCGTCAGGTAATAGGCCATATCGGTGCTGGATCGGATGCTGTCTTGGTTGATATCCCCTGCGATGGCAGTCCCTGAACATATTCCTCTGCAATCCCGAACGGCATTCCCATAAGCCACCCCTTGGCAATCGGTATAGGGTGCACAGTTGGGATACTTGCTGTATTGTTTGAGGCCGTTGCTATCCGTATAGATCCGGACACAAACTTGGGCCCAATTGTTCAGATAATTCATTTCGATGCGACCCAAGGCGTCTGGAGATTGATCCCAATTCACTTTGGCAGCCAGGATATAATCTCCGGTGGGCACATCGGTGATGTCAATCCACTGACAATCTAAGCTGCGGGAATAAATATCTCCGCATCCTGCGGTTATCCCCATGTTGCTGCATCCGTATTTGGCAGGGATACCCGATGGACAAGATAGGTCCATTACGCAGAATCCGTTTTTGAAACCTACGGGAATACGGTTGCCCACGGTGGGATATAACACATATTCGGCATAGCCTTCGTAGTGGGCATGGCCATGGCAGTTGACGGTATTGAATTGCCCGGGATGCGTAGAAGGACTGCCAATGAAGTAGTCCGTAATGCCTACATTGCGGATATCCGTGGTAAACCTGATCAGGGTTCTGGTCCCGTACCCGGTCAGGCAGTTTTCGGCCACCCAGCAATTACCAACATTGGCGTTGATGGTCGAGCGTTGCAAAGAATTCTCGAAGGCTGACTGCACAAATTCCAAATCAGGACCGGGTGGACAAAGTGGATTGGGGTAATAGTAGCAGATCGTGGACACGGTGGCCATGGGGTCGTAATTGCAGGCCAGCGGATCCATGCATCCCGGTGTGGGGCCGTCGTATTGCAAGCGAAATGCGATTGGGCCCGTACAAGAACTATCCCCTCCGATGCGCATATAATAAATTCTACCGGTATCCAGGAATGCTGTTACCTCTGCGCGGATACCGCAGGCTGTCGATGAGTCGTTGAAGAAAACGGTTCCCATGTTGTCGTTGGCCAATACCGGAACATTGCAGTTGTTATACACCCAAATGCGGGTATTGAAACTTGGATTGGCCGGACATGTACTGATTCGATAGCGACCACGGGCAGGTGGCGAATAGGCATACCAGGAATTCCGAACAGGTGCACTGTGATTCCCGGTATCAATGGCGAGGGCCGTCTGGCAACTCTGTGTCGGAGCGCAATTCAAGGAACGGACATCGCTGTGGGTGAATTGTCCCCCGCTCGCCAGGAGATTGCCGTTCCACCACAACTGAAATAAACCATTTCCGTGCCCGCAGCATAATCCATCACCGTACGAATCCATCATGGTAAACGTTAAGCATGATGTGTTAGGAATGCATAGGGTATCCCGGTAATAGGTTGCAGTCTGGGTGAAATATCCGGTATCCCGAAAGGCAAGCACCGCCCCGCTTTGATTCTGCAGGCGGTAGGAGGACTCTCGAGGGTAATTATCGGTTCGAATCACCACGATAAGTTGCGAGGTTCCGGTAGGGCAGGCCTGGGCCGCTACCTTCTGGACTCCATGAAGGCCAAACAGCCCTAATGGTAACAGAGCGGTGAGGGCAAGCCGAAGCAGAAAGATTGGGGGTGTTTTCATAGAAGGAATTTGAAAAACTTGACCTACTTTTTTGGGTAATTCAAGGTTAGAAAGTTCTGGACGCATTGACATCGCCAGCACAGAGGGTCTGTATATGGAGGGTCTGGCTTGAGCCGGCTTGTATGGAGACTGATGAATGACTGTAGATCCAATCTCCGGTAGGAAAGGAGGTGATGACCGAGGCAAATCGCCTGGAAATCTGAAGGGCATCGGTGGCGTTAATGGCTTGGGAATTGTTGACATCGGCCGCCAAGGCGCGCAGTCCGGTCAGCGGTTGAACCTGCGCAAAATGCCTTGACACCAGAAGGGCATCGGTGCCGTTGACGCCGGACCACGCCATGGTATTCACGATTTGCAGGGTATAGTTCCCGGCAGGCAGGTTCGTCACCGCAAATTGTCCTTGGGCATCCGCGCTCGATACAGCGACTTGCTGCCCCAAGTTGTTGAGAACCCGAACGCTTAATCCACCCATTGGGGTCATGGTGGTATTGTTGTAGGTCAGGGTACCTTGTATTTGCCCGGTCAGTGGCACCCCGGAGGCAGGTCGAACCCGCCAACGTGTGGTATCCGTGTAGGTTTGCAAACTTTCGAAAAACTCATTGACCGCCGCATTCGTTTTGAATATATAAATCAAGGAATCCGTCGTGGCGGAATAGGTGATACGAAGGATGGGTTGATATATAGAGTCTCGTACAAGGCTGTTCGACAAGTTTTGGGCCATGACGATAATCCGGTTCTGGTTGGGGGCAAAGCTGTACATCCAGGCCGGAGATCCTGCACGGCTGATGGAACTGATTTGAGAAGCTTGAATACCCCGAATTTCAAAATCGAGAGCAGTTAGTCGGTGTTGAGGATTGCGAATTCCAATATCAATGGTCTTCTGCACGGTATCGATGGCGAGGATTTTGGTGGAATGGGTTTGATTCGAACGCATTCCTCGGGGAAAAAGGCAATTTTGTCCAGTATTGTTATTGAGCAAGCAATTGCCCAAGAGGGCAACATCCCATGCATTCAGCGCGGTATCACCGCTGAGGTCCAAGCATCCGCTGTAGGTCAATTGTTGGTTGACCAAACCGTTCATAAAGAAGGGAATGTCACCGCTGTTTCTTACGGAGTCCTGGTTGATGTCACCGCTCAGGGCAGTACCACCGCATAACCCTCGACAATCCCTTTGTGAATTGCCGTAAGGCACCCCGTTGCAATCTGTATAGGGCGCACAGGTCGGGTATTTGCTGTACTGCTTAAGGCCGTTGTTGTCCGTAAAGATCCTGATGCAGACCTGAGCCCAATTGTTGAGGTAATTGGACTCCCTGCGTCCTAATGCGTCAGGAGATTGGTCCCAATTCACTTTGGCGGCCAGAATGTAGTCGCCTGTGGGAACATCGGTGATGTCTATCCACTGGCAGTCGAGGCCACTGGAATAGATATCTCCGCATCCTGCGGTAATCCCCATATTGCTGCATCCGTATTTGGCGGGTATGCCTGAAGGGCAAGAGAGGTCCATTACACAGAATCCATTCTTGAAGCCTACGGGAATGCGACCTCCATTGGAAGGATAAAGCACATATTCTGCATAGCCCTCGTAGTGAGCGTGACCGTGGCAATTCACCGTATTGAATTGGGAAGGATGAGAGCTTGGGCTACCGATGAAGTAATCGGTTTGTCCGATGTTACGAATATCGGTGGTGAAACGAATCACGGTACGCGTTCCGTATCCGGTCAAGCAATTCTCTGCGACCCAACAATTGCCCGAATTGGCAGTGACGGTGGCACGCTGCAGGGAGTTTTCGAAGACGGATTGAACCAGCGTGAGATCAGGCCCGGGCGGGCACATGGGGCTTGGATAATAATAGCAAGTACCGGTAGCCGTGGCCAAGGGGTCATAATTACAAGCATTAGGGTCCATACAACCTCCTATAGGTCCGTCGTATTGCATACGAAAAGGAATTGCACCGATGCAAGTGCTGTCGCCACCAATTCGTATGAAATAAACTCTTCCTGTATCCAGAAAAGAAACGACCTCTGCCCGAATTCCACAATTGGTACTGGAATCATTAAAGAAAATTGTACCCATATTATCGTTGGCCAAAACAGGAACATTGCAATTGTCATAGACCCAAATCCTGGTATTGAAGGAAGAAGGGGCCTGGCAGGTACTGATCCTGAACATACCGCGAACAGGAGGTCGGTACGAGTACCATGAGTTGCGGGTTTGGGCCGAATAATTTCCGGTATCGATAAGTTGTGGGCTTTGGCAAGATTGTGAAATCCCACAATTCAGGGAGCGAACATCGGTCCGGGTAAATTGGCCTCCGGATGCACTCAAGGTGCCGTTCAGCCATAATTGGAATTGGCCATTTCCATAAGCGCAACACAGGCCATCCCCGTAAGAGTCCATCATGGTAAAAATCAAACAGGTGCTGGAGGGAACGCAGAATGTATCGCGGTAGGTGGTGTTGTTGGCCGTATAATACCCTGTGTTACGAAATCCCACGGTGTTGCCGTTTTGATCCTGAAGCCTGTAGGAGGATTCCTGGGGATAATTATCGGTTCGAATAGAGACGATAATTTGATTGGTTCCGCCAGGGCAAGTCTGCGCCATGATCAAGGAAAGCCACGGACCCTGTACAGAAAAGAAGAGCACGGCCCATACCCGCAAAATCATTCTCAGGTCAGGCTCTCGCTGGCCGCGGTATTTTTGGGGCAGAAATGGAATTGTTGGCATCATCATGGAGGGATTTGGGAGCAATTCAAGGGAATTTGTTCAAATCAAGGGCAGGATAATCAAAGATAACCCCGAAAGCGCCCTCAAAGGCCGAGGTTGGCCAGGGCCCATTGCTCCACCACTGCAGGCAAATGGGTTTGCTCCAGGCCGTGGATTCGCTCCGAAAGGGCATGAACCGTATCCTCTGGGTGCACCGGACAGCGAAAAGAGGCGATTGCGGCACCTTCATCATAGGCCTCGTTCACTAGGTGAATGGTGATGCCGGATTCGCTTCGACCAGCATCCAAAACCGCTTGATGAACGCGTTCACCGTACATGCCCTTCCCACCAAAATCCGGGAGCAAGGAGGGGTGAATATTGAGGATGCGTTGGGGATAGGCTCGTAAAAGAAATTCCGGAATACGCCACAGGAATCCTGCTAGCACCATCGCGTCGATTTGGAAGGCCTTTAATTGATCCAAAAGATCTTGCTCCTGCCGCCAACTTTCCTTGCCGATCAGGATGGAGGGAACCTTGAGAGCCGATGCTTTGCCCAGGACAGGGGCATCAGCCTTGTTGCAAACCACCAAGGCCACTCGAATCCGTGGATGGGATTTGAAGAAACGGATAAGGTTCTCGGCATTGGTGCCTTGGCCACTGGCCCAAACGGCAAGCCGGATCAGGGATTCGGCCATTGCCAGACACGGGTTTTGAGAAGGCGAAGCATCTGAAGCATGGAGGAAGGCGGAAGCATGCGGTGCAATTCGATGGAAGACAGGGTGTAGGAACCGCCGGTCAGGGGATTGACTTTGACCCCCATGCATACCGTGGAGCCGTTGTACAAGGGGAAGGGAGGGGCTGGGTTGTTGTCGTCTCGTAACAACAAGTTAATTTTGTACAGGGGGATGGACGAAGCACTTAGCCTGAGTGGGCGATTCCCCGAACTGAAACCTTGATGGGTCATGGTCGGCAGGGCCCAGGGTTGACCGTTCCATTGTCCTGTCAAAGGCAGCAGACTTGATGTATCGGTGACAAGGAAGCTGTAGCCCCCCGGAATTTCTTGAACCGAATCAATGGGGGATGATTCGTAAGCTGGAGTCCAAGCCGGCGTCCCTGCATCTGCTTTGGCGGCCAGGAGCACATGACCCCCTTGGGCCAAAACGTTTCCCAAGGTTCTGGAGGAGAATTGCATCGCCAAATCAAAATCCGGGGCTATCCAAAGGATTCGTCCAAAACGCCCAAAAATTCTGGCCTGTACCCGGTTATTGACAGACAACTGGGTGAAGCGGTTTCCGATTTTTTGAAAAAGCCGTAATTCTTCCACCTCCCCAAAGCCCAAACTATCCAACCAGGCTTTGTAGCGCAGGGATAGGGTATCAACATTCAATGTGGGGTTGGGATCGTTGCCGTAAGCATTCACCACCAAGAGGGAAGCCACGCAACTCTTGACCATGGTTGGACGGCTGACCACCCATGGTGAAGCAGACAAGGATTGGTCCACCGCACGGATATACAATCGGTTGGTATCGTTTTCGAGGAGTCCGCCCAGGCGTTTGGCCAAGGGCAGGTCGTTCGGGCCAACGTAAATCTGGCAGAGACCAGAATTATTGGCCCATTCCAAAATGCATTCGGTGTAAGCACTTTGGATGCGGACGGTATCGTTGCTGAGGGTATCGTTCAGGCAAATTTCGTAATACAAGATGGTGGAATCTCCATCGCTGTCCGTACCCTGCCAACGATAGCCCAAAACGGGGCATGAAACCAAGGGGAAGGCCCCTGCAAGCGGCGAGCCTCCGTCGGGATTGTAGTTGAAACTAACTTGGGGGGCAGTATTACGCAGAGGCAGTATAAGCCTGGCCGGTTCAGGATCTCTGGCGCCTTCCAAATCCACAGCTCTAATTTGCAATTCAAAATCGGCGGTATCCGGACCTGCCGGGAGGTTCAAACGGACCAAGGTATCGTTCGCCCTGGTCCAAGCCCAAGGCTGGTTGACCAATGGGCGTAATCCCACCCTAAAATCGTAATGATCCACCACACCGTCCGGATCCAGCCCCCACCAATGCAATTGAACCGAGGTGGGCAGGCGGTTCGGCCCGCTGCGTTGAATGCTGTCCACCACCGCGTAGGTTTCGGGAGCTTGGTTGGGCAATAAATCACCCATCCATTCCGATCGGCAGGATGCCAAAATTTGCAAGAGGCATCCAAGGCCGATCAGGGTCAGGTTACGTTTCCACATAGACCCGACAAAGGTAAGGCAAAGCCCTACTTGACTTCCTCGTAATCCACGTCGGTGACATCCTCCGTAGCGCCTTGGCCGGAAGCTGTTGCACCAGGTCCTTGGGCAGACCCGTTAGGATCGCCTTGAGCACCCTGCTGACTGGCTTGGTACATGTCCGCCGAGGCGCCTTCCCATTGCTTGTTGAGCTCGGCACTGGCCTCGGTGATGGCAGTCAAATCCTTGGAGGCGTGGGCTTTCTTGAGGTTTTCGAGGGCTGTTTCGATGCCGCTACGCTTTTCGGCGGGGATCTTCTCTCCGTACTCTTTGAGTTGTTTCTCGGTGGAGAAAATCAAGGAGTCGGCAGCATTCATGGTATCCGCTTCTTGACGGCGCTGTTCGTCAGTGGAGGCATTCGCCGTAGCTTCCTGCTTCATGCGCTCGATTTCTTCCTTGCTAAGCCCAGAGGACGCTTCGATACGAATTTTTTGTTCTTTGCCTGTGGCTTTGTCTTTGGCGGAGACATTGAGGATTCCGTTGGCATCGATATCGAAGGTGACTTCAATTTGGGGAACACCACGGGGCGCTGGGGGAATACCGTCCAAATGGAATCGTCCAATGGTTTTGTTATCAGGGGCCATAGGGCGTTCGCCTTGCAACACGTGGATTTCAACCGAAGGTTGGGAATCTGCAGCCGTGGAGAATACCTGGCTTTTCTTGGTCGGGATGGTGGTGTTGGATTCAATCAGGCGGGTCATGACGTTGCCCATGGTTTCGATACCCAGGGAGAGCGGTGTAACATCCAACAAGAGAACCCCTTCGACATCACCGGTGAGGACTCCGCCCTGAATGGCAGCTCCTACGGCGACAACCTCATCGGGATTGACCCCTTTGGAAGGTTTCTTGCCGAAGAAGGATTCCACAACTTCTTGGATTTTGGGGATACGGGTAGATCCACCAACGAGGATGACTTCGTCGATATCCGAGGTGGAGTAGCCCGAATCTTTGAGGGCCCTCTTGCAGGGTTCCAAGGTTCTTTGTACCAAAGTGTCCGCCAGTTGTTCGAACTTGGCTCGGCTTAATTTGCGGACCAGGTGCTTGGGTACGCCGTCAACCACGGTGATATAGGGGAGGTTGATTTCGGTATCGCTCGACGACGATAATTCAATCTTGGCTTTCTCTGCGGCTTCTTTGAGCCTTTGCAAGGCCATGGGGTCTTTAGTGAGGTCAACGCCTTCATCGGATTTAAATTCAGCAGCCAACCACTGGATGATGACTTGGTCAAAATCATCGCCACCAAGGTGGGTATCCCCGTTGGTGGATTTGACTTCAAAAACGCCGTCCCCTAATTCGAGGATCGAGACGTCGAAGGTTCCTCCTCCAAGGTCAAAAACCGCAACTTTGAGATCGGAGGTTTTCTTGTCCAAACCGTAGGCCAGTGCAGCCGCAGTGGGCTCGTTGACAATCCTTGCAACTTTGAGGCCGGCAATTTCTCCTGCTTCTTTGGTGGCTTGCCGTTGAGCATCGTTGAAATAAGCCGGCACGGTGATGACCGCTTCGTTCACTTCGTAGCCAAGATAATCCTCGGCGGTCTTCTTCATTTTCTGAAGGGTGATGGCCGAAATTTCTTGGGGAGTATAGAGTTTGTCGTCGATTTGTACCCTGGGGGTATCGTTATCTCCTTTGGCTACTTGGTAGGCTACATATTTGAGTTCCTCGGAAATTTCAGAGAATTTGCGGCCCATGAATCGCTTGATGGAGGCGATGGTTTTCTCGGGATTGGTGATGGCCTGGCGCTTGGCGGGATCCCCGGATTTGATTTCACCGTTGGCCAGAAATGCCACGATGGAGGGGGTGGTTCTGCGACCTTCGCTGTTGGGAATGACAACATATTCGTTTCCTTCCATGACAGAAACGCAGGAGTTGGTGGTTCCAAGGTCAATGCCGATAATTTTTTTCATTTTTGATTGGTTTTTGGCAAAAAGGAATCAAGAACCTTGCCAAAGCGGGAACAGGACATCCCATTTACCTCAAAATGACAAGTTGTCAGTTTGGTTCGGTAATCTCTGCCGCCTTTGGCGTAACAGAGCCAAGTTGACGCGTTTTAAGGCTGGAAATTAAGGTCCGGATATTTAAGCCGCAGGCTATCGGTGCCTGTACCCCCCAGGGCCTGCCTCCAAAAGGGACTCCCGAAGGGGTAGGGGCTTGCGGTATCGGTGGAGGGGTTGGGCAGTTGCCTGCGCGATGCAAACAGGCCGTAACCGTTCACGATGTTGGTGAAGGTTGGTTTCACATCGGACATGGAAGGACTTGAATTGGTCACCTGCAGATACGTTCCAAAGGGTTCGTCCAACCAATAAAAGTGGAACAGGGTGCCACGAAGGCGACGATGCGTTCGGGGTTCTTTGGCAAGGGTCGCATTCATCAACGAAAAAAGATTCCGACCGTAGATCCGGGTCACAAAAGCGGTCCCGGGGTTGATGCCGTTGTTGGTGATTGGCCACTCAAGGTACTTGAGCTTCAAACCCGGGGTATCGGGATGGGGCGGAGGCCCTGGCGGGACGGAGTCCACGCACCATTCATCGTAATAGGCCCGAACGGAGGCGTTGTATCGTGCAGTGTTGGCAGGGACTCGAATATTCAGGGCATGCCCTCCGTTGGAGCTCCAATTCAATCCGCTGAAATTGGGTGGAGGCACGGTCCATCCCCCCGGTGGTAATCCGATGGGAAGGGAATTGTTGGAACCGATGGGGAACATGGACGCGCTCACCATCTGCCCTGTGGGGGTTAGGATTTGAAGGCGATGTTCCGCGCTGCTGTCCAACAAAGGCTTGCCGTTCACCAACGGGGAGTAGAAACGGTACAAGCGAACCGTATCGGGGAAGATGCCACCGCCACCCTGGATCAGCGTATCGAAGGGAGTGCATGGCAAAGAATCTCGGCGAAAGCCGTTTTTCCATACCTCAACCCAAACGGAGGTCCTTGCGATGTCATGATACAGGGAGTCACGAATTTGGGCGACGACCAAAGCATTGCGGTTGGGGTCCAAGAAGGCTTTGTGAATGCGCAAATAATGCACCGCATCGTTGGGGTCAATCAAAGCTGTAACAATGGTCTCTTCCTTCCAAGGTGCATTGACATCGATAACGGTGGAACATGCCCCCAAAGCCAACCAGGAGAGAAACAGGAGAACCCGGGGTAGGCGAGGCGCAAGAGGACGGTTTGGCGAAAAGGTTGACCAGAACATGGGCATCAGTGGTGCGAATAACGGCATTAAAGGCTAAATTTCCACTGCAAATTGCGATTCCATCCCTGATTTGGCCGTTAAGCCGTTCCTTTGAGCTTCATTTTAATCCTGCATTCATGTCTATTCATCGCGATGTCAAACGGGTAACCACGCATACCCTGGCTGAAATGAAAGAGGCCGGCGAGAAAATTTCCATGCTCACGGCGTATGATTACACCATGGCCAGGCTCTTGGACCGCGCCGGGGTGGATGTGCTCTTGGTGGGCGATTCGGCTTCCAACGTCATGGCCGGCCACGAAACCACCCTGCCCATCACCCTGGATCAAATGATTTACCATGCATCGGCGGTGGTCAGGGCCGTGCAAAGGGCCTTGGTGGTGGTGGATTTACCCTTTGGTTCCTACCAGGGAAATTCCAAAGAAGCCCTTCAGAGCACGGTCCGTATCATGAAAGAAGCGGGGGCCCATGCGGTGA
>Ga0214917_10004630_pt1 | contig 15190 bp, 13 predicted proteins | sample LL_1208_BB_MetaG_FD_177983 | JGI IMG/M metagenome (GOLD analysis project Ga0214917, IMG submission 177983) | Freshwater microbial communities from Lake Lanier, Atlanta, Georgia, United States - LL_1208_BB | ecosystem: Environmental > Aquatic > Freshwater > Lake | place: USA: Georgia | collected... | reverse complement strand
ATATTAAATTCTACGATAATAATAAAATTAAACATGAACAAAATATATTATATTAATATGTCATTAGTACAATATATAATTTTAGAAAAGATTTATAATTATAAAACTGCGATATCAATAGTAGATTTAATAAAAGAAACAAATATACCAATTGATTATGTAGAAAGTGTAATAAATAGTTTATTAAAAATCAAGTTAATAAAAAGATCAGAGTGTGATAATATTAAAGAATTAAGTTTAATAATGAATAATGATTTTGAGAATGAAAATACAAAAATATCAATAAATTTATTAATAGAGAAGAACAAAGAAGAAAAAAATAAAAGTTTTATGCATGATAGAAATACAATAGTATTATGTAATATATTAGATTATGCGAAAAAAAATAAAATTATATTTGTTGATGTTTTAAAAGATAAATTACAATATCAAATTCCATTTAAATTAGATTTAGAAATAATTACAAAAGGTTTAAATGATGCAGTAATTAAAAATTATATTAAAAAAATAGATTCACACACCAATAATGGTATAGATAGAATAGAAACATTATATCAATATATTGAATAAAATGTATTAAAATAAATAAAAATTGATTTTTATATAATAAAATGATTATATAGATACTATAATTTGAATTAATTATAATAAAAAATGTCAAATTATATACTTTGCAAAAGTGAAAATAAAAATGATAATGAATTATCAATTAAATCAATAGATAATATACTTTATAAAAAATTAATAAAAAACACGATACATAATAAATTTAAATATGAAATAAGCAAAGAAACATTAGAAAAAGAATTAAAATTAGAAATAAAAACAGATAATACAGAAATATTAAATATAATACCAATGTTAGGCATTACTACGAAACAGATAGAAAAATATTTAGATATTTATGAAGATGAAACAGATAATTTAAAAGAATATTGTGAATATTTAGCAATGATGATATATAATCAAGTTAATACGAACAAGTATAAATTAAAGTTAAAATTAGATTATATATTAGAAACGATGAGTAATTATTGGGATGATTCTAGTAAATGTTCATTATATTCATTAAATGATATTTTCATGAAAAGATATTTTAACAATAATAGTTCAAATATTGTTAGATTAGATAATAATTTAGAGAGAAAAGAACAAGATTATTTAAATGACATGTTTAAAGAAGAAAAGACAGATTATAATATAAATTTGTATTATTATATAAATAGGAACAACACAATAACGAATGAAGAAATATTATTAATATATAATAATATTCCTACAGAATATTTACAATATTCATTTATATCAAATTTATTATGTACAAGAACACATTGTCATTTAATATTAAATAATCAAAAATTATTAGAAATAACTAGACCAATATTTGAAAAATATAATATAGTATTTAAATACTTGATTGGTTATGCATGGTTATCATTTACGATTGAAGAAAGAATTAATAAGAAAATAAGAGACGATGATAAGATAGTATTTGATATAGATAGTGCGAATAAATTACCGATATATCCATTTTCTTACGATGATATAAATCAAAATCCATATGCATGTGTATTAATAGATAATAAATTAATGAATTTAGAGAATAATTGTACCAGCATGAATATGATAAAAAATTATAATAAATATTATGGCGTATGCGATAGTAAAGAATTTGAAAGAAGGTTAAAAATATTTATAAATGGAAATGAAGAGAATGGGTTATTAGATTTAATTGATTGGAATTACAGTGCAATAACTGGTAGTGCAATGGTAGCATGTGGTATGAAATATAATCCATTATATAGTCTTTATAAAATGGACAAGAATCAAGATATATTAACACAAGCTGATTTGAACAACTATTATTATCATAATTATTTAGATTCCGATGTTGATTTATTAATAAAAAGTGATAATTTCATGAATAATGGTTTCTTAGATATAGTTGAAAGATTAGTAGATAAGTGTATTAATTATGATAAAAAAACAGTTATTAATAATATTCATACTGCATCAATAATACTATCCGAAGAATTAATAAATAATGAACTAGATAATTTAAAGAATATATTAGAAAAAGATGATATTACATCCGATTATATATTTAAAAATTTAGATAATATTAAGATTAAAGAATATTTTTATGATAAATATTACTTTCCATGGAAAAAAGAACAATCATTGAAAATAACAAATAGAAGTATAGTATATACTGAATATTTAAAAGAAGTATCTAAAGAAGAATTCAGATTATATAAATTAAAGTATGATATAAAAGAATACGAACAAACTAAATTAGATTATGAAAAATATATTTATATGCGTGATATATACAAAGAGAATGAAATAGATAGTAATAAATTAGTTTGCAAATTGACGGAGAGTATAAGATTTAAGATATCAGTACCAAACAAGCGAGTTATTGAAGTATTTAAATCAAAAAACAATAATTTTATGCCAACAATATCAAATTTTCACATGAGTTTTGTAAGAGCATATTGGAATGGTTATACTGTAAAATGTTTACCAAGTTACATAACATCAATGATGATACAATTATCAACAGATTACAAGTATTTTGCATCAATTCGTGATCCAATAGATATTATAAATAAATACAGATCACGAGGATTTGGAATTATATTAAATAATGAAGAAAAGAAACAAATGGTATGTTATAATAGTGAAAAAAGTAGTAACAAAAATAACATATGGATAAAAATATATAATATAAATTTAAAAAAAACATTAACAATCAAGTCAATATTTGGATCAAGAAAAATAAATGATAATATGTTTAAATTATTAAAATTTACACAGAATTTACCAGATGATTGTTATCGTACAGTAAATTATGAAACTTGCAATACAGTTGATATAGCATTCAGCGGTATTTTTAATCCAAAAATACCATATTTATTAAAATATAAATGTATATCTGATAATGGATTTATTAAACCATTAGAAAGAAATATCATAAAAAAAGGATATAATTTAATAAATGATTTAGAATAACATATAAATTTTTATAAATAATTAATTTTGATAATAAATAAATTTGATAATAAATTTGATAATAAATTTTAGCAGAATTTGAATGTATTATGACAAACTAGACAAGAAACAAATGTAGTCATAGGTTCATCAGCAGATCTAGTTTGTGCCTGAGTAACTCTACATTTAGATTCGCCACATTTTTTGCATTTATAAGCATCAGAAAATCCGATATTATTTTCTCTTTGTTCAATATATTCTTTCTTTTTAATAACATGTTCCCATTTTTTAGGATGAATTTGTGCAGGAGAAAGAAATGCGACAAAAGATGGATTAATATTATTATTAATAATTTCTGTTTTAAATGTCAAGTTATTAATACCAGGTATATTATTAATATTAGAAACGATAAAATGGAATTTATCTTGATAAACTGGTATAATAAATTTTTGATCAAATTTATTATTTTGACAATAAATAAGTGCATATTCAAAGATACTTAATTCTATTTTAATAGCTAAATCAATATCATTTAATATATTATTTAATTTAATTTGATTTTCAGCTCTATTCAAATTAAGTTCAGCATATTTAATCCATGTGTCTTTAATATCAACAGAATTTTCTGTAATAAAATTATAATTTTTATAATTAAACGGATTTGTAATAATTGAATTCATTTGTTAATATATAAATTAAATATTTATATATTAAAATCAATTTTTATTATAATATTTTTGTAATTAGTATATTATAGTATTATAAAATTTTGTTTTTTTTTCATCATCTATGTCTCGTAAATTTATTTCTAATCTATAAATTTCTTTTACAAGACATATAGGTGCAGTTATTGGAAAAATATAAAAATATAGTCCACTTAAACCAGTAATAAAGCTTGTTATATAAAAATAAGTAGGTTTAATTGGTGCAGTAAAACTTATCTCTGGATATTTTAATATATCTTTTTTATATCTTTCATTTTTTATATTATAATCATCTATTTCTTTTTTATTATTATAATTATATTCTAAAATTCCGCGGTAAAACCCTAATAAGCTCCAACTAGATGTAATACCAATTAATTTTATAATAGTTTTTTTAGAAAAATTCATATATTTAATAATATTTAATTATTTTTAAGTATATTGAAATATAAAATAATTTGTGTAATACAAACTAGAAAAAATTATTATAAATAATAACATCATTATTAAGAATATCTCTAATATAATATGGTTGATCAGGAAGTATAGGAAAAGGAGGGTTAATAACATTATCAGGATCAGTATTAATATTATTAGAATTATATGTTAATGATATTGTATCAATGTATAATTTTATATTATTTTTAAGATCAATAGTAGAGAAATTAACATTAGCATCAGTAGAAGTAGTATCATCAATGAATAAAAAAGTAGATCCGAAAGTAGTTTTTTGGTAAAGTTTTAATTTATATTTAACGAGTAATTTAGAGTTACTAACAACAATAGAAGTTTTAATAGGATTATAAATAGATATTTTATGAGTATGAATATTAGACCATAATAAATTTACAGCATCATTGCCAGAATTTTTAATATTAATATTTTCAATAAATACTTCATTATAATTACATCCGATAAGTGTGATAGAATTAAGTTTAAATTCAGAATTACCTAGATAATTAGTAGACAAAGATGTTATTTTAAAAGATGATTTATTACCAGTAATGATTGAATTAATATCAAAATTATCATAATTACAAGTTACAGTAGATCCTAAAAAAATAAATCCAGCATTTAGACAATTTGTATCAATATGATTATTTTTATCAACTGAATAAGATATAATAGAACCAGCGTCTAATCTTGATCCTGATTCAAAAATAAGCGACGATGCTAATAAAATATTAGGAGAAGATGCAGTACCAAATTCAATTAATTTATCTTTATTTTTGAATAGTATTTTAGTATTATTTTGTATTTTAAGAGTAACATTATTAATAATTCTAACAGGACCATCAATAACATAAATATATTTATTTTTCCAAAAAGTATCTTTAGTGATATTTAGATTAATTTTTTTATATATATAACATTTTTTAGAATTACAAATAGCATTATAATTAAATAGTTTAAATAATATTTTAATAATTATATATTTTATTTTAAGAATTATATTTTTAACAATCATTTTTACTTATATAAATTATATATAAAAATAATTATTATTGGTGTATAATAATTATATAATAAAAAAAATAAGATTTAACATTTAACATAACCATAACCATATATAACCCATGAAGGATTTTTAATACCAGATAGAGTATAGTCATATCTAATAATACCAATAGTATCAATTCTATTTAATATACGACCATTGATAGGACTAATTATTTGATATTCAACTGTTTTAAAAACTGGTTGATTATTATTACTTTGCAATAATACATTATTAATATCTAATTGATTAAGAATAGAGATTAATGCAGATTGTAAAGATAAAGAATAAGCAATTACTTGTTCATTACCAGAGAAAGCAGCTAAATTAATAAATTCACCGATAGTTAATTCTTTAAATGTTACAGGATTATATAAAGGATAAGCATATTTATATTCAACAATATCATTTGATAATATTTGTAAATTAGATACAATAAGATTAGTGATATCAACTTCATTTACGAATTGATAAGAATAAACATAAGATTGTAAAGTAGGATCCTCATTTTCAAAATTGATAAAATTACCTGCTTTAACTTGATGAACATCATCAGTAATATAAGTAGCTAATTGATTTTCATTAGTCATAAGTAAACTATTAAGCCAATTAAATTTAAATCCATCTTTAATATCAGAATTTCTAATTTTATTGCTAGTACATTTATCTTGGAAAAGATTAGTTTCAATTAATTTTTTAGCTAATTTATGTAATTTAGTATTACAAGATTTAGAATTACTTGAATCCGAATGCATTTTTTTTGGCATATTTTTATATATAATGTTTTTATATATTTTTTAAACTATGGTAGATAATTTAATTTTTAATTATTTTATAATTTTTATCAATTTTCAAAATATAATATCTTATATATAAAATGGTATTATTAAGATTAGAATTTTGGGTAATATAATATATTAATTTATTAGAGTCATCAATAATGAATGCCTTACCATGATTTTCATAAATTTTAATATAAAATGCACTATTAGATCTAGATTTTAATAAATTTTTAGTAGTATTATTATCATTATATTTTTTAATAATATCAAAAATTTGATTAATAAAAACATCAAAAGAAAAATTATCACTTGATGAGTTATTAGTAATATTAAATTTATTTTTAATATCAAATATTCTATTAATTTTTAAAATATGTTCAATATTTGAGATATGATTAATAACAGAATCAAAACTAGGAATTCTAAATTTTTTTATATCTTTTTCATTAATATTAATATCAGATATAGTTGTAAAACCAGTATGTAAAATATTATAGTATCCAACTAATTTAGATTTATTTAATTTGATATTAACAGTATTATTATTAGATATAATATCACCATATTCAGAAGTAAATGTATTTTCACTATTGTATAATTTTGAATATGATTTATTTAATATACCATAATCATAAAATATTTTATCAATATAGTATAAAATTGCAAGATTATTACACATTTTTTTATTAAAATCTTTTACTTTGATACCACTATTACCATATTCCCAATAGTGTAAAGTTTCTTTTTTTCTGTTATTATCATTATCAATAATATTATTAATACTATTATTAATACTATTATTAATATTATTTTTTTGGTGATTATTATTTTTTGTATTTTTATTAATAGTAATATCATATTCATTTGATATTTGTTGATTTTGTTTAGGTAAAATTCTGAAAAGATTATTCATAATATTTATGATTTATAAAATAAAAGGATAAAAAAATATATTGATTAAATCAAATTATAATATATTTTTTATATAAAAATTTAACAAGATGGAACTGCAACAATGACGAATTCAGTGTTAGTAAGATTGGATATTGATTTAGCAGAGTTAACAGCAACAGTCCATTTTTGTCCGCATTTATCGTGAACTTCAACGATAGTGCCTTCTTCTCTTGGACTAGCACCAACCTTTTCAATAGCCTTAAGAGATAATTTGTAAAGGATATTTAATGAGTTTAATTTGTTCTTTTGGACTTTTGTCATGTCAGCAGATGGAACACCTAATAAGTGATCTCTGTTATCATGAGTAGTTAAGTTTAATTCAGGAAGATCTTGGAATATTTCAAGATTTTCAGTAGCAGTGTTAACATACCATCCAGAGACTTGGTCCATTTTACCACAAGCTTCATATGAGGCATATCTGATAGTGTTAACAAAGACATATGCCCAGTAAGCATTATCTCTAACAATATCAATTAAACCAGATGGAGCACCATTGGCTAAAGCAACACCACCGTTACCACCAACAGTTTCAAAAAGAGCTTCATTAGGAATTGGAACAGCTTGACCAGTTCTGGTTGAGATGTTTGCAAGGACACCAGGACCAGCAGATTCAGCATTTAAGAAACCAGTACCAGTGGCAGCGACTAAAGCCCATCCATTTCTGACCTTGTCTAATCTTTGGAAAGCAGGGGTGCAACAATCAAGGATGCATTCTTCAACACAGCAATCAGTTTTGCAGACAGAAGGGCAGCACTTTGAACTTTTCTTGCCAGACTTACTATGCTTAGCCTTTACAAGTTGTACTTCTTGGGAACAGTTACAGGACATTATATATATAATAATAATATATAAAAAAAATTTTTTTCATCATCCAAAAAATTATCTATATATTTTTAAACGCAAGATAAATTTTATTATATTTATTATATTTTTTTATAGTCTAAATATTAATTAAATTAAAAATTAATTTAATTATATATGTATTCATATTATATATAATTAAATGTATAACGAAGGAAATGCAATAATGTCTTCTAATATAACTAATTCATCTTCTAATAGCGAATCATCAAATAATTCACTAGATATTATAAATTCATCGGATGAACAATTTGATGAAAAATTTCCAGAAATATTAAAAAAAGTTAAATTAAAGAAACTTCAAGAATTAGAGCCATCAATAGATGAAATAAATAAAGTTTACAGTATAATTTTTAAATATATAAAAGAGAATAAGCGAAAAATATATGGCGGTTATGCATTAAATAAATTATTGATTGACAAAGATAAGAATCTAGCATTATATGATGAAACTGATATACCAGATATAGATTTTTATTCACCAGATCCATTAAATGATTTAGCAAATTTATGTGAATTATTACACGAAGGAGGGTTTAATGCAGTTGAAGGAAGAGAAGCACAGCATAAAGAGACGTATTCAATATTTGTAAATTATCAATTATATTGCGATATATCTTACATGTCAAATAATATTTATAGTCATGTAAGATTTTTAAAACTGGATGATTTTCATGTAGTGCATCCATGGTTCATGACAATAGATTATTTTAGGATGTTTACAGATCCATTAATAAGTTATTGGAGATTAGAAAAACATTTTCATCGGTATAAAACCTTAGAGAAAATGTATCCATTACCATTAATAAAAGAACCAGTTGAAATGATTAAATATAACAATATTGGAATAAACAAAGCAATAAATACATTATTTGATTATTTAAGTGAAAATGATGGTTTAATATTTACAGGTTTTTATGCTTACAATTATTATTTATATATATCAGAATATAATAAAAATAATTACAAATATGTATCATTACCATATTTAGAAGTATATTCAGATGATTATATAAAAGATGGTATTGAATTAATAGATTTTATTAAGAATTTGCCAGAAGAATTATCATCTAAATTATCGTATAAAGAATATTATCCATTTTTTCAATTTTATGGATACAATGTAGTTATTTATTACAATGATGGAAAAGAAGATATTCCAATATTATATATGTATACAACAAATAAGAAATGCATACCATTAAAAAAAGTTAATTTAATAAAATTTAATAATTTAGATATTACTAAACCAGTACTAAACAAGAAAAAGAATATAAACATAGGTAGTTTTGAATTTAACATATTACATGCATTAATAATATTAGTAAAAGTTCGTGTAGATGAGGATAATGAATGGAATGACATATTGTATAAATATATAAATGGCATTGTTGCTTTTAGAAAATATTATTTAAATAAACACAATATTACAATTTACGACGATAGTATATTTCAAGGTTTAGTTACAGATTGCATAGGTAAAACAATATCACCAGAAATTGAAAGAAAAATTATAATAAAAGAACGAAAGAAAAAAGGTAAACCATTAGTATTTAGATATGAACCAGGTGTATCTAAAAAACCGGATAATTATATATTTTTAAATTCATCAGGAAATATGATTAAAAATGAGAATAATATGAAATTGAATAAAAAAAATATAAATGATAAAATAGAAGATGAAATAGAAGATAATATATAAATAAAAGAAAACAAATAATAATAAAAAGATAATAAAATATATAAAAATATATTTATAAAAAATATATCATAATTATATTATAGTATAATTATGACTAGAGATTTTAGAATAAGTGAATATATTATAAGTGAAGATAAATATATAGGTAAAATAACTAAACTTTTATGGAATAACACAAATGCAATAATTCAATTAGAAAATTATTGTGATTTTATAGATGATACGATAAGATCATATAAATTACTTGATGACGAAACTAAAGTTGAAGGTTATAAATTAATTGTATTAAATAATACAGTTAAAAAAATAAATCAAGAAATATTAGAAAAAACAATTAAAGAATATACCGAACCATATGAAAAAATAAATGTTAGACTTCAAATAAGATTTAATGAATTTTTAGAAAATTTACCAGATTTAAGAATCAAAGAAAAATCACTAATTAAAAAATCAGAAATAGAAGTAGATCCTACTGAATATTTAAGATTAATGATGAAAAATTTATTTGAAGATAAAGAAGTTAAATATGAAGAAGATTTTTTAAGAGAAAATGGTTCAAAATCAATAGATATATTAGATGAAGCATCAATAATAAATTTAAAACAATTTTTAACAAAAAAAAATGAAAGATTCAAAGATATTGGTAATAAATATTATAATAAATATGATAAAAAAGTATTATTTACTAATTTTATAGATGAAAATGATACAGATATAATTTCTCTTGGAAAAGATATTATAAAAACAATAAAAAATAACTTAAATAATCTGCAAAAAAAAATAATATTTGAAAATAGTAATGATAAACTTTTAGAACAAACAAATTTATTTGATTTTATTAAATTTAGAATAGTTGGAGAATATATTGAAGTTATTAATATAAATAATGATAATAATATTAATATAACTAATGAATTATTACCAAATTTAAATATATTTAAAGATCAATATAATAAACCTACACAATTTCAACATATCTTAAATTTAATATTACAACAATTTAATAAACATGAAAAAGATCATAAAGATCACAAAGATCATAAAGATCATAAAGATCATAAAGAAAATAAAGAAAATAAAGAAAATAAAGAAAATCAAATGAAATATGATAAAGAGTTAATAATTGAAGGATTGAAGATATTATCACAGAATTACATAATATGTTTAGAACCGAGAGTTGAATTATTACTATGGACATTTACAAGATTAATAATAAGTTGGTTTGCAGACAATGTATTATATAAAAATATATTTAAAATAAAGTTATTGATAAATGTGTTTAGAGCAAGACCGAATGAAGAAAAAACGGATAATAAGATAATACAACCATTAATAATGATAATACCAAAATACAGTAAAAAAACTGCCGTTGAAGTAGCATCACATATTAGTTATCATTATTTTGTGTATAGAAGAATTGGATGGATAGAAAGTTATCCAACATATTTTAGTAAAATAGATGATTTAATGTATTATACAAATGCATCTATGGAATTAAAGAAATATATTAAAAAAATATTACATAATGATATAGAGAAAAAAGAAGAACCACCAACTAATATTGAATATAATTTCTTACAAAATTATAAAAAATAAAAATTGAAAATAATATAAAAACAATTATATTATATATATAAAAGTATATGAGTAATCAAATAAAGTTTGACTGGGATAATTTTATGAATGATACAATAAAAAATATTGGAAAAGACAATCTCATTAATTATATTCTTAATGAGAAGAATCGCATTATAACAAAAGATTATATAAAAAATACATTATTAAATTATGGTATAGAATATCAAGTAAATGATATAAAATTATTTAATATAGCAATGACACATTCGTCATATATATACAAAGATTGGTTAGAAATAAAGAATTTCAAGATGATATTTATGGGTATAAATTTAATAAATGGTGATATGTTATTACCAATAACAAATGATAAGAAAGATATGGCAGTTGCATTAGGAAATACGAGTTATGAGCGTTTAGAATTTTTAGGAGATTCAATTTTAAGAAATATTATATCTGATTATTTATTTATTAGATATAAAGAAATGCAAGAAGGTTCACTAACAAAATTACGAGCTCAAATAGAGAATGGTTCATCATTAGCCGAGATGACGCGAAAGATAGGATTAAATAAATATGCATTAATAAGTAGGAATTATGAAGTAATAAAAGCACGCGACACAAATGATAAAATCCAATGTGATATATTTGAGTCATTTATAGCGGCATTATATTTAGATTCATGTTTAATATCATACAATGACATAGGTAAAAAAGATAATTTAATGCAATTAACGAGAGGAAAAGGTTATCAAATATGTTATGATTTTGTAACATCATTAATAGAAGATGAGATAGATTTAGTAGAATTATTAGAAACAGATACAAATTACAAAGATAAATTATTACAACATTATCATGAATTAAACTGGGGTGATCCAAAATATGGAACAATGGAGGTAATAATAGATAATAAAAAGATGGGTAAAAAGTATTTTAAGATGTATGTACGAGATATAGATGGAAATATAATAGGAATTGGTGTAGGATCATCAAAACAAAAGGGTGAGAAATTGGCGGCAAAAAAAGCATTACAGAAATTAAAAATTATACCAAATGATAATGATTATGAATTATTAAATGATAATGATAAAATAATATATCATAGAAAAATGTAATAGTTAATAAAATTATACTTTTAATTAAGATAGTTATTTTTTTTATATTTATTTATAATATATAAATGATTTATCAAAATAGTATATTAAATAACTTATTAAATAATAATTTTAAAATAGGTGATATTGTGTATGTTAATGGTCATATAAAAACGAATAATTATTGTAGAGGTGATCAGGGTATTAATTATATTCAAGACATTATAGCATTTAATAAAAAAGGTATAATAGTTGATTCTTGTCCACCATCAATGAATGCACCAACAGTTTATTGTGTAGAATTTTATGATAAAACTGAAGGCAATTATGGTATTGAAATACCAGCTGATAAACTATTAAAAGTATCAACAGATTCATTTAATCCGACAGATCCATTTAATCCGAATATTCCATTTTCACCATTATCACCTTTAGCAAGTTCAAATAAAGCAGCAATACAATCAATATACAGTAATACAATTTCTAATAATTTAATTTCTCCGATGAGTACAGGATATTATAAAGATCTAAACAATGATAAAAAAACGATTAAAACTGTTATTAAATATTATTATTATAAGATAATAGACAAATGGTTATTAAAAGAATTGTCTGACTTGTTAGCATATATCGTAATATCAAAAGAAACTAAAAAAGCACATCTTATAAAAGATATGAAAGATTATGATATAGAATCTATAAGAAATGCACCAGATAGTGAATTAGAAAAAAGAATAGAATATATAGAAGACATATTAATAACAAAAAAAATGGTTAAGCGTGTATTAAAAAAAGTAATTGAAAAGAACGATATAAAATGGTATCAATTATATTCTTATGAAAAGGAGATAAAAAAGACTTTTTATAAATATATTAAATCTAAATTAGAAAAAGCAATTGGTAGTATTAACAATTAGAATATCAACATTCAACAATATTATTTTTGAAATTTTGTGTTTTACTATTATATTTAGCGATAAGAATATCAAATAGATTAACTGTAGTTTTCAATAGATTTTTTTTATCATAAAGATAATCAAATACCCATTCTGCACAATGAAGATAAGTAGATGAATATAAACAACTATCAATAGTAATAAGATTATCTACACAATATTTTTTATTATTTATACCACAATTAGTAATTTGTTGCATATTATTTAATAAATTAATTTCACTGATTGGTTGTACAAAATTAATTGAATCAATTGCAATAATAAATGTGATTAATTCTGATAAATTATAAGTTTTAGTATATTCATTTTGAATATATTTTTTAATTGGAAAGTATAAATACATCATAATTTTATATTTTTTATTAGATTTATAAATTGATAGAATAAAGTTATTATTTTCTTTTGGAAAAGTTAACAACAATGTTGGATGATTATTGATATAACATATATATTTTATAATAGAAGAATTAATATTATTTTTTATTTCTTGATAAATTTGTTCACAATCATAAATTTGTGAAGAGAATTTTCTAATATTATTATCATGATTTCCGCAATTATCAAAATCACGCAAATAATCATAAAACTGCGGCATATTTTTATCAGAATATTCAGCATTATAATGATCACTAGTCAATTTAATTTTATCTTCAATAGTAAGCTTATTATTTTTAATAGATGTCATATTATTAAATAACTAGTTTATATTTAAAAGATATTATTGTATTTAGTATATTTATTTGATATAAATATTTATATTTTCAATTTTTATATAATTATAAATAGAATAGTAAATATTTTTTAACAAATGAATATATAATGAATATTATAATATTAATAATAATATTAGTAAGTATATTATTAATAATAAAACAATTTGATGATATAGAAAAATTTGAGAATATACATGATATAAATTATTATGTAATACATATGAAAAAACATACAAATAGAATAGATAATATTAAAGAGAATGAAATAAAATTAAATAATCATATAAAAATATTTGAAGCAGTAGATGCAACACAACTTGATATAAATAATTTATCAATATATGAAGAGAAATTAGTAAATAATTTTAATTATATATATAAAGGCGAAGTTGGATGTTATCTAAGTCATTTAATGTTAATAAAAAGTTTATTAAATAATAATACAGGATATACTGTTATTTTTGAAGATGATTTTAAAATAATAGATAATGATCTAGTTTCAAAAATAAATAATATATTATCTTTAATTGATATTGACTTTGATTTATTATATTTTGGAAATTTGAATAATAATCATGGTAACATATATAAAGAAAATATTTATTTTATTGATGTTCATGAATATTTATGGGGTACACATGCTTATTTAATCAATAATAAAAATATAGAAAAGATATATAATAGTTTATTAAATATGGATAAAGCAATTGATAATAAAATAAAAGAAAACATAGATACAAATGTATTAACAGCGTTAATAATATATCCAACCTTAGTAAATCAAAATGATCAAATTAATTCAACAATAAGATAAATAATTTATTCATCAAGTATAGATATGATCATAACATGATCAGAAGACGGATACTTGTACCATTTTTCATTATTTAAAGGATGAACAACCAATGGTTTATTAAGAGTATCAATAACATGATCATAATTTCTATTAAGATTATTAGCATACATATCACAACAAGTATTTTTTTCATTATTATTATTATAAAATTTATATTTAATTTTATTAATAACTAGTGAATAAGAAAAAAGATTATTATTAATTTCATCATTAACATTACGATTAAAATCACCAACAATTAGCACTCTGTGTATATTTTTTAATAAAATATTATCAAAAGTATTAATAATATTTTGTATAGGTTTAAATAATTCATTTTCAGTATTTTTATTATGAGACGCGTGTATATTAATTAGGATAAAATTATATTTTAATATTTTATGTTTAAAAATGAAAATACAAAACGGTCTACCTTTTTCAAATTCATTACTTTTAAATGATATTAATTTTATTTTATTTTTATTCCAGATAGTTATCATATTTTCCAAATTACTT